>Ga0102943_1000044_pt1 | contig 76905 bp, 53 predicted proteins | sample SalPonC_black_MG_FD_78174 | JGI IMG/M metagenome (GOLD analysis project Ga0102943, IMG submission 78174) | Salt pond soil microbial communities from South San Francisco under conditions of wetland restoration - Salt Pond MetaG... | ecosystem: Environmental > Aquatic > Marine > Intertidal zone >...
AATAGCTCACTGCTCAAAACCTGCCTGAAGACAGGTAGTCGAGTTAGGAGTCTTACGTTCTCTCCACCCGTGTACTCGCTAGTCCCTAACGAGGTTTTTATGTCTTTTACTGACACTACAAATGTGCACAAAATGTTTCAAAAATGCAATATTTTGAAACAAAAAATTTCAAAATACATTCGCTTTCATCCCATTGGCTGAAGACCAATGGGTTTTACGCTCAATTATATAAAAAGGCGCCGGAACACTACCTGTTCGCACCGCGGTCCGCGTTCCTGCAATTAGGTTAATATCTCTTTCCTAAACAATAACGAATCCTGACCGGTTAAAGGGTTGTACAAAAGTTTATCTGTATACATGAAACCAAGATCAGGAAATAAAAAAGATAATAATCAAAAACCATCCGGCCCCGGTTCAAGGATCAACTACGGCTGGTTTTTTTGGTTATTCGCTGCCTTGATTCTCGTCCAGGGTTTGTTCTATCTCACGGGGAGCTCAGCCAAGGAAGTCAGCTGGACGGAATTCAAACGAAACCTGCTCAACCAGCAGGCTATCGAGAAAATCACGGTAGTCAACGATAAAACCGCCGAGGTATATATCAAAAATGAAAAATTGGGAGAAGGTTACTTCTCCGAATTTGAATCAGATGCCAGCGGCCCCCACTACGAAGTTAATATCGGGTCCGTTGAAAAATTTGAAGAAGCTGTCGCCCAGGCAGAATCCGATGTCCCCCCCGAAGACCGCATTGAAATTGATTACGAACAACGCACCGACTGGTTCAGCAACATCCTCGCCTGGGTGCTGCCGCTGGCCATCATCATCATTATCTGGCTGTTTATCATCAACCGCGTTCGCCGTTCGGGCGGCATTGGCGGTGGCGGTAGCAACATCTTCGAATTTGGGAAGTCCAGCGCCAAGAAGTTTGAGAAAGGACAAAGCAATGTCAATTTTGATGACGTGGCCGGCCTGGAAGAGGTAAAAGTGGAAGTCAAGGAAATAGTAGACTTTCTCAAAAACCCCGATCGCTATACCAAACTGGGCGCCAAAATTCCTAAGGGAGTACTGCTTGTCGGCCCCCCCGGAACCGGAAAAACCCTGCTCGCCAAAGCCGTCGCCGGCGAAGCCGATGTTCCCTTCTTTTCCATCTCCGGCTCTGAATTCGTAGAAATGTTTGTCGGTGTCGGCGCCTCTAGGGTGCGCGACTTATTTAAAAAGGCCAAAGAAAATTCCCCCAGCATCATTTTCATTGACGAGATCGACGCTATAGGACGATCGCGTAGCAAAGCCGTTTCCTTCCAGTCTAATGACGAAAAGGAAAACACGCTCAACCAGATGCTCAACGAAATGGACGGCTTTGAACCCAATACCGGGGTTATCGTTCTCGCAGCCACCAACCGTGGCGACATCCTCGACCGGGCCCTGCTCCGCCCGGGCCGCTTCGACCGGCAAATCTACCTGGAACTGCCGACAAGAACGGAGCGCAAAGCAATCTTCGAAGTACATACCGAACCGCTGGTGCTCGCCGAAGATATCGACCTGGATACCCTGGCGGCCCAAACACCGGGCTTCTCCGGCGCCGATATCGCCAATATCTGTAACGAAGCAGCGCTGATTGCCGCCCGCCGCAAGAAGGACGCCATCACCATGAAGGACTTCATGGACGCCGCCGACCGCGTCATCGCCGGACTGGAAAAAAAGAGCAAGATCATTTCCAAAAAAGAAAAACAAATCATCGCGCACCACGAGGCCGGCCACGCTACCGTCAGCTGGTTCCTCGAACATGCCGACAGCCTGCTGAAGGTTTCCATCGTTCCCAGAGGACGCTCCCTGGGAGCCGCCTGGTACCTCCCGGAAGAAAGTTCACTGTTGACCAAAGAACAGTTTATCCAGAAAATATGTGCTGCCCTGGGAGGCCGCGCCGCCGAAGATATCATGTTCGAAGAAGTATCCAGCGGCGCCCTCAATGACCTCGAAAAGGTCACCAAGCAGGCGCACATGATGGTCGCCTACTATGGGCTGAGCGACGAATTGGGCAACATCAGCTATTACGACAGCTCCGGTAAGAACGAGCAAATGCTGCAAAAACCTTACAGCGAAGAAACCGCACAGAAGATTGATCACGCCGTGCGAAAGCTCGTCGATGATGCCTACAAACGCACCAAAAATATCCTCCTGCAACACCGCGAGCAAATGGAAAAACTCGCCCAGCGCCTGCTCGATAAAGAAGTCGTCCTAAAGGATGAACTGGAAGAAATCTTCGGCCGGCGCCCTATTGGTAAAACTGAAGAGAACGGCCAGTCCGAGGAAATGGCCGAAGCGGTTAAAGAACAGGAAGATAAAGAAAAGAGTTCTTGAGTTCCTGCCCACCCCGGTCCTGTTCTTACCAGGACCGGGGTGGGTAATCTTTTTCATCTCCGCCTTCCCCTTTCCTATCTCTTATTTCCTATTTCCCCCAGTCATCCTGAGCTGAAAATCGTACATTTAATCCCACATCTAATCCTCGTTCACTTTGGAGCACATTAGTCTCTTCGATCTCAACGAACACATCCGCCGGGTGCTGGCGCTCAACTTCCCGGAGGCATTATGGGTCAGCTGCGAAATCGGCCAGCTCAACGAATCACAGGGCCATTACTTTTTCAGCCTCGTACAAAAAGCGGAAGAGCATGATCACATCATTGCTCAGGCCGAAGGGGTGCTGTGGCGAAACGGCTTCCGGCAGCTGCAGCGGCGGATCGGCGGAGCGCTCCGTCCACTGCTACAGGAAGGCATTGAGGTATTGTTGCAGGTAAAAGTCGACTTCCACGAGCGCTACGGTCTCAAGCTGATCATTGAAGATATCGACCCCGCCTATACCCTGGGCCGGCTCGAACAACAACGCCGGGAAATACTGGAGCGGCTGCGCGCTGAATCGCTGTTGCGAAAAAATGCCCGGGTATCGCTTCCCGCCGTTCTGCAACGCATTGCTGTAATCAGCTCCGAAAGGGCTGCCGGCTATCAGGACTACCTCCACCAACTAGAGGTCAACCCCAACGGTTACCGTTTTTTAAACCAGTTTTTTCCCAGCGCCATGCAGGGGCAACACGTGGAAAGCGAAATGCTGCAACAACTCAAACGCATCGGGCGGCAAAAAGCGCAGTTCGACTGCCTCGTCATCATTCGCGGCGGCGGGGCCCGCCTCGATCTTGCTGCCTTCGACAACTATGCGCTAGGAAAGGCCATCGCCGAATGCCCCCTGCCCGTACTTACCGGTATCGGTCACGACATCGATGAAACCGTGGTGGATATGACCGCTCATACGGCGCTCAAAACCCCCACCGCCACGGCCGACTTCCTCATCAACCGGAACCTGCAATTCGAAGCACATATGGAAGACCTCAGCCACCGCTTACAACTTGACAGCCAGCGACTCCTTCGCCGGCACGCCCTTCAACTGGAACAACTGGAACAGCAACTGCATTACGGAAGCCGACGCACGCTCACAGAACAGGAACGCCTGCTCGATTATATCGACAGGGAATGGCCCCGCCTGGCCCGCCGCTCCCTGAAAGACCAGCACCAAAGCCTTGAGCAGCAGGAACGACTCCTGCAGCTGCTCAGCCCCGAAGCCACGCTGCGCCGGGGATACACGATGACGCTAAAAGGCGGACGCCCCGTCACTTCCGCCAATGAGCTGCAAGCCGGCGATCGCATCAGCACCCGATTTATCGATGGCGAACGACAGAGCCGGATTCAAAACGACGATCAAACATGACGAAAGAAAAACTGACCTACGAAAAGGCCATGGCCGAACTCCAGTCCATCGTTAACGACCTGCAGGAGGACGCCATCGGCATCGACAAACTATCCGATAAGATGAACCGGGCCGCTGAACTGATCCGCTTCTGCCGGGAAAAACTCAGAAGCACAGAGGAGGAGGTAGACCGGCTGCTGGGGGAGAAAGATCAGGCTTAACTGCTTCGGTCTGCTCTTGACGTGGGACTGGTCCTATCTGTTTTGTTTTGGGGTAGAGGAACTCCGGCAAAGGAGTCGAACCCCAAAACAAAAACAGATGGGATGCTGCCAATGACAAGCGCAAAACAAAGCAGCCCGGAGCACTTACCTCAGCAAGGTCACCTCCCCCTGCAGGGTTATTTCGTTGCCCCCCAAGGTACGCACCACGATGATGTAGGTGTACACATCCGAGGGTTGCGGCTCGCCGTTGTTCGTTCCGTCCCATCCATCGGGGCCGTTCTCATTATCGTAAACGATCTGGCCCCAACGGTTGAAGACCTGGAAGCGGACAATTTCGTCGTAAGCACCGTTGGAGAGCAGCCGGAAGCGATCATTGCGGCCATCTCCATTGGGTGTAAAAGCATTGGGTACAGTGAATTCGGGCTGAATGACGTCGAAAGTGATTGAAGCCGAGCCCGAGCAGCCCGCCTCCGTAGTTACGGTCACGGTATACTCTGTTCCATCCTCCGACGGCATGACCATCACCTGTGGGCCGGTGGCATCCGCAATCGGTGCGCCGTTTTCCGTCCATACGATATCGAAAGGACCAGGGTCACCGGAAAAAATCACGGCATCGAGGGTGACGGTGGATCCTTCGGGCACCTCTCCGGGCGCATCGGTTTCTATGCTCACTTCCACGCCCGGTTCTACGGTCACTGTAAAGCTGCGGTTGATCTCCTGGCACCCGCCGGCAGAGCGATAAGTCAGGAAGTAAGTGGTCGTCTCTTCCGGTCTATCGGTCACTTCCGGGCCTTCGAACTCGCGGCCGTCGCTGGTGGTCCAGAGGAACAAGTCCTGCTGGCTGCCGCCGATGGCGTTGGCCCGCAATACGACTTCGTCGCCCGCGCAGATATTCGCCGGTGTCACCTCCGCCTCCAGTTCAACGGTACCGATTACCTCAATAGTAATTTCCTCCATGCGCGGTTGGCAGTCGATTTCTCCATCCGTAATGTCGGCGCTCAGGAAGTACGTAGTCGTTTCCGTCGGTGAAACCACCGGTGTAGGATCGGTCACTGTTCCAAAGTTAGGATCGGTACTGGTCCAAATATACTCGGCGCCGGGGGTGGCTATGGAGTTGAGCTGTATCGATTCACCAAGACAGATGACGGTCTGGGCAGGAAAGTTCACCTGTGGAGGCAGCTGGGCCCGGACGGTCGTTGAGGCCATGACCGGGCAGCCGTCAAATTCAGCATTGATCTGATAGTTCTGGCTGGCGGCCACCGCCGTTGCGATAGGGTCCTCACAATCGATCTCTCCGCTCGTGCCATCGGGACAGCGCAGGTTATCCATAGGGGACCAGGATACCTCTTCCAGCTCGCCGGGTTTCATTAACGTGAACTGCACCTCTTCTCCAAAGCAGAGCAGCGTATCGGAAGGGATCACTGTCAATTCGGCAATGGGTTTCACCTCTACCGTGGCCGCAGTACTGTCGCGGCAGGCGTTATTGGTCGTAATGCGGTAGTAAGTAGTGGTCGTATCTGGCGTGACCACCATATTGAGTAAGGAATCGGGTGACTGCTGTCCGCGAGCCGGGGCCCATTGGAATTCGATATCGGGAAAGAAGGAGGTCTCGTAGGCCGGCGTTCGCAGGATGACAAACTGCCCTTCACAGATACTGGTATCCGGCGGCATGATGGACAAATCGGCCGGCAGTGAATCCACGACTATCAGCACCGAGTCGATCTGGAAACAGGCGCCGGAGCTGATCTCAGCCCGGTAAATCGTCGAATCGGTCGGCGATACGCTTATCGTTTCAGTTTGTACAGTATCAAAAGCCGGATCATCGGAGGACCAGAGTGGGATAAGGGGCTCTGCGGTGGGATTGGTCACCGTGGGGGTCAATTCCAGATCTTCGCCCAGACACACGAAAACCGTATCTTCGGGGAAGCTCAGGTCAGCCGTATTCACCTGGATAGTCACCGATTCCGACACCTCGCAGGCGCCGCGCACGGCAGTGAGGGTATAAGTGGAGGTGTTCGTGGGCGCCGCTTTAGCCACCGGGCTGTTCCGGTCGAAGATCTCATCACCGTTGCCTCCCGACCAGGTGTAGGTCACCTCTTTTTCATTCGGCCCGAAAGCCAGCTGCACGGTATCGCCCACACAGATCAGCGTATCGCTGCGTACATCGAGTACCGGAGGAGTAGAAACATCAACCAGTATGCTGTCTATACTGGAAACCGGGCATTCCGGGCGGGTGATCTCAACAAAATATTGTGTCGTCTGATCCGGGCTCACGGTAAATTCCCTGACCGTATCCGTGAAGCCGGGCGGATCGCTGGTCCAGGAGTACAGGTTTTCCGGCAAACCGGAGCTGATCCCTATCAGTACCGATTCCCCCTGACAAATTGGTACATTGCGCTCATCAATCTCATAAACAGGCGCCGGAGCATTGAGTACGTTCAGGGTCATCATGTCCTGGAAGGTACATCCTTCAGCGTTGAGTTCGACAGCTATCTGGTAGGCGCCGGCCTGATCAGCGGTGATGAGCGGCGCCGGGCAGTCTGTGCAGCTCAGGTCAACGCCCGTGCCGGGTGAGACCGTCCAACTGTAGGTTGCGTTTTCAAAATCGCCGCCTGCCACAAGCTGTATGGTTTCTCCCCGGCAAACGATCTGGTCGGGGCCGAGGTCCACCTCCAGTACACTGACGGTGATATCGATCGTATCATTGAGGCATACTGATTCCACTACTGCGGTATACGTGGTCGTTTGGGAGGGCGTCGCCACCGGATCCGGGCAATCCGTACAACTCAGCGTTTCTGTCCCGCTGATCCAGGTGATGGTGTTCGTACCTATCTCGATTTCCAGCCGGGCCGAATCCCCCGGGCAGATGGCCGTATCGCCCCGGATGACTTCCGCTTCGATGGGATCTAACAGCCCCTGAGTAGTGGGTGACCAATCGACGGCAATACCGCCGTTTTCTATTTTATCGCCCCAGTCGTTAATTAAAGTGACATATACTTCACCGGGTTTGGCCTCGATCACGCGCACAAAGTCGTCACCCAGCGCACCGGGTTCCAGTACCTCACCTGGATTGTCCGGGTCTTCACATTCCAGCTCATCTTTCACCACTTCATTGGTCAGAGGATTGATTTCAACCAGCCCGGTAGGATCGTCGCCCGGGGCGTAAGAAGAACGTATAGGCCTGCTGCTCGCAATAGTTTCGATAACAGATTGTGGGGATTTCAAGATCTCCGACTGGCTAAAGGGCCCCCATACATTGACGTCGAGATCGGAAGGGACATCGGCGCTTTGGATGATAAAACCCAGTTGACCTTCCCGTTGCGCCTGAACGGAGAACCAGAAAAAGTCAGCCTCATTACCTTCGTAGACCCAGCAACCGGCGCTGTTCCCCCTTACGAGTTCCAGGTCCTGTACGCCGTCTTCAAAAATAAAGACCGAAGGCAGACCGTCCTCCCGTATGCAGCCGTTAAGTGGATTGCGCAAAGCATTTTCCAGGCGGGGAGACAGAGCGCAGTCCATCGATTCTACACTCATACTAAAACGGCTGCATCCGCGGGGTCCTGCCACGGCGAGGTAGTACATTCCTGGCTGCTCCAGCCGGACGCTGCTAATGGCTCCCGTCGAGCCCGTCGCCAAACAGCGAACTCCGGCGTTGCCGGGCGGTCCGTCAAAGACGGCCACCCCCGTTCCCTTTGTCGCGCCGCTCAATTTTACGCCGATACATTCTGATCCGGTTGAATTGTAGGTAAAAATATAATCCGGTCCCGCCAGGAAACCTGCTTTCTTACAAGAGGAAGCCCCAAAAGTAGCCTTTCCTTCACAGGTCGATAGACTCTTGACCTGATAGGGCAAGCCGGTAATGGATGTAGGATTTTCCACTGAAGAACTGCTACAGGGCAGTGCCGAGGCCCGCCAGTCAATTTCAAAACCGGGGAATTCAATCAAAAAATCAGAGTGGAAAGACAAGGTAACACAACCACTCTTAGCCACTATTTCGAAAGGAGAACCGTCGGAACTCCCCGTAAGGCTGGCCAGAAGGGGACCATCCAGACCGTCCCCCTCAAAAATATACAGCGTATCGCCCGCGTACAGACTGGGGTCTTCTTCAATATCAAACTGCTTTACGTCGAGTAGCATGCAGCTGTGGGTCTGTTCCGGACAAATTGTAAAAGTCTGGTTTTCCGAACCTCCGTAATTCCCATCCGGGCCGCCTGAATCGTAGACGGTTCCGAAATAGGCCGTAGAGCCTTCGGATTCCCCCATGACCGCAGCCGGTTCCAGCGGACGGATACACAAGGCAAAATCGCCCGCATTGGAGGCCGCAGTAGCTGAAAAATCATTGATTCGCAAAAAATAAGTGGTATTCCGGTTTAATTGCTGCGCATCGAGCTGCACCTCGCCGGCGCCTTCCTCCGCACTGGCGCAGGCCAGTTCCGACAAACCATCGCAGCTTCCCCGGTACAGTGCTATCTGGGGATTGCTCAAAGCCCGGCCGTTCGGTCCGTCGGGCCGGCCAATAACAAAAATACTGATCTCCCTTTCTTCCCCGGTATTAAAAGAGAACCAAACATCCCCCCGGGTGTTGCCGCCGTTGAAACAGGCAGGGGCAGCGCCGGCGCTGCTGCTCGTAGCCCCTATATTGGTGAACAGCTCATCAACGCAGCCCGGCATTATCCCCAAGGCAGCAGCCGTGTTGCACTCGTCGTTTTCCGGCTGAGCGGAACTGGAGATAGAGAAAAACAGAAATGATACTAAAAGTAGAGAAAACCTCATTCGTCTGATTGCTTTTTTATTAATCGTCCGAGAACCGATCAAAAATAATCAAATTTTATAATTCAGGGATAAGTCCATCAACTGCTTCGAACATTAAAGATCGCGCTCCAAGGATCACGTTCTATGCAAAAGACACGACAATATTCACAAGTTCCGCCCCTTCCTTCTATCTTTGCACTATGATGCCTCCACATACGGTATTTCTGGGAACGGGAAGCAATATCGGGAACCGGCAATTGCACCTGGAACAAGCCCGGCAGTATATCGAAGCGCAGCTGGGGCCGGTTGTCGACTCCTCGCGAATCTACAAAACAAAAGCCTGGGGTATGGAAGAACAGCGCGATTTTTTAAATCAGGTCCTCAAAGTACAAACTTATCAGGACGCCGCGGAGGTGCTCCGGAAAATCCTGGCCATAGAAGAGGCTATGGGACGCATCCGGGCAGGCAAATGGGGCAACCGCCTGATCGATATTGACATCTTATTTTACGACCATCAGGTCATCCATACCGACCGGCTCATCGTCCCCCATCCCTTTATCGCTCAGCGCCGCTTCGTGCTTGCTCCGCTCGCTGAAATCGCCCCCGATTACCAACACCCTCTGCTAAAGAAAACGATTAGTGAACTATTGGAAATGACCGCAGATGAACTGGCGGTGGAGGTATATGAGGAGAGCGATCAAGGATAAAAGAATGCAACGCCGGATCATGATTTTACACAGCTGCCTTTCCTGTAAGGACGAAGTTACTTGAACATTACGTATGAGAGAACCGATTCCACATCAATTCATAGCCATTGAGGGCAACATCGGCGCGGGAAAGACCACCTTGTCACGCATGCTGGCGAGCGATTACGAACTGCGACTCGTTCTGGAACAGTTTACCGATAATCCTTTTCTCCCTTTTTTCTACGAAAATCCGGAGCGCTATGCATTTCAGGTAGAGCTATTCTTTATGACCGAGCGGCACAAACAGCTTCAGGGCGAGCTGAGTAACCGCGATCTTTTTCAACAAAGTATCGTAGCTGATTATTTCTTTTTCAAAACGCTGCTTTTTGCCCGCAACAACCTTAATGAGCAGGAATACCGGCTCTTTCAGCAACTCTTCCATATCCTCAACGCCGGTTTTCCCAAACCAGATCTGCTGGTATACCTTCACCGGCCGGTCCAGCATCTGCTGGCCAACATAAACCGGCGTGGCCGCTCCATGGAAACCCGCATAGAAACCGAATACCTGGAAAGCATACAAGGCGCCTATTTTGAATTCTTCCGTACTCAACCGGAGTTTCCAGTTCTCATCATCGAGTTGGAAGATACAGACTTCGAAGGGGAGCTCCGCTCTTATGAAAGCATCGTCGCGTTGCTGCGCCGGACCTACCCCAAGGGTGTACACCGGGAAAAAGTGGAGAAAGTCAAAGGCCCGCCTGAAAAGCAGGAGAGGCGGGATTGAAAGATTAAAAGCTGCTTAAGAAATCCCGGAAGCCTTGCCCTGGCCGCATTATTTTGGCCGCGATGCTTTTCCGCCCCGGTAAAATCCGTATTTTCCACCTTGAACCACAAACCCTGATTCATGTCCGAAGCGATTAAGATCAACCTTCCCGAAACCGGTCAGGAGCGGATCGTCATCGTCGGTGGCGGCTTTGCCGGTCTGACGCTGGCCAAGCGACTGGCCCGCAGTGATTATCAGGTCGTACTCATCGATAAGAACAATTACCATCAGTTTCAGCCGCTATTCTATCAGGTGGCCATGTCGGGACTGGAACCCAGCTCCATTGTCTTTCCCTTTCGCAAGCTTTTCCAGGGACGGCGCAACGTCTTTATACGCGTTACGGAAGTAACCCGGGTAAACCTGGAGGAGCGACACCTGCGCACCCCGTTGGGCATTGTCAACTACGATCATCTGGTCATAGCCATCGGCGCGGACACTAATTTCTTCGGCAACGATCATCTACAGCGACTGGCTATCCCGATGAAGTCCGTCTCCGAAGCACTCTTCCTGCGCAACCAGATTCTCGACCATTATGAAAAAGCGCTCACCACTACCGACTACGAGCTACGGCAAGGGCTGATTGATATCGTCATCGTGGGCGGCGGCCCTACCGGCGTGGAAGTCGCGGGCGCCCTGGCCGAAATGAAAAAATACATCATCCCCAAGGATTATCCGGAGCTGGACGCCGGGGAGATTGACATCCACCTCGTTCAGGGAGGAGATCGCCTGCTGGCAGGCATGTCGGACCAAGCTGCCGAAAAAGCCCTGCACTTCCTCCGTGACCTGCAAGTCAAAGTAACCCTCAATACCCGGGTTAAAGATTATGACGGTCAGCACGTCTACTTAAGTGATGGCAGCACCATACGATCGGCTAAAGTGATCTGGGCAGCGGGTATAAACGGCAATACCCTGGAGGGTATTCCCAAAGAAACCCTCACCTACGGCAACCGCCTCCTCGTCGACCGATACGGTGCAGTGGAAGGGTTGGACCATATTTACGCAATCGGCGATATTGCTTACATGACCGAAAATGATTATCCGCAGGGGCATCCTCAGGTGGCCCAGGTGGCCATACAGCAGGCCAAACACCTGGCGAAAAACTTCAAAAGACAGGCCGGGGGTAAAGAGCGCCGCGTTTTTTCCTATCAGGATAAAGGCTCGATGGCCACGATAGGCCGCAACAAAGCAGTGGTAGACCTGCCCTCCCTCCGCTTCCAGGGCGCCTTCGCCTGGCTCATCTGGCTGTTTGTCCACCTTTTTCAACTGCTCGGCGTAAGGAATCGCATCGTCGTTTTTCTCAACTGGGTCTGGAATTACTTCACCTACGACCAGTCACTGCGACTGATCATCAGGCCGAAAAGTAACAATGAGAAGTAAGCCCCTGACCCGGAAAAGCCGGCTCAGGCAGGATATCGCATCTTTCTATTAAAAATTTCAACATTCGACTTACTTTTAAAATTTTTCCTCGCCTTTACCGTTTCTTGCCGAATTTTGTCTATTTTAGGACGCAAAACAGAATTTGCGGGCCAAAAGATACGGACGAACGCATCTCTTTCGTTTAATCCCTGTTTTTCAACACCTTACAGCAATGAGGAGGCTATGGATCACCGCGGGTATAGTGTGCTGGCTGATGGTTTCATCCTGGGCGCAGGAGCATGATATTAAACACCTTGCTCCCAAGGAGGACACCGTGTATGTGAAGGCGGGGCACTATGTACAATTGTATCAATCCTTCTTCTTTGTACCCCGGGATACCTTTTTCGTTCTGCAACCCGGCACGCAGTTTGAAGTGTTGCACAACGAGAAAAGCTACAGTTTTTTCGATTCGCTGGAAGAAAAACTCGATCGCCGCCGTTGGACGTCCAGGCTACATGATCTGCTCATCCGCTCTACGCCGGAACAGTCCACTACAGAAGAAGATAAGATCGATCGCATCCGCAATACTTTTTTGCCTTTCGAAGGTAAGCACATCCGCCGTATTTCCTACCTCAAAGTAGATCTGTACGAAGGTTCAGTGGACGACACGGCCCGCATTGCGCGCTCAATGATCGGCAAAACGCTCAACACCCTGCATATCAACACCCGCGAAAACGTACTGCAACGCTACCTGCAATTTGAAGAAGGCCAGGTAGTTCATCCCGACCTTCTTGCCGACAGTGAACGCATGCTGCGCCTGCTGTCCTTTATTGATGATGCCCGGATTTATGTTGTCCCCGATCCTGACGATCCGGAAACAGTGGATATAAAAGTGGTAACCAAGGATCGCTTTTCCGTTGGCGTGGAGGGCTCTCTCAGCAGCCTGCAACGTTTTCAAGGAGGGATTTACGACAATAATTTTCTGGGACAAGGCATTGAGATGGGTCACGAACTGTTCTACAACGGCGCCTACCGCGAGCAGTTTGGCTATCGCGGCCGGCTTCATCTCAATAGCATAGGACGCAGCCTTACGGCGGCGGAACTGGATGTCACCTATACGGAAAAAGTCAAGGAAATACGTCTGCGGTTCGACCGCGGTTTTTTCACCCCCGAAATCAAATACGGCGGAGGGATAGAAGTTTCTCATACGAGGCGCTTTGCCCCGCAGCTGGCCTCCGACGGTTTCCAGATCGAGGTACCTTATAAAGCGCGCTACTACGACACCTGGGCAGGCCGCTCTTTTCAATTGCCCTCCCGGGATGTACGCACCAATCTGTCCTTCGCGCTGCGTTACCTGGGCGTTGCTTTCGAGGACCGGCCGCCGGTTTCTGAAAATGACAATTTTTTCTTCCACCGGCGTAACTTCGTACTGGGCAACATCACCTTTATTCGCCGGAAGTTCTACCGCTCCCGCAATTTTACCGGTTTTGGAGATACGGAAGATATTCCCACCGGATTTGCCCTGACCCTCACAGGCGGCTACGACCAAAGCGAATTTCACCAGCGGCCTTATGCGGGCATCGATCTGACGAGCGGTGCCTGGCTGGGAACCGTCGGCTACCTGGGCCTGCAAATCGGCGCCTCGGGTTTTTTAAAGGACCGCCAGTGGGAGGATGGATTGCTGGCAATTCGAGGTACTTATTTTTCGCATCTCTTACCCATTCGCCGTTTCAAATTCCGGCAATTGCTGGATATCAGCTACCTGCAGGGCATTCGACGGATTACGCCAGGCGACGCCATTCACCTCAAACACCAGCTACGCAATTACCCTCATCCTAATCCCAGCGGTCAGAACCGTCTTGTCGCCAAAGTCGAATCCGTCCTGTTCGCTCCGTGGAGCTGGTACGGCTTCCGGACGGCCTTCTTCGCTTTCGCCGATATGGGCTATCTCACCGATCGCGGCGCCCTGATCACCGGCAATCGCTTCTATTCCAGCTTCGGCGCCGGCGTGCGCCTGCGCAACCGCAGCCTTATCTTCCAAACCATCGAACTGCGTCTGGCTTACCTGCCGAAAGTACAGCGCAGCAACCAAAACTGGTTTGTCGACTACCGCTCCGACGATCCCCGGCTCTTCCTCAACCTTCATCCTACCCGGCCTCACCTGCCGCGATTTGGAGAGTAAGCAAATAGTCCAGCCTTCAGTCCTTAACCTTGAACTTATACTTGAACATAATCCGCTTAACCGCATCGCGCGCCACCTCCATGGGATTTTCCCGATCAGCCTGAAAACTGCCCTGGGCCGCACCGTGCCAGACAATCTTTTTATTCTGGTCGAAAAAATCGATGATGAGGGTGCCGTCTACGTAGTCAACGTATTCTATACGGCCTCCTACACGGGTGCCTAAACCGATGCCGCCGTAATACCCCCCGTACCCCATGCTGACATTCATGCCGCCCGTTTCACGCCCTACCGTACGTTCGCGGCTCGTCACAAAATAGGTGATGTAAATATCTGGGTTATCCGAAGATTGGTACCCTCGATTTTGCATCAGATTATCGATTTCCGTTTCAATGACATCGAGGACCCGGGGGTTCCGGATTTTCATCTCATCGAGGATTTCCTGGGTAGGTTGCATCACCTGGAAGGTCCTGTAGGTTTTAAACGGAGCCTCTTTATCATAATCCCGGCGAACATTAATATTAGAGGTGGAACAAGCCGCGATCAGACAGGCCAGGGAGAAAAAGATGATTGATCTGTTCATTTCTATTGGTCTTTTAAATTTTGAACCTCTGTTTCTATACTACTGAAACGGTGCTGCAATGTCCTCAACTTGAGAAATGACCGTCGCACAAGTTCCTCAGAACCCGGCCCGGCCCGGAAATTTTTTGAATAATTTCTGCACCGCTTCATCAATGCGTTTATCCATCTTACCCGGGTTGGACACCAGGGCCCCGGAGACAATCCCCTCCCAAATTAATTCATCATCATCGGGGTTTACCATGTCTACTACAACCGTACCTTTTTGCCATTCCCGCACCACCACTTCTTCCGACTGCCAATAGTAGTTTCGGGTACCCATATAAACCGGAGCATCCCGGATGTCCGTTTCCCGGGTCTGTACCTCATCCTCCATTATAATACCGAGGTTAATACGTAAATCGGGGTTGTTTTCATCATAAACATATCCGCGCTGTTCCATTTCTCTGCGAATGTTCGATTTCAGTAAGTCCAGGCCTTCCGATCGGGTCCTTAACAGGGTCTCGTTTTTTACATCCACCTTGTAAAAATCGAAAGTCTTGTACTGACTAAAATCAGCAGTGGGACTCTTGTCATGGTGTAAAACCGCGACGCTGCTGCAGGAACTTAGCAGCACCCATTGAAGAAGAAAAAACAGGAAGATATTTGATCTCATTTTTAACCGTTTTATTGAAGTTTTGTGAATTTGACAGACACACGCTGAGCGTTAACGACTGGCAGGCCTTCGCCAAAAGAAGAGCGTAAAATTCTTCCCCTAACCCGGATTATTCATGGATTAATCTAAGTACAAGGAACGAAGTTTTGACGACCGGATACTCCTCTTTGGGAAGGTCTGGCGTCTGATATCTGGTTTCTGACGTCTTTTTGATCCGACAAGATTGAATTCCCTGCACTTAGTGCGCCGGGAACTAAATTCTTCACAGTTAATTCTGCTTCTTTTGGCGGTATCCTTCGTTGCTCGTCGGTCAGGTAGCTTCGGCTATCTTCCCTTCTCGCGCCTCGTCTACCACCAAAATAACCTCACCTAAACTATGACGAACTTAATTCCCGGCGCACTATTATGAAGAACCCATGAATCATGCGGGCTAAGCAGATGGGTGCCGGCGGGTATGCCGGATTGACGCCCCTAAACGGGATCGCATCGAAGCATGAGTTCGATGAATCTTCAGTAAACACAGGTGTAGAAATATCGAATGGGCAAATTGTACAGACTGCAATTTAAAAAAAGAAAGGGCTTCCTGCCAAAATATTGAACAGGAAGCCCTCTTTTATGGCAGAAAAATGATGCTTATTTCTTGGTCACCAGTTGAACGGATAGATCAAACTCGTCGTAGATGGTCTTGTCGCCCAGGTTGTCAAAAAAGCTGCCCGAGCCGTAACGAACATCGTATTCGGAACGGTCGATGGTGATATCGGCCGTAGCGATGCGCTTGCCGCCTTCTTCTTTTACCATGGCGTTAAACTTAATCGGGTTGCTCGATTCCTTAATTGTCAGGTCGCCGCTGATGCGGTAGTCGCCGGGTTTGCCGCGGGAAATGACTTCCGTGATGACGAACTTGGCCGTCGGGTAGTTTTCCGCACCAAAAAAATCATCCGACTTCAGGTGGCCCTCCAGTTTTTTCTGGTATTCGCCTTCGAGGTCTCCTACTGCAATGGAAGTCATGTCAATGGTGAATTCTCCTCCGACCAGCATGTCGCCGTCGTACTCCAGTTTGCCGGACTCCAGCATGACCGTTCCGTAGTGCTGGCCGGTCACTTTATACCCTTTCCAGTTGATGACACTCTCCTTGGTGTCAATATTGTAAGCCGCTACTTCCCCTTCGCTGGGGTTGGTAAAAGAAAGGCCCATGAAGGCCAGTACTGCGATAAAGCTCAATGAAATTTTCATGGTTAAACAGTTTTTATTGATGATTATTCTATAAATTTACTTTAGACAACTTCATGATCAGCACTTTTCCTGAAAAAGGCGATCAGTCGCGAATTTTATTCAGAATCTTGCTCAGCTGTTGAGCCTCCTCGGGTGAGATAGAGGCCATCTTGGCTTCCAGGTTGGATTCCATCACCTGCGAAGCCTTTTCCAGCAAATTCAGCCCTAGATCCGTAACCCGGATCTCTACCCGGCGGCGATCGTTCGGACAGGTTTTACGCTCCACCAGACCTTTGCGATTGAGCTTATCCACCAGCCGGGAAGCATTCGACATCTTGTCAATCATCCGTTCGGTCAACAACTTCACCGTCGCCGGCTCCGGGTGCATCCCCCGCAGAATACGCAGAATGTTAAACTGCTGCCAGGATATGTTGAACGGTCTCAGGATCCGGGCCGACTGCTGGCTCAGCCACGAGGCCGTAAACAGCACATTGATGTGCGCTTGGTGATAGGCATTCTTAAAACGCTTTTGCTGTATGGCTTCTTCTATTTTCATCGTATGCTGCAAATATATGTACCTACATTTAATGTTGCAACATCATTAACATTTCTTTCACACTTTTGGCATAAAAAACAGGCTCATGCTGTGTTACAACAACAGATTGGCATTAAATGCTGATCTTATGAAATGCTGTATAGTCTTCCAAGTAAGGATATATAAATTTTAATAATTCCCCGGCATCTCTTAGCTTTGGCCCCAATCAACCAGTCAACCAACCAACCATGAAAATCCTCATCATCGGCGGCGGTAATATGGGCCTGACATACGCACGCAGCTTTCTGCGCTCGCATATCAGCAGCCAGGAGAATATGATGATCCTGGAAAAATCACCGGAAAAAGCAGTGGAGCTGGCCAAGCAGGAAATCGGCACCGTCTACGGCGCTCCGGAGGAGTGTTTCGACCGTGCCGACCTCGTCATTTTCGCAGTCAAACCGCAGGATGCGCCGGCGATGTTCGACAGCATTCGCTCCCTGATCGACAACCAGCAGGTCTTCCTCTCCATCATGGCGGGGGTCAAAATCAAAACGATCCGGGAAGGGCTGGGCGTCAGTAAGGTCATCCGGGCCATGCCCAACCTGCCCGCCCAGGTCGGGATGGGCATGACCGTCTTCACCTCTTCCGACGACGTCACCCGCATCGAGCTGGTCACTGTGCAGAACCTGATCGCCACCACCGGCAAAACGGTCTACGCCGAAGATGAGCGCATGATCGACGCCGCCACCGCCATCTCCGGCAGCGGCCCGGCCTACGTCTGGTTCTTCATGGATGCCATGATGCGCGCCGCCCGGCAGATGGGCTTCAACGAATCGGAAGCCGAACTGCTGGTCAGCCAGACCTTCCTCGGCGCCATCGAACTATACAACGCCACCAACTTTTCCTGCGAGGAGTGGATCAAACGGGTTTCCTCCCGTGGCGGCACCACCGAAGCAGCCATGGCTTCCTTCACCGATACTGAGGTCCACAAAGACATCATCGCCGCCGCCGATGCCGCCCTCCAGCGGGCCGAAGAGCTTGGGGAATAACTCTTGGCTGCTTCACTTTGATCTTGCCGTTGGGGGCAGAAAATTTTGAGAACTTTGCCCATGGTAAGGTGCTTCGTTTTGCTCATAGCGGAAATTTTTCATTGTTCAGTGTAAGATCAGCGCCCTTAGTACACTGTCAAAAAAGTAACTTTCCGTTTTGACAGTGTACTTAGCGCAGGGCATGCCGCAGCATCCGTGCTCTGGCAGCCCCGGGCAAATCAGAAAAGATCAAGCTTTATCCCCCAAAAATGAGCAACCGGAAGCAGCCCAAACCCCATGGGCAACGCCCCTCATCCCGTCTGTTTTTGTTTTGGGGTTCCACTACCCTGCCGGAGTTCCCCTCCCCAAAACAAAACAGACGGGATTAATCCCCCACGTTAATAGCAAATCGAAGCAGCCAAGGGCCACACAACTCCCCCCCTGGCGACTTATGGAAAAAATGCATTAAATTAGGGGCAAACCCGGACTCCATGGACAACGAGAAACAGCAGCAGATCTCGGAAATCAAGAAACTGATCGCCGATGGCGAGATCGAAAAGGCGTTGGAACGCTTACTCTCCTTTCTGGAGCGCGACTCCGCCTATCTAAATATGCACAGCGATGCGCTGCAGGCCATGTCGCAATACAAAACGACACGACGCGAGGAAGCCAAAGGGACCATCAGTCACGAAGAAGCGCGGCGCAGCTACAGTAAGATCACGGACCTGACCCTAAATTTACTGGAAGAACTACAACAGGAAGATCGACTAAAACCTTACCAGCGACGGCGCTGGACGCTCATCGCCGGCATCGCCCTGGCACTACTACTGGCTGCAGGCGGTGCTTTCTGGTATTTCAACCAGAACGAAACGCCGGGACCGGAAGAAGACTGGTCCTGCCAGGGGTTCTCGGAAAACGATTTCAGCATTCTCTGTTTGCCTTTCCAGGGAAGCGATACCATCGATTACGTTACACCACAAAATATCAGGGAATTTTTCATCACCTTTGAAAACAATCACCGCATTCCACTCGACTATCAGATCATCCCTCTTGGTTCGCACATCACCAGTGACATTAACCGCTTTCCACCCGATTTTGAATTTGCTTCGGAAGTAGGACAGGACTGCGGCGCCCAACTCGTCCTGTGGGGGCGTTCCGGCCGGAGAGACCAGGAAAACAAGGTGGTGCAAACCCGCTACAAGTTTATCCTTACGGAAAACGGCGGATTCCAAATGAAGAAGGTGACGATGAATAATACCGACGGCACCGTTTTGGACACCGTTCGTTTTATCTCCAATTTCGCCACGGAGGGCGAAATCCGGGAACAACTTTCTACCGTCACCCAATTAATTCTCGGCATCATCGCCCACGAGAAAGATCAACCGCAACTGGCCATCGCACAATTACAGGGTATCGAAAGCAGAGACTCCGTCACCACCCTGGCCCGCGATATGTTCCTGGCCGATAGCTACCTGAGCACCGGACAGACCGCGGAAGCCAATGCCGCTTTGGATAGAGTCACCGAAGAACACCCCGAGTACTGGCTCGGCTGGCACAACCGCGGCCTGCTATACCTGCAAAAAGGATACGAAAGCCAGGGTGAAGCCAGGGAAAATTATTTAGACAAAGCCATCGATGACCTGAACCGGCGATTAATGATGAAGGATGACGACCCCGAATCACTGCTCGCCCGCGGCCAGGCTTACCTGACGACCGAGCAACTGCAAAAAGCCAGGCAGGACTTCGAAAAGGCCGACTCCGTCCAGCCCCAATCGCCCCTCATCCGGTCCAAACTCGAAACCGTACGCCGGGAAATCGACGTCCAGCAAAATATCCGCCAGGATGCACTTGATCGCCTCGAACAAAACGCCGATGACCGCGAAGCCCGCCGCGAACTTATCCAGGCCGACCTGAAACTGGGTAATATCCGGGAAGCCCTCAATCAAAGTGAAATCCTCCTGGAAAGCAACCCCGATCAAAATACCTTCCGGGGGCTCATTGAGCTGTTTGACAGACAGCGTTCACTACCCGAAGCCCAGCCGGTACTCGAAAAGGCCATCCAGAAAGGCCTCATCAACAACCAGGAAAGGACACAAATTATCGAAAGACGGCTCCGGCCCCAGTTCAAAATAGATTCCAGCCTCAAGTCCCGACAGCAGTGATCGAGCCCACAACAAACACTCTTCCATCATTTGTTTTCGCATATCAACCAAAAAGATGAACGATCCCTTACTCACCGGATTACTCTTCCTCGCTCTGGGCCTCCTCCTCGGTGCCGGCGCCGCCTGGCTGATCGCCACCTACCGCCACCGGATCAATTCGCTGTCGCAGGAAGAAGTAGCACAATGCTATGTCTTAAAGGAGCTACACGACAACCTGCAGCAGCAAGCGGATCTCTACCGCGACGACCTGCTCGACAAGGAAGAGGAGATCCGTATGCTCACCGGCCGGCTATCCTCCCACGAGCGATCCATCCAGCATCTGGAAGACAAATTGGATAGTCAAAAACAGGAAGTGGAAGCCCTGCAAAAACAGGCAAGGCTGGAATTTGAAAACCTGGCCAACCGCCTGCTGGAAGAGAAAAGCAAGAAATTTACCGACCACAATCAGCGACAACTACAGGATCTGCTCGGCCCCTTGCGCGAGAAGATCAAAAGCTTTGAAGAAGGCGTCGAAAAGCGCTTCCTCGAAGAAACCCGCGACCGCATTTCCTTAAAAAAAGAAATAGAACACCTGCGAGAGCTCAACATGCAAATCAGTCAGGAAGCCAACAACCTGGCCAGCGCCCTGAAAGGTGACAGCAAGGCGCAGGGCGACTGGGGCGAGTTCCGCCTCGAACTGATTCTGGAAAAAGCCGGTCTGCAACGCGACCTGCACTACCGTACCCAGTTGAGCTTCCGCGATGCCGACGGCCGCCAGAAGCGACCCGATTTTATTATCCAGCTTCCCGAAGAACGCCACCTGATCATCGACTCCAAGGTTTCTCTGGTCGCCTACGAACAATATTTCAGCGCCGAAAATGAGCAGGAGCGTCAACAACACCTGAAAGCTCATCTCGACAGCCTGCGCCGGCACATCCGAGACCTGAGCAGCAAAAACTACCAACACCTCTATCAGATCAACAGTCCGGACTATCTCCTACTTTTTGTGCCGATTGAACCAGCTTTCGCCCTGGCCACCCGGACCGATTCCCAGCTCTTCCTGGATGCGCTGGACAAAAATATCGTTATCGTCACCACCTCTACCCTGCTGGCCACCATGCGCACCGTCTCCTATATCTGGAAACAGGAAAAGCAGAAGCGCAGCGTGCAGATGATCGCCCGCCAGAGCGGCCTGCTGTACGACAAATTCTGCGGTTTTGTCCAGGATCTTCAGGACATCGGCCAGCGCATCGACCAGACCCAGCGCGCCTACGCCGACGCGATGAACAAACTTGTCGACTCCAAGAAATACGGCGATACACTCATCGGCCGCGCCGAACGTATCCGCGCCCTGGGCGCCAAAACCTCTAAACGATTACCGAAGGAACTGCTCGACTCCCCTCCTTCTGATGAGGAAGAGGAATAAAACATTTATCCCCGAAAACACCTTATAATTGCGTACTCAAGACAAAATCATTTTTCACCTACCTGCATAGAAGCTTACGCAATGACAGATATCAAAAAAGTAGAAGTACGCAACCTGCGCCTCAGTGATTACCGCGAATTGAAGCAGTCGATGATTGCTGCCTACGAGGGCTGGGAAGACGTGCACTGGGAAGAAAAACACATCGACAAACTACTCAATACTTTTCCGGAAGGGCAGATATGCGTCCTGGTCAATGATAAGGTAGTCGGCAGCGCTTTATCTATTATCGTTGATTACGAAAAATATGACGACGACCATTCCTACGAAGAAATAACCGCCGATTACACCTTTAAAACCCATGATCAGGAAGGCGATGTACTCTACGGCATCGATATATTCATCCACCCCGATTTCCGGGGCCTGCGCCTCGGCCGCCGGCTTTATGATGCACGCAAGGAGCTCTGTGAGCACCTCAACCTGCGCGCGATCGTGGCCGGCGGCCGTATCCCCGGCTATAAAGAACACGCGGATGAAATGACGCCCAAAGAGTATATCCAGAAGGTGCGCAACCAGGAAATCTACGATCCCATTCTCACCTTTCAGTTTGCCAACGACTTCCACGTCAAGAAAGTCCTGAAAGGATATATGCCCGGTGACGTAGAATCAAAGGAGTATGCCACGCTGATCGAGTGGAACAACATTTATTATCAAAAAAAGAAGAAGCTGTTTGAAAGCAGTAAATCCGTGGTGCGCCTGGGACTGGTGCAGTGGCAGATGCGCTCCTTCCGGGACCTGGAAGCACTGGTAGAACAGATTGAGTTCTTCGTAGATACCGTCTCCGCCTACAACTGCGACTTCATCCAGTTCCCCGAGTTTTTTAACGCCCCGCTGATGGCTGCCTACAATCACCTCAGCGAACCGGAAGCCATCCGCCACCTGGCGGAATATACCGATCCACTGCGTCAGAAATTTACAGATTTCGCCATTTCGAACAATGTCAACATCATAACAGGCAGTATGCCGGAGATCCGGGACGACAAAGTCTACAATGTCGGTTATTTGTGCCGGCGCGACGGCAGCTATGAGAGCTACGAAAAGATCCACGCCACGCCCGACGAAATCTCTTTCTGGGGGATCACCGGGGGCCGGGAACTCAAAGTCTTCGATACCGACTGCGGCAAGATCGGCGTACTCATCTGTTACGATGTCGAGTTTCCGGAACTGCCCCGCCTGTTGGCTCACCAGGGAATGCAAATTCTCTTTGTTCCTTTTCTCACGGACACTCAAAACGGATACATGCGCGTGCGACTCTGCTCTCAGGCCCGCGCCGTAGAAAATGAATGCTACGTTGCCATAGCCGGCAGCGTAGGCAATTTGCCCAAAGTGCACAACATGGATATTCAGTACGCCCAGTCGGCCGTCTTTACCCCTTCCGATTTTGCCTTCCCTAATAACGGTATTAAAGCGGAGGCTACCCCGAATACGGAAATGACGCTTATCGTCGACGTCGACCTTGAACTACTCAAGGAGTTACATCATTTCGGAAGCGTACGTAACCTCCGGGACCGGCGCCACGACATTTACCGGCTGGATTTCATCCCCGACCCGGTAGGACTTCCCGATACGCCGGGGAAGGAGATTGGAAGTCGGAATTCGGAAGTGGAAAGCCGGAAATAGAAAATCGGAAGGTTTATCCCGTGGAATAGTCACTTCGCGAATTCCACGGGGTTTGCCTCTCGGTATCAATTATGCTCATTCAGCGGCATCTTCTTAGTCACAAGAAAAACCTCAAAGACTTAGCCCACTCTCTTTCAATCAATTATCAACCAAGCTCACCAAAAAGAGACGTTCTTTTTCAAGTCCCCCTGATCTATTATTGGTTTTTGGCACACTTGTTGCAATTATCATGGCAAATAACATTTGCTATCAAATTAAAACTGCCATGAATATGAAAAAGCTACTCTTTGTTGCTATTGTGATGATGACCTATGTTGCGGGCCTGCAAGCCCAGGATTTTTCCACGCTGATCAATGAAGCCGAACGAAACTTCTACCGGGGCGACTACGCCACGGCTGCTCAGCAGTATGAGCGGGCCCTTTTGACAGGCCGCGCCTCCGAAATTCACTACTACGCTGCCGCCTGTGCCTACGCCAAGGCCGGCAACACCGACCAGGCCCTGGAGAAAGTAAATCTGGCCATTGGACAAGGCTGGATGGCTGTTGATCCGCTGTTACACGATCCCGATTTGGAATCCCTTCGCGGAACGGCCGGCTGGGATAATACCATCCGCGACCTACGTCAACGGGTAGCCAGCTTCGAAGCTAGTCTGAATAACGAACTCGTCCGTCAGCTGGCCGCCATAGAAGAGCGGGACCAACGCTATCGCAAGGAAATCCGCGCTATGGAAGCCACCACTAAGAAAAATCCTCAGCGAAGAGAGGAACTCGAACAGCTGCAGGCTGACCTCGACGCCCAAAACATAGCGGAAGTCCGGTCCATCATTTCCGAATATGGCTATCCCGGCAAGCAACTGGTAGGTGATAAGTGTGAAGTGGCTTTCATGGTTATTCAGAATGCCAAGCTGGAAACGCAAAAAGAATACCTGCCTGTACTGGAGATGGCCGCCGACAACGGGGATATCCCCTGGTTCTCGCTCATGCGCATGATGGATCGCATCGACACGCAGGAAGGCCGCCTGCAACTATACGGCACTACTGTTTATCGCCGCGACTGGGGCAATCAAATCGATGTGTACCGCGCCGGCGATGATGTGGACACTCGCGTAGCCGCCGGACTTCCTCCCCTCGAAGGCGAATCGCGCTGGGACGTAGAACTGCAAAAACCACAGTCAGCCGCGCAACGCAGATAATAAATCGATCTCCCTTACTATCAAACTCCACCGCCGGATTTCTCTTCCGGCGGCTTTTCTTTTTCAGGGAGGTGCGGGTAAAAATTACTTCCTTTCAATAAGCATTTCCTCATTCTACCCTTACCCTCCCTTTTATCCAGTCCAATATCCTTTCCCGGCGCGCTCGCAACTTCCCACGCTCCTCCTCGCTCAACGCAGCGCTACGCTGCCGCGAACGCCATATCTGAAGCCATTCTCCGTACCAGACAGTAAAATATCCCAGTAACAGCAACCCTAAGACAGCCAGCACGCCCGCCCATCCCCAGCCCCCCCCCGCAATCAGCAGCAGGAGCAGGAAGTAAACCAAAGAAAGCCCCAGGCCTGCCACATATTTGACAGGACCGTAAAATTCAATGGACTTTATCTGCGAATCGGCAATTTTTTTTGCGAAAGCTAAAGGCGGCTGATGTACCAGGTATCCCAGCGCAGCGGGCAGGGCGCCGATTAGCAGGAAAAGATAATGAACGACGTGTAGCCGGGGAATCGGCCCCAGATCCCGGTCCAGAAGATTTCTTTCCTCCAGCTCCGCAAAATGAGTAGCCAGATCGCGTTTCAGCCTATTACGCTGTTCTTCATCAAGTGCATTGACGCCTTCGGCAATTGCCTGAGCCCGCTCCAACGGCTCTTCCTTTCGTGAAACAGCCGGAAGAACCGGCTCCGGATGATCATTGTTGTCCATGCGGAGTAACCACTCCACCAATTCATCATTTTCGGGATCATCGATATGCACCATACACTGCTTGAGCCGTGCTCCCACTGCATCAGTGAGGCTGGAGATAGCCTCGTTGGCATTCACCTGGTACTGTTCCAGAAAGTCACGCGCCCTGACCGGTTCGCCACAATCGAGCATAACGCACGAACGCCACTGATGTGCCGCTTCGTAGGTCACGCCCATCGGCACGATATAAACGTCTTCCATGTCTGGGAATCGCTCCAGGCCGCCGAAAGCAATGCGGGCGGCTCCTTTCTGCAGGGGTCGCAGCCGCTTCACGTACTCGGTGCTCCCCTCAATGTAAATCATAATGGCCCGGTGCTCCCGAAGCGCATTATGACAGGCTTCAAAGGTCGCAAAGTTGTTTTTCAACTTCCGGTAGCCACCGTCCTTCAAACGGTACACGGGCAGCATGTGCAGCGCGCGAAGCAGAGAAGCATAAAGAGGTTTGGCAAAAAAATCACCCCGTACTAAAAAGTACAGCGGCCGGTCCAGAAAACAGGCCGCAATGCAAGGCTCCATAAATCCCGTTGGATGATTGCTGGCCAGAATGACCGGCTTGTCCCTCGGAATACGGTCGGTATTCAAAAGGTAGATCTTTCGGAAATAGGCGTAAAAACCGGCTTTCACTATAGGGCGCACCGCGGTATATAACATGAGTGTTCGTTTGACAAATCGTGGGTAAGATCATCCTATGCAAATGTAATCAATTAAGGTAACGGCAGGGAAAGGAGAGATTTATATTCGGGATTTGACAAAGAGAGCATAGCCTCTTCAGGGAAAATTTTCCAAAGAAATCTTTAACTTTACAATAAATTATATCATCTAGACCATTACTCCCGTACCATTTACCGGCAACAGCCGCCTGAACTCTGTATTGCCGGTTCTTCTGTATCTTTTGCATTAGGAAATTGTATCCTTGACCATGAGAAAAAAGTCGGACAAATCCGGTAGCCTGACTTACTTCCCCGAATCCGGGATGGCTCGGTCCTACGGTTCGGAGCTGGAAAGTATCGTCCTCAAACTGGCCATGGAATTTATTCACCTGCCGCTGGACGAATTCGACGAGCAGGTAGACCGGCTGCTCAAGCTGATCGGGGCTTATGCCGGTATAGACCGCGCTTATCTCTTCCGCTATGACTTCGAACAGAACTTTACCAGTAACACCCATGAGTGGTGTGCTTCCGGCGTATCACCCGAAATAGACAACCTCCAACATATCCCGTTCGCTGTCATCCCCGAATGGGTGGAACAGCACCGGGCCGGCAAAATACTGCATATCCCGGATGTGTCCGGGCTGGACCAATCGAGTAATCTCTTCAAGATATTAAAGGAACAGGGCATTAAAACCCTTATTACCATCCCGCTGATGTACAAGGAACGCTGCCTGGGCTTCGTGGGGCTTGACGATGTCAAAAAGCTGCGCCGCTGGTCTGACAATGAAATCTCCGTCCTGCAGATGACCGGAAATATCATCTCCAACGCTATCGTCAAACACGAAATACAGCTGGAAATGGTCAAAGCCCGCGAGGAGGCCGAAGCGATGAACAAGGCCAAATCACAGTTCCTCGCCAATATGAGCCACGAAATCCGGACGCCCCTCAACGCGGTAATCGGCTTCACCGAGCTGCTGATGAACACACAGCTCAGTGATATCCAGCACGAGTATGCCAAGAGCGCCCACATCTCGGCGCACTCCCTTATGTATATCATCAACGACGTTCTGGATTTCTCCAAAATCGAAGCCGGCAAATTGCAGTTGGATGAAGCGGAGACCGACCTGTTCAAGTTAGCAGAGCAAACCGCCGATATGGTCAAACATCAATGCGCAAAAAAGGGCCTGGAATTACTTCTGAGGCTCAACTGGAACCTGCCTCGCTATATTGTGGTCGATGCTGTTCGCCTCCAGCAGATACTGGTCAACCTGCTGGACAACGCCGTTAAGTTTACGGAGAAAGGCGAGATTGAATTCAAAGTGGCATTCAGCGCTGATAAAAATGATCCGGCCCGGGGCAATTTTCATTTTTCCATCCGTGATACCGGCATTGGCATAAGGCCGGAGCAACAGGATAAACTTTTCGAAGCCTTTTCACAAGCTGAAAGCTCCACCAGTCGCCGCTATGGGGGCACCGGACTCGGCCTGGCCATCTCCAACCGCCTGCTGGAAATGATGAACAGCAAACTGACCCTGGACAGCTCCCCCGGGAAAGCCAGCACTTTCTCCTTCTCCCTGGCCCTGCCTTTTCGCCGGGGTGAAGAACAAAATACCAATGCTATAGAGCATCTGCGCAAGGTGCTCATCATCGATGACAACCTCAATAATCAGCATATCCTGAAAGATATGCTCCGGCAGTGGAACATCGACAGCGTCAGCGCCAGTGACGGCCTGCAAGCCATGCGACTTCTGGATGAGCACCAGGAAATCGACCTGGCTATTATTGACTTTAATATGCCGCATCTCAACGGCCTGGACACCATTCGCCTGATACGCAAGCATCCGGTCCCAAACACCTCGTCTCTGCCCGTGATCCTGCTGCACGGCGCCACTGACGATATTGACCTCAACAAGGAAGCCGAATCCCCGGGCGTACTGCGAAGACTGAATAAGCCTGTCAAGCTCCAGGCTTTGTTCGAAACGCTGTCGGTGGTGAAGACAACGTCGCCCCCCTCAAAAACGGCAGCGCCGCAGCCAACTGATTTCTCTATCAAAGCCTCCACTGACGAAGCTCCCGTTATCTTACTTGCCGAGGACTTTTCCCTCAATATGCTGCTCCTCAAAAACATCCTCGCCCGCCTGCTTCCCCAGGCTGTATTGCTGGAAGCGATTAACGGTGAACAAGCCCTCGCCCTCGCCGCCGAGCACCGGCCGAACCTGATCTTCATGGATATCCAGATGCCTGAAGTCGACGGCTACAACGCTACCCGCTCCATACGGGCCACGGAAAACGGTCATGGGCACAACAGTACCATCATCGCGCTCACCGCCAGCGCCGTCAAAGGGGAACGCGAAAAGTGCCTCGCCGCCGGCATGAACGACTACCTGACCAAGCCCGTTAAACAACAGCATATTGAAGAGGTGTTGAGGAAGTATTTATTATGAAATAATCAATTAGTCCAAAAGGGGAATTATTCACACTGTAAGCTTTCTTATTTTTTATTTCCTATTTCTGATTTCATCTTTCGTATTTTCACCTCATGGCAAAAAAGCATCTCATCGTCATCGGCGGCCCCACCGCCAGTGGTAAGACGGACTGGGCTATCCGCATGGCGCAGCATTTCCAAACCGAAATTCTCTCCTGCGATTCGCGGCAGTTTTACCGGGAGATGGACATCGGCACTGCCAAACCCGCGCCGGAGGAGTTACAGGAGGTCCCCCATCACTTCATCAGTAACCTCAGCATCCACGATCGCTACAGCGTAGGTGACTTCGAGCGGGAGGCCATGAAATTACTGGACGAGCTCTTCCAAAAGCACGACCTCGTGATCCTTACCGGCGGCTCCGGGTTATACATCAAAGCTCTTTGCGAAGGGCTGGACGAATTTCCCGAAGTACCCTCTCCTGTGCGGGAGGAGGTCGAGCAGCTCTACCAGCAAAAAGGACTGGACGCTCTTCGCGAGGAGTTACAGCGCGCTGATCCCGACTACTACGCCGAGGTAGACCTCTATAATCCGGCCAGACTGATCCGCGCCCTATCTGTCTGCAGAACCAGCGGCCGGCCTTTTTCCAGCTTTCGCCGGGCCGGGCAAATCTCACGTCCCTTCACCTCCATTTATCTGCAGCTGCACCTGCCTCGCCAGGTTCTTTATCAGCGCATTAACCAACGGGTGGATCAGATGCTCGATCAAGGCCTGGAGGAAGAGGCCAAACGCCTGTTTCCCCATCGCGAACAGAGCGCCCTGCAAACGGTAGGTTATCAGGAATTCTTCGACTATTTCGAGGATAAGATTCCCCAAGCGGAAGCCATCCGGCTCATCAAGCGTAACACGCGCCGCTACGCCAAACGACAGCTGACCTGGATGCGACGCGACAGCCACTGGAAGCACATTGGTCCCGACGAATGGGACATCGCGCTGCAATACATCGCCCTGGTGCGCGAGCAGGGACTGTGTATGGAGCAACGCTCCGGAAATGATCCCAGTCTGGCCGTTTTACTCGACCGGTACTACACTTTTTCCAAACTCCCGAGGTCAGCAGTTTGTCTGATGGAGGGTAAGCGAATCGCTGGGGCCGCCCCTCTTTTGGGTAATCGCCATTATCACCTGCTGGTTCCCCCTGTGCTACCGGAGGCTTTCCAGCGCCCCGGGCTGGCCGAACTCCTTCTCCACGAAGCTATTCACAGCACCGGGTTTTCCAGTTGTTTTGCAAGAGTTCCGGCATCTATCGAACCATTCCTGCATCGTTTTGGTTTTGAAACCGTTGACCGGGTGCCGCCCAATATCGAAGAGCAATTTCCGGCGAGTCCCTTTGCCGGTGAGTCTACCGTTCTTCTGTTCCGGGAAAAGATTGGCTAAGCAGTCATTTACACCTTTCTGCTGCAGCAGAAAAATGTATAACACTGCTAACTGCCGGATCCGGCCGCCGGTCCGAACAACCTCTTCGCCCTTCGCGGGAGAAGCAGGTTTTTTCTTTTTTTCCGGCCACCGGTTTTCGCTCCGGGGGCCGGCAAATCATAGCAAAATAAGCGAACAGCATCATGAGTCCAGTAAAAAGCGTTATTGGCGGGTATCGAAAAGTGGAGCGGCACATCCTCTATCTGGTGGCTGCCCAATTCGGCATTCAGGCGGTGAATACCGCTTTTTTCCTGCTGCTCAATTATTACATGGCTGCGGAAGGCTTCGCTGATTACGAAATTTCGGAGGTCCTCTCCTATCGTTTTCTCGCCGTCTTCTGGCTCGCTTTTCCCCTGGGGCTATTTATCAAGGGACGCCGGCTGAAACCCTTCTTCTACATTGCCGCCATCGCCGTTCCGGTTTTCTCGCATCTTATCCTGTTTTCCATTGAATATCAATGGACACAGTTACTCTATTTCAGCGCGATGGCCTGGGGAGTGGCATACACCTGCATGCAGATCACCATTCTGCCCTTTATTCTTTTGAATGCCCGCCGGGAGACGCACTCGGAGGCCTTCTCCTTGTCTTTTCTTTCCTTCAGCCTGACGCTCTGCGCTGTGGGGGTAGCCAATTTCATACTTAACCGCATCAGCCCGGAGGTCTTCACCGAAAAAACGATGCTGCAGATCGTCGCCACTCTGTCGCTGTTCGGCGTTTTCTTTATCAGCCGTATCCGGGTAAAAGAAAAGCTGACGGATCCGGTTCCCATACAAAAAATATGGCGCGACTACGACTGGGGCATCATCATGCGGGCGCTCGTACCCACTTTCATCATTGCCATCGGGGCGGGTTTTACGATTCCGGTGATCAACCTGTTTTTTCTCAACGTTCACGGTATACAATCGGATGTTTTTTCCATCATCGGCTCGGTGACCTTCCTGCTGGTCGCCGCAGTCATGATTTTCATGCCCTATATACGGCGCAGTTTCGGCTACAAGGTTGCCATTACGCTGTTCCAGTCGGCTTCGGTGCTGGCTCTCTTTCTCCTGGCCACCACCGAGTACTACAGCGATTGGAGCTTTGCCGCCGGCGCCGCCCTGCTGTTCTACGTCCTGCGCCAACCCCTGATGAGCGCCGCCACCCCAATGACCAACGAACTGACGATGTACTACGTCGGCAAGCGCAACCAGGAGATCATGAGCGCCCTGAACGCCTCTATCTGGTCGGGCAGCTGGTTCGTTTCCATGAAACTGTTCGGCTGGCTGCGACAAATGGAGTTTCGCTATGTCAGCATTTTTCTCATTACGGTCGCTTTCTACGCGGTGGGAGTAGCCTGGTACGCCTTCCTCATCCGCTCCTACGAACGACGTACCGGGCATAGCGGCGTCGAAAAACCAAAAGTCAAGGTTCAGCCGGTCTTGCAGCGTAGTAAAAGCAGAGAGGAGGTTTCCTGAGTTCTTGCCAACGCCTCCGATTGTTCACCCCGTCAATCCTGACTTTACTCCGGAAATTGCCTTTACCTAAAAAGATTCAAAGAAAACCCTTTCAGTCTCTTCGACGAAATCCCGTATTTTCGCCGCAAAACAAAACAAATGATCTGGAAGACCGACTTCAATCTGGAGGGCCTGAACAATATGAATCAGGATACCATGGTATCCCACATCGGCATCGAATTTACCGACTTCGGCGATGACTATCTCATCGCGCGAATGCCGGTGGATGCGCGTACGGTGCAGCCCTTTCGCATCCTGCACGGAGGCGCCTCGGCGGCTTTAGCGGAAACCGTAGGCAGCTTGGGCTCCACGCTCTGCCTGAATAATCCGGCCGGTCAGACGGCTGTCGGCGTGGAACTTAATATCAGCCACCTGCGCTCGGCCCGCAGCGGTTATGTATATGCTACCGCCCGCCCCTACCGCCTAGGGCGACGCGTTCACGTCTGGAATATCGAAGTCAAGGATGAGCAGGAGCGTCTTGTAAGTGTCAGCCGTTTAACAATGGCGATCGTTGAGCGGGAAAAGTAAACCCACTTGTTGGGTGAAAAGGTTATATTTGTGTTCGCCTGAAAAACGCCACCCCTGAATTTCGAATACCCCGGTTTGGATCAAGCGTCCATTGTTCTACTTTATGCACTATCCGGTTCTACCGTAGTTAAGCGATAGCATCCGTACTTTTGATCACGGAACATTGTGACTGTGAAACCTTTCATTGCTTACTAAACCGCAAAGACTACTTTATGCGCACCCTGTTTTCTGCTATTCTGATACTACTTTGTTCTACCGGCTACAGTCAATTGAACACCGAACTCATCGGCCGGCTGGATTATGGCGCCGAGCTCAACGATATCTGGGGGTATGTGGCGCCCGACGGAACGGAATATGCCCTGGTGGGAGTAACGGATGGCGTCTCCATCGTCAGCCTGGCCGATCCCGCCGATCCCCAACAGGTTGCCTTTGTTCCCGGCGAATTTTCCATTTGGCGCGATTTAAAAACTTATGCCGACTTCGCCTACGTCACCACCGATCAATCGGGCACCCAGGAAGGTCTGCAGGTGATCGACCTGCGGGAGCTGCCCGACCGGGTGAGCAGCTCCAACTGGCGCCCCGCCCCCAATGGGCAGGATACCCTCAACCGCTGCCACAACATCTATATTGATGAAGAGGGAGTGGCCTATCTCGCCGGCTGCAACCTCAACAGCGGCGGTATGTTATTTGTGGATGTGGCCGCTAGTCCCGGCCAACCGGAATTTATTAATTTCGCCCCGCCCGTGTATGCCCACGATGTCTTTGCGCAGGACGGCCGCATGTACGCTTCCGAAATCTACCAGGGGCAAATGGCCATTTATGATGTCAGCGACAAGGACAGCGTCCGCTTGCTCGCTCAACAACCCACGCCCTTTCGCTTTACTCACAACGCCTGGTCCTCCCCCGACGGCCGCTATGTCTTCACCACCGACGAGCGCCCCAACGCACCGGTTGCCGCCTACGACATCAGCAACCTCGATAATATCCGGGCCCTCGACCAGTACCGGCCAGCCGCCACCATCGGAGAGCGTGTCATTCCGCACAACGTATATACTAAAGATAATTTTGTGCTGATTTCTCATTATACCGACGGCGCCCGCATCCTTGATGCCGGCCGGCCGGAAAATCTGGTGGAAGTGGCTAACTACGACACCTATTCTGGTACGGAAACCGGCTTCCACGGCGCCTGGGGCCTGTATCCTTACCTGCCCTCCGGCCATCTGCTCGTTTCCGATATTGAAAACGGCCTCTTCGTTATCCGGGTGGACTACCAGCGGGCCAGCTACCTCGAAGGACGCGTGACTACGGCGGGCGACGGAATCGCCATCCGCGAGGTGGAAGTGGAGATCATCACCGACCAGCCTAATATCGAAGTTACGGACGGCATGGGGAATTACCAGACCGGGCTCGCACAGGCCGGTTCCTACCAGGTCACCTTCCGACATCCCGAATACCTGCCCAAAACGGTGGACGTGGATATCCGCCAGGGCGAAGTAACCCGGCTCGATGTCACCCTGCAACGCAAGGACCAGTTCGTCGTCGCAGGCCTGACGATTGAAAACAACACCCAAAATCCGGTGGCAGGTGTACAAATCCTCGTAGCCAATGAGGATTTCAGCTATCAGCTATTTAGCGATGAAACCGGCCGCTTCCGCCTCGAGGAAGTCTTTGAAGGCAGCTATGATATCTTCGCAGGCGCCTGGGGGTACCTGCACCGCAAATTAAGCAGCGTGCAAATAGAGGAAAACGCCTCCCTCACCATCACACTGCAGCCGGGCTACCAGGATGACTTCCTCTTCGATCTGGGCTGGAGCACAGAAGGCGACGCCGAAGCCGGCCAATGGGAGCGCGGTGTGCCCGACGCAGTTCGCGTAGGTTCCGATTTTGTTACCCCCAATTTTGATATTGCCGATGATCTCGGCGAGCGTTGCTATGCAACGGGCCTGGACGGCGGCAGCGCCGGCGCCGACGATGTCGACGATGGAACCGTACGACTGATTTCTCCCTACTTCGATTTGAACGACTATACCGCTCCGGAACTGAGTTATTACACCTGGTTCTTCAATGCCTTCGGCGGTTCCACGCCCAATGACGCCCTGCGCATCTTCCTGACCAACGGTCAGGACACCATCCTGCTGGAGGAAATCACCGACAGCCGCTCCGGGTGGCGCCCGCAGTCGACCTTCCTGCTTAACGGATTGATCGAATTTAGCGATCGCATGCAGCTCATCGCCGAAACCAGCGATTTCAACGACAGCGGCCACGTCGTCGAAGCCGCTTTCGACGCCTTCCTCATTCAGGACGCCGCCCTTACCGATATAGACGCCCCCTTTGCCGCCGATATGGACCTGGAGGTATACCCCAATCCCTTTGCCGGCCAGTTTACAATTCGCTATGATATCCAGGACACACGGCACGGCCGCGGCTTCCTCCATGTCTTCAACAGCCTCGGACAAAGCATACAACAGCTCCCCTTCGATGCTCCCGTGGGTACTGTGGAACTGGGTAATGCCTGGCGGGCCGGCGTCTATTACCTTGTCTTGGAATGGGATGGAAAACGGAGAGAACCGGTGAAGGTTGTGAAGGGAAGGTGATCCGCTGAATCATTAGACGATGTTCTCCTCGCTGCGCTCGTCGCCCCCCTTTCACAGAGCGTAGTGAATCGAACATCCCCACTATAATCCCAGGTAGGCACTCCCGTTCACATCCCCATTCTTCACTCCCGTAAAGTCCAGATCTGTCACTTCGTTGGTGAAATCCGGCAGAAAATGCTGCGTCGGCAAATCATCCAGAAAGGGATTGGTCGGATCGGTGAAGATAAAATTGCCGCGTAGAAACTGCCAGGATTCGGTTTCGTCGAAGCCGGGGCTGACGCCCAGAATGACCTTCTGCGTTTTAATCAGATCGAGGGTAGTAATACCACCGGAAAGGTTGACATCGGCGGCCAGCATTTTGTAAGGACTGTCCAATCGTTCGATGCCCAGGATGTGCTTGCGCACCTGGATGAGATCGAAGGTAGAGACGCCGTTGTTGTCATCACCTTTGCGGCTGACAATCAGGCTATAAAACTCCTGCAAGGGCAGATTGTCGAAAGTGTAACGGCCGGATTGATCGGTGAAGGCGGTGCGCTGTATCGTTCCGTCCAGGTTACTGATATCAATTTCTACGCCGACAAGAGGATCGCCGGTTTCGGTCCGCACCATTCCCGACAGATCGGCGAAGCCGGGGTCGGGCTCGGCAGTGCCGGGCATCAGTTCCGTGCCGGTATTGAGGGGGTCAAGCCAGTCGCGCAGGCGGGTCTGAGGACTGCCGCCGCCTTCCCAGGCCAGGGCCAGGCGTCCGTACCAGGCCTGCGTTTGGGTGCAGCTCTCCGGATTGCCTCCGTGCAGTTGCCCGACCACAAGGCCGTTCTGATTAAAGAGGGCGCTACCCGAGGAACCCAATTCAAAGGTGCCCGTGCTGTAATCCGAATCGAAATGATGGTTGGCCGGGGTCACCACGCCGTTGTTCCAATCGATCGTTCCAGGAAAAATAGTGATCCCTCCGTCGATAGTCGCTACCTTCATGATGTCGCCCACAGGATGGTGGAAATTGACCGCGGCAGCGGGAACGGCCTCCCTGCGGTCCCAGCCGGCGTAGTAGACATCGAAAGTGGAGGGAATGACCGTTTGCAGTTTGAGCAGCAACAAGTCATTCTCCTGACGGCCAGCCACCGGATCGGCGCCGAGTACGGACCGCGGTACCGGCTCCGACCCAGGATCGGAACAGAAAGGGCTACGATAGCCAAAATCGAAGCGCCAGAAATCGTACAGCGGCGTGTAGCCGTCCTGGCAGTGATAGGCGCTGAGCAGATAGGGCGTCCCATCCTGCCGGGTATTGTTCATCAAGGTGCCGGTGCAAAACCCCATCCCTTCTTCCACCACCACGATAATACGGCAGACGCTTTTCTTTTGATTCTCCCAGGAGTCGCCGGCTGCGCAGTTGGCATTTTCGTGGCAGTCCAGGGAAGCGCCGAATCCCGTTTCGCCCTCCTGTGGGCTGCGGCTTTCTACGTTCGCAGCATCCTTGTACACCGGCCGGAAGGCGCGATCTACCCGGAAGAGGTGCAGCTGCCCCTGCCCGGCCACGGCAGCCGGCTCGTGGTATTCCAGAATAGCCGATTCTCCCTCGATGAGACCCGTCATAAATTTCCCGCCGGGCCGGTTGTTGCGGTAGGAATAAGCGCCGAGCAGCTGTTGCCTATCCTCGCTGTACATGTAGAGCGTAGCGCCGGGGGGGAGGTAAAACTCGTCGTACAGCACGGCCAGCGCCAGCGCGCCCCGGGACTGTATCTTCAACCGCCACATAAAGCTTCCGTCTTCGAGTTCTGTCCACTGACCGGCATTCATCAAACCCAGATCGACACGCACCGGTTCAGTAAAGCTGAAGCCGGGACGCACTTCTTCGGCCTCTTTCGCCCGGCTCACATTAAGGCGTTCCACGCGATGCGTCCGCAGGCGGTCACCGTGCTTTTCCTGAAACTCGGGGGTAAAGCTGAGCGGAGTTCCACCACTGCTGATTTGGGCTTGCGCAAAAAGAGAAAAAAAGGAAAAAACCACGGTTAAGACTAGCGGATGAAGACGGTTCATGAGGTTGTATTTGTTAGTATTTGATTGGGATCTTTTACAAAAGTAAAAGATTCTATCCATCGTGGTCAAAGTAACTGGTCAGGAAAAACAGAACCGTGCTGGTTTTTTATCCGGATGGGCTCTAAGTGGGAAGGTGAATTTTTGGGTTGGAGGAAGAGCGTTGAGTCCAATTCTCTTCCTCCAACTCAGTTATGGTCACGAAATCAGGAGGCGCCTGCCCGGCGTCGCCTGATAAGCTTCGCGGTCCTTAGATCCCCAGCACATCCACTCCCTGTTCGAAGACGATATCGACGGGGATGGCCGCTTCGGAGAGACGGTCCAGGTCGGCCTGCAGTTGCTCGCCGATCCTGGCTTTGGCCTCGACCAGCTCGGCGACCCCCTCGTAGTTGCCTTCACCCTGCAGGGTGAGGATTTCGCGCGAGAGGGAAGTTACGGCTTCTTCAAAGGCATCGAAGTTAACGCGGTAGGCGCCGGTGGCTTCGTCGCGGGTGAAGGCGCCCATGTCCTGGAAGTAGTTGAAGCGGATCATGTTGGCGCGGCCGTGGGCGCTGGTGGCGCCGAAGCGCACCGAGCGGAAGATGCCCGCCATAAAGGTGACGTAATAGTCGTGCAGTTCGCCTTCCAGCTCGCCCTTGTCGTGCAGCTGCTTGATCATGTACAGACCCAGCACATCCGCCTTACCTTCTTCCAGGGCCGAGGCGTGTTCCTGGAGTGCTTCACGGACGGTAATAGTATCGTTAACCAGGTTTTTGATGCCCAGTCCGTGAGCCACTTCGTGAAACATGGTATTGGCGAAGAAAGCGTCGAAGGTGATGTGTTCGCGCTGATCCCCGGCGATGAGCATTTCCGAGATAGGCATTAGAATCTTGTCGAACTTGGCGCGCATAGCGTTCTTCAGTTGAAGGCGGCGGGTACCTTTCTGCAGCTGCACCTCCTCGTCGTTGGGCAGGTTGATGGCGATGGTTTTGGAGCCTGCGTTGCAGTCGCCGGCGTAGAAGACCACGTCGTAGGCGTTCAGGTCGGCGTCGCGGCCGGGCGTCTCCTTTTTGAACTCCGGCGGCACAGGGAGTCCCCGCTGTAACTCCGGCAGGAACTGTGCATACTTAGCCAGTCGCTTGCTCCACTCCATATCCTTGATCAGTACATATGCCTCGTGAGCGGCTTTGAAGCCGTAGAGCTGATCCTCGTAGGTTTCGATCGGTCCGATGACCACATCGATCGGATTGTCTTTCATATCCATCCAGGCCAGGTCGCTGGGCTGATAGTTGTCGTCAAGCAGGGCCTGGGCGCGCAGGGTGAGGTAGGTCTTCAGCCCCGAATCTTCCGCCAGTTCTGCCGCTTGCTTCAGCAAATCCGAGGCGCGCTGCACCTGATCGGCGAATTTTTCATGGTAGGGAATGGTATACAGGATACCGTCATCATCGCGGCGCAGGAAGGTGTAGAGGCTGGCCTTATCAGGAAGGTTGGCGCTTTCGAATTCCTCCTTGGTGATATCGGCCGGATAGAAGTTGGCGCCGGCGGGCTTGGGGCCCATGCTTTCGACAAAGGGCTCGTTGGCCTCCAGGCGATCCCAGGGACCGTAGTTGATACGGGCGAAGCGGCGGTAGCGATCGTCGGGCAGCTGGCCGAGGAATTCCTGCCAGTTTTCGCCGTAAGCCTCCACCCAGAAAAGCTCGTCCATGATCTTCCCTGCCTCGATGAGCAGGCGGATCATTTCTTTCCGGTTACCGCTCAGGTCACGCAGATCAGCTGTAAGCCGGACGGTGGTATATTTGTCCAGCCGTTCGTCAATGCTCGTTTCGGCGGTGGTCTCGCCGCCGGTGAGTTGTTCGGTTTTGTCTTCTTCGGAAGGGTCGCCGCAGGCTGCCAGACCGAGGAGGAAGGCGGTTAGGGTCAAAATAAGAAGTCTGTTTAGCATAGGTTGAAGTTTGTTTGGGACAAAAATACAAAAAAGGGAAGTCGGAAGTCGGAAAGCGGAAAATAGAAAAAACCAGGTGATGGGAAAAGGGAAGAGGCGATTTGTCAGGGGGTGACTGTGATCTAATGCAGTCCACTTATGCCTCAAAAGACTTGGTGACTGAGAGTGAGGGAACCTGGAGATCAGAGAAACCGGGAGCTCTCCCCGTCTCTATGTCCCCCGGTTTACCTGTCATTTTTCTTTCAAGTTCGTTTACGGCCGGCGGTATTTTTCGAACCAGCCGAGGATATAGTTCACCTTATTGATCAGATTACTCGGCTTGCCCGCGATACCGTGGCCGGCGCCCTGGATACGCACCATGGCGCTGGGTACCTTATTGAGTTTGAGGGCGGTGTAGTACTGTTCGGTTTCCGACATGGGCGTGCGGTAATCCTGCTCGCCGGTGAGCAGCATGGTCGGCGTTTTGACGTTACCGGCCAGCGAGAGCGGGGAGCGGGCCCAGTAATGTTCGGGTTCTTCCCAGGGCATGCCGGGGAACCAGTATTTGGTGAAGAAGGCCGGGTTATCGGCGTGTAGTACAAAGCTCGACCAGTTGATGACCGGTTTGGCGACCACCGCCGCGCGGAAGCGATCGGTTTTACCGATGGTCCAGGCGGTGAGGACACCACCGCCGCTGCCGCCGGTGATGTACAGTTGAGTTGTATCGACGTAGCCTTTATCGATCACCGCATCCACGCCCGACATCAGGTCTTGGTAGTCGTCGCCGGGATAGGCGTGGTGGATGAGGTTGCCGAAATCGCCGCCGTAGCTGGTGCTGCCCCTCGGGTTGGTGTACAGCACCACGTAGCCCGCCGCGGCGTAGAGCTGCACTTCCGTGGAAAAGACGGGGCCGTAGCTGGAAAAGGGGCCGCCGTGGATTTCCAGCAGCAGTGGATACTTTTTATTCGGGTCGAAGTTAGGCGGCTTGCAGATCCAGCCGTGAATAGGGCGTTCATCCTTCGAAGAGGTGTACCATATTTCCTCCACCTCACCCAGCTGCTTATGCCCGAAAAGGTCGGCGTTGACCTCCGTCAGACGGCGGTTTTTTTCTCCCTGCCGGCCGACGCCGAGGTCGGCGGGATGGTCGGAACCGCTCTGGGTGTAGGCGAAGCGGCCGTCGGCGGCCACGCTGAAATCGCCGGAGGTATAGGGGCGTCCGAGAGAGAGACCGCCTACATCATCGGCAAGATCGGTAACCTCACCTGCGAGATCGATGTGGGCCACCTTGGTCTGTCCCTGATCGGTATACTGAAAATACAAGCCTTTTCCATCCTTGGTCCAGCAGATGTTTGACACACTGCGATCCAGTTCTTCACTCATCAAACGGGGATCAGCACCGTCGCGATCCATGAGGTACAGCTCGGTAACCTGATAGCCCTGGTAGCGGTCGTCGAAACCCAGGTAGGCGATGTGGTCGCCGTCGGGAGAAACAGCCGGATTACCGTCGGGGCCATGTCGATCAGTCAATGCCGTGATTGCCCCGGTAGCGACATCAGCTTCATAGACTTCGGAGTTGCGCGGCTCGTATTCCGCATCTTCGTGCCGGTTGGCGGAGAAGATAATTGACTGACCGTCGGGCGACCAGTCGAAAGCTCCGCTGTGATCAAACTCGCCGGAGGTCAGCTGCCGGGGGTGGCCGCCGTCGGCGGAGAGCAGGAAGATGTGCGTGTACTCATCTTTGAGGTATCCGACCCCATCGAAGCGGTATTGCAAATCATCGATATACACCGGAGGCTCTTCCCACTTGGCGCCGGCGGGTTTCTGGGGCGGCTGTACCAGCTTATCATCATCGGCCGGAACTGCCATGTTAAAAGCGATCTGAGTCCCGTCGGGTGACCACTGAATATTACCCGGCGGGCGGGTCAGGTTGGAGAGCTGCCGCTCGGCGCCGGAGTCCAGCCAACGCAGGTACAGCTGCACGCTGCCCGTACGCGAGGAGAGGTAGAGCAGTCGCTTCCCGTCGGGCGACCAGCGAGGAGAGAAGTCGTTTTGGTTGCCGGTGGTCAGCGGCAGGTTTTCCGAGCCGTCGTAGTTGATGATCCAGAGGTTAGCGCGATTGCCATCGGTCATGATGTCCTTGAAGTTACGAACATAGACCACGCGCTCGCCGTCCGGAGAAATCCGTGGATCGGAGATATACTCGATGTCAAAGACGTCGAGGGGTTCGAGAACCTCACTTTGGGTGAAGGTGATGGTGTGAAAAAGCAAGGTCAGTAGTACGGTGGAAAATAACTTTATTCGCATGGGTTCAAGGTGTTAGGTTGAAGAACAACTAAGATACAGGGGATGTAAAGCTGGTTTTGGAGTTGAATCAGTAAGTCCAGGAAGACCTGCAAGATATCTTCACAAGTTTTCAGGTCTTCTTTGAGCGAAAACCAGGAGGTGCTTTCCCAGCACCTCCTGGCATCCTAAAACGTCACGGCGAACTCCATTTCTTCTTCGCCTCGCTTGACGACGACGATGGTCTTATCGCCTTCCTCAAATTTACTCAGGCCTTCCATGTAGGAATAGATATCCGTCACCTCCGTATCGCCGATGCGGATGATGACATCGCCGTCCTCAATACCGGCTTTGGCGGCGGTGCGACCATCCAGTACGCCGTCGATACGCATGCCTTCGCCCTGGTAGACATAGTCGGGCATCACGCCCAGCGAAACCTTGAAGCGGGCGGGGCGCTGCTGATTGTCCTCTTCTTTAGTCTTAGTAAAATCCAGTTTGCCTTGGTCGTCCAGCTTTTCGATCAGGGCGATGATGTAATCCGTGACATCCTTCAGCCCTTCGAAATTGATGAGGTGGGCGTCGTCGGCCGGTTTGTGGTAGTCGCTGTGCTGGCCGGTGAAAAAGTGCAGGACCGGAATATCTTTCAGGTAGAAAGAAGTATGATCTGAAGGACCGATGCCCGAGTCGGTGGTCTTTGCCGAGATACCAGCTACATCGATCTGTTCCAGTACTTCCTTCCAGGCGGGTGAGCTGCCGGCGCCGTTGATCGCCAGTACTTTTTCCTCGTTGAGGCGCCCGACCATATCCATGTTGATCATATAATTGACGGAAGGCAATTCAAGGGTAGGGTTGCCTACGTAATGTTTTGAACCGAAGAGCCCCATTTCTTCTCCCGAGAAAGCCAGGAAAAGGTAGTTGTTACCAGTGGCTTTGCCCTGCTTCAGATACGCCGCCAGGCGGAGCATAGCGGCCACGCCCGAGGCATTGTCATCGGCCCCGTTGTGGATGGCCGGTTGACCGGCGTTGAGAGAACCGAAGAGGCCGTAGCCCAGGTGGTCGTAGTGAGCGCCGATGATTACCGTATGATCAGCTCCGTTATCGAGGTAGCCGGCGACATTCTTGCCGGTACGGGCCTCGCCGCCGTTGGAGCCATGGGGATTGGGGCTGTACTGGAAGTCGAAGGACTGAAAGTAGGTGCCGCCCGATCCTTTTGGCGAGAGCCCGATTTCCTCAAAACGATCAGCAATATATTCTGCGGCGAGTTGCTCTCCGTCCTTGCCGGTCTCCCGCCCTTCCAGGTAATCGGAGGCCAGGTAGACGACGTCAACGCGAAGGTCCTGCAGGACGTCCTGCCCGCTCTGGGCGCCAAGGGTGCAGTAAGATAAAAGGCTAATCGCCAGTAGGGTGAATAATATTTTGCGCATCGTGGTTAGTTTGATTTGAAAAAGGAAACACGGGGCAGGCGCTTAGTGTTCTGAAGAGCTATTTCAAATTCTCGTCAATTCAAATTTTACCCATCAAGTACCGACTTTAACTACCTTTTCCGAACAGGCTTCATAGGACTGCCAGTTTTCAGAAAACTGGCAGTCCTATGAAGCCCGGATTTGATGGTGCCAAGGTAGTTTCGCTTTTTGCGGGGATCTTGTCCACCAATGCTCTGCCCACTGTCACTGCCCCTGAATAAACTTGATCGCGGAGCGCCGCAGGGCCTTCGGATCCGCCGCCAGTTCTCCCTGCGGTTCGTAGCGATACCAGTCGGCATCAGACAACTCACCCGCCGTTTCGGCCCTGCGTTCGCGGGCGTGGATCAGGCTGTCGGTACCCGTGTAGTAGTAAATTCTTTCGTAAAAGTCGCCCGTATCCCCGACGGGACCGACTTCACGCAGCATGGGTATCAGGTAGCGGTTGAGGTAGAACCACTGCTGCACCCGGGTGGAGGGTTTTAACACATAGAGGCGGATAATTTCTCCCCCCGCGATCCAGGCGGTCACTTCGTAGTTGCCGTCATCCCGCGTAATGGTGTAAGCCCCCTTCTTTTCGAATTCCTCCAGTTTGGAATTGACGTATTGCACCCAGCCCTTAATCACCGGCGGAGAATCCAGCACGGCCGGCTCCGGATACAGGTTATTGACTTCCACCGGTGTTTCCGGCGTGATACGTTCTCTTCCGGCGCCCGGGTCCGGCTGGCAGGCGTAAAGACCGGCAAGGGTAAAGAGTAGGATTGCAAAAAACAGCTGTTGTCTCATGGGATAAAGTTATTTCTAAGATTCGATCCGGTGTCAGGGGCAAAATTAAGAAATTACCGGCGGATCTTCCCTTTAGAAATACTTAACCGGGATCATTCATGAGTTGGTCTACTGCGACAAACCCATGAATAATCCGGGTAATTCCACACCGGAATTTTAACCTCCCTTTATATCGGTGATGAACTTATCCGCTGCCGTTTTCACTTCCTGGTATTTCAGGCGAAAATCCAGGTCTCCGTAAGGCGACTCGTAGTCCGACAACTCCGTGGATTCCTGCGCCGCTTTGGCGGTAGCTCCGCTGCGTGAGGTTCCCTTCAGCACCGAACCGTCATCATAGTAAAAGGTATTGATTTGATAACTTCCGTCCTCCAGTTTCTTAACTTCCTCCAGAGCCGACACCTCGCCGTCGCGCAGGAAATAGCGAAAACCCTGTTCGAGATCCGTCCAGGAAGGAGACCTTGCCTGTACCATTTGCACGCTTTTCAGGTCGCGCACCACTGCGTAGTAGGTCATATCGCCCCGGGACACCACCTTAGGTTCCATCTCCGTCATCCCGCCGGCATGCGCTTTCATGGTTGTCAGTTCGAGCCAATCATCGATGGCCTCAACCGAATTGAGATCCAAAGTCAGTAAGGGATCCTGTACCTCAGGCACTGCCTCTTCGACTAGGTTTACCATTTCTTCGTCGCTTTGCTCGCTTGTGTTTTCACTTCCGCAGGCCCCCAGAAAAAGAAAGACCAGCAGTACCGCAGATAAAGTTAAAGCTTGTTTTTTCATACGTTTAGTATTTTGATTAAGAAATGCTGCTTTTGTGGAGATGAAAGTTTGTTTTACACTGATATCGAGATGATTGGAGCATTCGCTCAAACCAATTTGCCTCGGGTATAATATCAAATCCGGTTTCCGATGGCCGATACCACAAATAGACTGTCCACTACCGGTTTTGCGCTGCTTCAAGAGTAACAGGAACCAATACGGGAGCGGCCTGGCGTAAGCCGGAATACTGCCGCTACGGGACTCTTACCATCGATGATTGAGTATTAATTCAGAATGGAGTTTCCTACTTTATGACTTAAGGCACTAATGCTTTGGGCAAATGAACGTAAGTACCCAGGCAATGATTAATTTCTTGTTCGGCCTGTCTGCCTGTAAACTTAAGTAAATTCTGTACAAGTGCTTACTTTTTAAATAGAGTAATACAAGGACGGCGCCGAATTAGGTAAGCATGTAGTTGCTGACAAAGGCGCCGATGAGGTAGGCCCACCACCCCGAAGAAGCCCGGGATGGCCTGCATCCAGGTGTGGCTTTTGGTACGGGTATTGCCGAATGGGCGTCAGGTCGGCAATGATGGAGCGGGTGGGATTAAACTTTTGTATCTCGAGCATCTTATTGTGCGGCTGCGTCCTCCTTGACCAAAATCATCACCGAGGAAGCCGGCACTTTCATTTTGGCGGAAGCCTGTCTCATGCCGCTCTCATCGATGGAGGCGCCGTCCATCACAATCGTCCAGGTTCCTTCCGGCAAGGTCATTTCCTGTTCACTGCGGTGGCCGTTGAGCACGACGATGATGTTCTCCCAGTCGTCACCGTTGGCATTTCCCGTAAGGGTATAAGCGACCAGCAGGTCATCTCCGGCATCGAGGAAGCGCAGATGCTGCTGAATCTGTTCGGTCGAGGTCATCCGGAAGGCGGGATGGTTCCTGCGCAGGGCGATCAGGCTGCGGGTAAAATCGTATACATCAGGATACTGTGTTTTCCGCGTCCAGTCGATCTGATTGATGGAATCGGGCGACTGGTAAGAGTTCTCCACCTCCTGTTTGGTACGCAGCAGCTCGCTTCCCGCGTGCAGGAAGGAAACGCCCTGAGCGGTGAGCACCCCTGCCAGGGCCAGCTTGTGCATGCGGATGCGCTCCGCTTCGTCGGCTTCCGGGCGGCTGATCCGGAGCCGGTCCCAGAGCGTGTGATTGTCATGAGCGCTGACGTAAGTAATAGTCTGGGAGGGTTCTCCGGCCCAGGGTGCTTCGGAGTAGTTAACCAGGTCGTAGTCGATCTGCGGATGTTCCGTGGAGGCGACGATGCCAAATTTGACGCTCTCCTTCAGGCCGGGCTCGCCGCTGGCGAAACCGGGCGCATCGTGGGTAAAGACGTGTCCTTTCAGGGCGTCGCGTATATCGTCGCTGAAGGCCGCGATCTGGTCCAGGCGGTGAGTGTGTTTTTTCAAGGCCCGTTCGTTTTCCGGCAGCGGGCTGTCGCCGGCGGTCCAACCTTCGCCGTAGAGGAAGATGCTGGGGTCCACCTCGTGCAAAGCGTCGCTGATCTCATTCATGGTTTCAATATCGTGGATGCCCATCAGGTCGAAGCGGAAGCCGTCGATGTGGTATTCGTTGACCCAGTGCAGCACCGACTCGATCATAAATTTACGCATCATCGGCCGCTCGGAAGCCGTTTCGTTGCCACAGGCGGCGGCGTCGGAAAAGCTGCCGTCTTCCCGGTGCCGGTAGTAGTAGCCGGGCACCAGCTGGTTGAAGTTCGACTCCTCGGTGGCGCCGGTGTGATTGTACACTACATCCATGATCACCCGGATGCCGGCGTCGTGGAAGGCCTTCACCATCTGTTTGAACTCGCGGATGCGCACGGCACCGTCGTAGGGATCGGTGGCGTAGCTACCCTCTGGGGCGTTGTAATTCTGAGGATCGTAGCCCCAGTTGTATGGATTCTCGTCGAGTTGGGTCTCATCGACGGAGCGAAAGTCGAAAACCGGTAATAGGTGGACGTGGGTAACGCCGAGTTCCTTCATATGATCCAGGCCGGTGGAGGCGCCATCGGGTGTTTTGGTTCCGGTTTCGGTCAGTCCAAGGTACTTGCCCTTATGCTGGATCCCCGACTGTAGATGGATAGACGCGTCGCGCACGTGCAACTCGTAGACGATGATGTCGTTGAAATTATCCAGCGGAGGCCGGCGATCCTGCTCCCAGCCTTCCGGGTGGGTTTTGGAAAAATCCACCACCATGCCCCGGCGGCCGTTGACGCCGACAGCCGCGGCGTAGGGATCCGGAACTTCGGAGAGCCAGCGATCATCGACCTTGGCCTGAAAGGTGTAAAACTGGCCTTCAATATCTTCCTCTACGACAGCTTCCCAGACGCCGTTCTCCCCCCGCTCCATATCGATCTGTTGCAGGGGTTCTCCGCCGAGGCCTTCCTGATACAGGCGCAGGCGAAGGGCTGAGGCCGGCGGCGACCAGAGTTTGAAGACGGACCGCCCGGGGGAATAGCGTAGCCCCAGGTCATCGCCCTCGTAAACAGGATAATCGTCGTAAGAAGCGTAGGTCTGTTCTTGCTCCATCTTGCAAGCGGAAAAGATTAATGAGGTTAGCAGGAAAAATGTCAATCGCGCTTTCATGCGTTGTCTTTTACTAAAGGAAACCTTTTTTGAAGGTTCACCAAAGATAATAATGTTTGAAACTCGCTACTTTCTCTATAGTAAAAACCATTATCTTTTCGGCAATTTTATTTCATAATCCTTTGAATCATGATTAGTAAAACCACCTTTGTTCACGCTTTTTGCTTCACCTTACTCCTCTTGTCGGCCCCGTTGCTGACCCAGGCCCAGGGCAGCGGCTTCGGTCTGGGTATCATCGTCGGAGAGCCAACAGGACTGAGCGCCAAGGCCTGGATCGGCGAGGGAGCTGCCCTTGATTTCGCCGCGGCCTGGTCGCTGGAAGGACGCGATTTTTTCCAACTTCACGCCGACTACCTGCGCCACGCCGATGTTATCGAAGTAAAAAAAGGCTCCCTGCCTTTCTACTACGGCATCGGCGCCCGGATGGTCATCCTGGAGGATCAATTCCGGCGGAAAGACGAAGATGATATCCTGTTCGGACTACGCATTCCTCTGGGTATCACCTACCTCTTTGCCGGCGCTCCGCTCGACATCTTCGCCGAACTGGTGCCGGTAATCGAATTGTTTCCCTCCACGGATTTCGATGTCGACGGGGGCGTGGGGATAAGGTATTATTTTTGAAGGAGCGATTGGCAGTTGGCCCCGCCCACCCTTCGGGTGGTGTATTGACTACCATATCTTTAGTTGGGGCTAACTTCTTCGGTTTTTAGTGTTTTCCATCTTTTTACTGGCATTCAGAACCGAAAAACAGCCGAACAGATGAACAGCAGAAGTGGCCCAGACCGATGCGACCCTGTGTGATTTGCATACCCATAGATTTTTGACGGGCGGCGGTTTTGGAGCGGAGTTGTTGGGCAGCCTTCCGGCCGATGCCATTGTCTTCCACCACGCAGTACAGGTGGCCGTTTTGGTGGGTAACGTCAGGAAAGTTAGATTGAAAAGAATTAGGCTGGGGAAAAAGAGCAATTTATATGGATCGCCGCCTTCCCCACTCTTCAGATACTTCTCCCACTACGCGCCGAGGTGTGATCTGTATGATTAAAAAAAGGCACTGCCACATGATGATAGCAGTGCCTTCCAATTTGTCTAGTACCCCGTACGGGAATCGAACCCGTGTCTCCACCGTGAAAGGGTGGTGTCCTAGACCCCTAGACGAACGGGGCGGGATGTATACTGAAATCCTATCGAGGATTTCTTGCTGTTGTTGCTTCGTTAAAAATGCGTGATACCTGATCACTTTGGATATGCCGGATTTTTCCGGAAAAAGTGGTACCCCGTACGGGAATCGAACCCGTGTCTCCACCGTGAAAGGGTGGTGTCCTAGACCCCTAGACGAACGGGGCATTTTCATGAAACAACCGGTCAAGAATGGGAGGACAAAGTAAAAGAAATCTGTTTTTCTTGTCAAGTCCTGAGAAAAAAACACTCAGATCCTGGTGGCGCAAGCCGTTTTTGATTTCTTTTTGTCCTTTTGCTTTTTTAGCCCTTTTGCTCAAAAGCGATGCAAATATAGGCGCTTTTTCAGGAAAGTAAAAATTATTCCCGGAAATATTTTTTACATTTATACAGTGAACCTCAATACCCCACTATTACTTATTGGTGATGAAAATCAACGGGAAGAAATGCTTTTAGGTTCCTTTTATCATTGAATTGTTGTTACTTTTACACTAAGTTGCGCCTATTAAGAAAGGCTGACCTATTTTTAAATTAAAACCAAGAAAATCCATGTCCAAAAAAATTGCAATCAACGGATTTGGCCGCATCGGTAGACTGACCTTCCGCATCCTGCTCAAAATGAAGGATGTTGAGGTTGTCGCCATTAATGACCTCACCGACAACGCCACCCTCGCCCATCTGCTAAAGTACGATTCGGCGCAGGGCCCCTTTGAAGGAACCGTGAAGGCCACCGAAGATGCGTTGATCGTCAACGGAAAATCCATCCACGCCTATGCCGAACGCAACCCGGAAAACCTTCCCTGGAAAGACCTGGGGGTAGACCTGGTACTGGAGTGCACCGGTATTTTCCGCAGCAAGGAAAAAGCGGGCTTGCACCTGAAAGCCGGCGCCAAGGATGTAGTGATCTCTGCTCCCGCCAAAGGCGGCGATGTACAGACGATCGTGCTCGGCGTCAATGACGACGAACTGGACCGCCACGCCAATGTCTTCTCCAACGCCAGCTGCACCACCAACTGTCTGGCGCCGGTAGCGAAGATCGTACACGACAACTGGGGCATTCAGGTGGGATCCATGACGACGATCCACGCCTACACCGCCGATCAGAACATCCAGGATGCGCCGCACAGTGATCTGCGCCGCGCCCGCGCCGCCGCTTTTAACATCGTCCCTACCAGCACCGGCGCCGCTTCGGCTACCGGCAAGGTAATCCCCGCGATCAAGGGCAAACTGTCGGCCATCGCCGTTCGCGTACCGGTTATTACCGGCTCCATGATCGAGCTGAACGTGGTGGTGGATAATCCGCCCAAGTCAGCCGGTGAGGTCAATGCCAAATTCAAAGAGATGGCCGATGGCAAGCTGAAGGGTATCCTGGAATACAACGAAGATCCGCTCGTCTCCAGCGATATCGTGCGCAACCCGCACAGTTCCATCTTTGACAGCCAGATGACTGATGTCAACGCCAATATGATCAAGGTCGTCAGCTGGTACGATAACGAGGCCGGCTATTCTGCCCGCCTGGCTGATCTGGCCCAGCGCATTCTGACCAAAGAAGCAGCACACGCTTAAATGCTTTCTTTCTCCGTACAGCTTACTGCCGGGAGTCCTTCCCGGCAGTAAGCTCATCACTTAAATTCTAAATCAATAATTATGAATATCGACGTCAAAGGTAAAAAAGTGCTCGTCCGCGTAGATTTCAACGTTCCGCTCGACAGTAACTTCAACATCACCGATGACACCCGCATCCGGGCTGCCCTGCCCACCATTCGTTACATCACCGATAACGGCGGCGCGGCCATTCTGATGTCCCACCTTGGAAGACCCCAAAAAAAACTCAAAGATGACGGCACAATCGATGTCGAAAAATTTACCCTGCAGCACGTCGTCGACCACCTTGCCGAACTGTTGAACAAAAACGTCAAATTCTGCCCCGAAACCGTGGGCGCCAAAGCCCAGGAAATGGCCGACGGCCTCTCCGAAGGCGACGTACTGGTCCTGGAAAACACCCGCTTCAACGATGGCGAAAAGAAAGGCGATGAGGCTTTCGCCAAACAACTCACCAACCTGGCCGACCTCTACGTCAACGACGCCTTCGGCTCCGCCCACCGCGCCCACGCCTCCACCACGACGGTGGCCCAGTTCTTCGACAAAGATCAACGCTCCTTCGGCTTCCTGATGGAAAAGGAGATCGACAATGCCGAAAAAGTGCTCCGCGAACACGAATCGCCCTTCACGGCCATTCTTGGCGGCGCTAAGGTATCGGATAAGATCGGGCTGATCGACAAATTGCTGGACAAGGTCGACAACATCATCGTCGGCGGCGGGATGGCCTATACCTTTATCAAGGCAGGCGGCGGTCAGGTAGGCAAATCACTGGTCGAAGAAGACAAACTAGAGCTGGCCAAGGAACTGATGAACAAAGCCCGCGCCAAGAATGTCAACCTCTTACTCCCCGTCGACTCCATCATCGCCGACGATTTCTCCAACGATGCGGAGCATAAGCCCGCCCAGAGCTCCGAAATCCCCGAGGGATGGATGGGACTGGACATCGGCAAGCAGGCCCGCGATAAATTCGCCGAAGTGATCGACGGCTCCCGTACCATCTTCTGGAACGGCCCGATGGGCGTCTTCGAGATGTCAAACTTCGCCCACGGCACCAAAGCTATCGCGCAGGCCGTTGCCGCAGCCACAGATCACGGCGCCTATTCCCTCGTCGGCGGCGGCGACTCGGTAGCTGCCGTCAACCAGATGGGCCTCGCCGATGAGATCAGCTTCGTCTCTACCGGCGGCGGCGCTATGCTGGAATATATGGAAGGGAAGGAACTGCCTGGGGTGAAGGCGATACACTGATTAAAGGCGCTTTAGTACGCTGAAAACTAAATAACAGAACAGCTAAACTTGCTCTTTTCACGAACCTGTTTCAGGTGAGCGTGGAGATGACATCTTTTTGCTCATCTACCTGTAAGAACGACTATTTCGGGGCCTATAGCTACCCCACATCTACTTAAGATTTGACCTCTCCGAGGTCACTCAAAAGCAAAGGACCGGGTTAAGTAAGTGTGGAGTGTCGTTAGCTACCTGTGGGTAGCCAATGAGCAAAAAGGTGTCACCTGAAGCGACTAAATTCATACTCTCAGCGCCTACTAGTTCTCCCCATTTCAATCGATAAGATTCACATCAGCGATTTTCCTTGTAAATTAGACTTTGGTTGTGCCTTTGATTAACCATGACCTACCGCCTGTTGTCTGGCATCTGGCGTCCAACCTCTAACCAGAGAAATGTGTGAAAGTATACTCTTCTTTCTCCATGGACTATTATATTTAAGCAAAGGAACGCAAAAAGTAATCATTTAAACTGTGGCAAAACCCATTATTTATCTCGCCTTTGCCGATCAGCAGGATGAACATTTACCGCTGCTGAAGGAGGAAGTCAGTCGTTTGAAAGACTGGCTACGCCCCTTGGAAAAGCGCGATTTCATCAAAGTGGAACGCGAGGAAAGCGCTACCGTATCGGAGATGGAAAGCACCCTGGCTGCCTATCCCGACCAGATCGTAATTTTCCATTATGGGGGGCATGCTGGAGACAGCTTGCTGAGACTCGAAGATCAGGACGCCCACCACCGCGGTCTGGCGAAGTGGCTGGGAGAGCAATCCAGCTTGCGGCTCGTCTTTCTCAACGGCTGCTCCACCATGGGCCAGGTCGATGCCCTGCTCGAGGCCGGCGTACCCGCTGTCATTGCCACCAGTACACCCATCGCTGATCACCGTGCGGTAGAGTTCTCCGACGCCTTCTACAAAGCCCTGGCCGGCAAGCGTACCCTGAAAGGCGCTTTTGAGTTCGCGCGCAGCAGCCTGATGACCCGCTACCAACGGACGCCGGAAATGAAAATCGTCCGCGGCTTTGCCCATACAAAACAAAAAACCGAAACCCTCCCCTGGAACCTACATGTAAATGAAGACCGCGCCGGGGAAATCCTCAACTGGCGTCTGCCCTATTATCGCGAGGTCGGCCTGCCCCGGGAGATGATACAATATATCGGCCGCGAAATAGAGGTCAATCGCTACATCGTACTGGTCCTGGACGCTATGTGTCGTTATAACAAAGATATCTACAGTCAAATGGTGGAGGTCATAGACGGAGAAGAAGTCAAAAAGGACTCCAGCACCTATCTTGATCTCGTCATACAGAATTTTCCCTGGATCATCGGTTCCCAAATCCAGCTGCTGCGACAGCATCAGCACCCCAACCGCGCCCGGCTAGATCAACTGCTGAGCACCTATCTGATAACTGCCATGCTCCTGTATTACCTATTGCTTAATGATTACTGGGACCAACTGCGCCGGCACAACTGGCCGAAACCGAAGCGCTGGTTAGCAGAGCTGCTCCAAACAAAGGAGCATTTTCTGCAAGTTGATTTCCCGCAGCGCATCCTTTTGCTTTACGAGCAGATTTCCAAATATCAGCAAGTCCCCTTTATTCCTGAAATGAAAGATTTCTGCGACACGCTGCAACAGGAGGAAAGCCACCTCCACCGCGCCTGGCGTTATCTGGAGGATTTGCGCGGGAAAAAGGAAGACATCGACCTTCAAAAATCCTGCCGCCAGGCCGAACAGGCCTTGGCTCTTTTCCTTCAGCACGCTGCCTTTCTGGCCGACTATCGCATGCTCACGATCCGTGGCATCGGTATCGACAACCCACGCTACGGCGAGGTGAGTTATGAACTCGACCTCGGCGCGCTCAACGCCATCGTGAATACCAGCCTGAGTTTGTACGAAGACAAGGACAAGCGCCGAAAACAGAGCTACTCCAATAGCAACTCCATCATTCTGGTGCCCAACGAGCGCGACCTGGAAAATTCCCTCAATCTCTCTCCCTTTATTATCGATAAAAATGCTTATCTCGAAAAGAATCATATCGACTTGTTTGTGCACTGCTACGAGAAAGAGGGACAATATCATTACCTGGCCGTCAAGCACGGTATTTTCGATGCTTTTCAAAACCCCAAGGGTACCGATATGATCCACACAGGAATGACGCTGGAAGATTTTCTGGAAGGACGCAATATCACTACCCGGGAGGAGGAGGAAGATTTCGGTTTTGCGCAAGCCTTCGACCTGGAAGAAGAAAGCACCTCTACCGCCAAAGGAACTCCGGTATTCGCCCCCCTGGTAGTACAATTTGCCCAGTTCAAATCAGATCTTGCTTAATTATGGACAGCCCATTCAAATTTCTGGATGCCTACGAGCAGGAGGACGTAGAGCAGTTTTTCGGCCGGGAGAAAGAGACCGGCCAGCTCTATAATGCTGTTTTTTCCTCCAATCTGACCCTACTGTACGGCGCTTCGGGAACGGGAAAGACTAGCCTGATTCGCTGCGGCCTGGCCGATAAGTTTTATGATTCCGATTGGCTTCCGCTGTTTATCCGTCGCGGCCAGGACCTCAATCGCTCGCTCAGCCGTTCTATCCGGCAGGCCCTGGAACGAGCGGCGCCCGAGCATTTCAGCCGGCTGAGCATCACCGAGCAGGTTCAACAACTGTACTGGGATCATTACCGCCCGATATATCTCATCTTTGATCAGTTTGAAGAATTATATGTCCATGGTTCAGCTGCCGAACAAGAGACCTTTTATCAGACGATCGCCCGTCTGTTGACATCCGGTTTGCAGGCCAAAGTGCTGATCGTCATCCGCGAAGAGTGGATTGCTTATCTCGACGCATTCGAGCGGATGGTGCCCGGCCTATTTGAAAACCGGCTGCGCATTGAGCGCATGAACGACCGCAATATTTTCCGGGTCATTGGCGGAACGGCCCGCTACCACGGCATCCCTATCGAAGAGCCGGCGCTGACCATCCGTAACATCATCGACAACCTGCGCGATCGCAACGAGCGCGTCGATTTGACCAACCTGCAGGTGTATCTCGACCGGCTCTGGCGGACCGATATCGAACAAAACGGCCGGCGAGCCGAGAAGGTCGCTTTACGTCCCTCACTGGTCCGGCAGGTAGGAAAGCTCGACAATGTGCTCGCCCTCTTTTTAGTGGAGCAAATGGAGCAGCTGGAGGAGAAATTAAGAGCGCGTGAGGTCTCCCATCCCGAAGGGCTACCCCTGGAAATCCTCTTCGCATTGGTCAGCGAGGAACAAACCAAAAGCACCAAAGCCCTGGAGGAGATCCGCCGTGCGCTACCCGAGGACCGCAGGCTCAGCGAAGCTAACCTGCGCTTCTGCCTGAAGGAATTGCAGCGCATCAAAATTATTCGCCCCGTAGAATAAACGCCCATGAAGTACGAACTGACTCACGATACGATTGCACGCCAGATCTACGAGCAGGCTTCGGAGCAACTCAAGGCCCGCCGACGCGCCCGCCTGATTGTACAGCGTGCACTGGAACGCTATCAGGAACGTGGCGTGCTACTACGGCAGGAGGATCTCGATGAGGTGCGCCCTTACGAAAAAAGCATTCGTTTCAGCTCGGCTGAACAACAATTAATCAGGGAGAGCCGCAACGCACTGGCCGCCGCCGCCCGCCGCCGTCGCAATATCGCATTGGGTATCATCGCGTTGCTGACCTTCTTTTTGGCCGTTGCCCTCTGGCAGTGGAAATCGGCCGCAGAGAGCGCTGCCGCTCAGCGCCGCATGCGGCTCGCCCTGCAGGCCGACCGGGAGCTTAATGCCGGCCGGCCTTCCGTGGCTTTTCGCCTGGCCCAAAGCGCGCATTCGCCACGAAACGATCACTCCACTCGCAGCCTCATCGAAAATATTTTACAGCGGCTGGAAGAAAGCCGGCTGTATGCCGACCTCTCACACGAAGGCCCTGTTACCCAGCTTGCCTTTGGTCCGCAAGACAGCTTGCTGATCACGGGTTCTGCCGACGGAACTGTCCGCCTCTGGGATACCTTAGGCCGCCTCCGTCATACTTTATCCCACCGCGCTCCGGTAACGGGAATAGACCTGGGAACTGGCAGCGCACTCGTTTCTACTTCCCTGGATTCTACTATCGGTATATGGACGCTCGACGGGCAGGCGCAGCTACGTATTCCCCAGCCCGCGCCTATCCTTTCCGTCGATGCTCATCCTCGATTGCCGCTCCTGCTGACCGCCGCTGCCGACCGGCAAGTCCGGCTCCTTGATTTTGAAGGCAATCTAGTCAAGTCTTTCCCTATGGAAGATACCATCCTCACCGCCCAGTTCTCTCCGGACGGCAGTTATTTTCTCATCGCATCGCCCGGGATGGTTTGGGTTCAGGCTATCAAAGCTGAAGGGAAGCTTATCTTATCTCGATTCCGCGTCCAAAGACCTGTCCGGGAGGCCTCCTTCGTACAATCCGACGACGCCCGTCTGGCAACGGTGGTTATCGGAAAAAGCGGAACGCATATTTTAAACTCCGAGGGAATAGTCGACACAACAGGGTTTTACAAATTTTTGAATGAGGAAATTGGAGATAATCCGAAAATCAAAACCGTCCGGTTTTCCCACCTGTATCCAGCGCAGCGCCCCAAGTTATTATTTGTTTCAAGCGATAGCCTGATCCAATGGTGGACAGCCCGCGAATTCGATGAGCAAAACAGGCCCTCCGGAAATATTGACTACCGGATCCATCCCAAGGCAGAAGTAACCTGGGCCGGTTTCTCAGGCAGCAACCGCTATGTCCTTTCGGCTTCCGGGACCCATTGGGCGGAATTCTGGGACCTCGACGAAAGAAAAGTAAGCCATCGCCTGCAATGCATTATTCACAAAGCCGTCTTCTCTACTAAGGACCAGTATATGCTGACAAGCGCCGGGGACCACAGCGCTAAACTCTGGCGCCTCCGCACCGCAGGAGCTCCGAAGGAATTTCAGGTTTTACTCCAACACTTCGATGAGCGATTGCGACCCCTGCTTCCGGAGGAAAAGCAAAGCTTTCAGCTCGATTGATAAGGGTAGCCTCGTCAAATTAAATCTCGTTGATATGCGTTACTACTGGACACGTAAACACCACTGAGATGAAAAACCACTTTCTCCTTTCACTACTCCTAATATTTTCTTAACTTCTATTTCGTATAGGCAACCGGTAGCGGTGAGGCACTAATTAACTTTACCACGCCATTGAAAAGCAATTAAATACCTGAAACCCATGCATTATTTACCTTCACCTATCCTTTCTTTTGTAGCCGCAATACTACTTTGCTCTCAGTTGTCTGGACAGAACGTACTACTGGAAATGAGCAGTAGTCTAAGCTTATCGCCTCAGCGGGAGGATATGGTGCTACCAGAGGCAGGGGGCGGCTGTGCCACCTACCTTTTTGATCAGGAGCGCATCTTTGATGCACCCGACAAGCTGGAAATCTACAACAATTCCAAATACGTCGGACGCTTTGAGTTTTTGGCTTTCCTGAAAAATCAAGCCGTTGAAGGCACTCAACTGGATGAACTGAAATACAGCATCAAAGTGAATAACACCGGTGAGTCTTTTGTGCTCGACGAGGAGCTTCTCAACTTCCAGGGACACGAAGGTTTTTTTCTTATTGTTCCCCAAACAGCTACCAGCCATTTTGATACGCTCAATCTAAACCTGCAGAACAGTGCAGGGAAAACGCTTGCTCAGGCACAGTACTATCTGCGCGTATTGCCGGAACCCCAACCCGGTGATCCAATCACCATACAAATGCCTTACAAAAACAAGCGGCTGGATACCCGGCTTACCACCCATTTTTCCGGTTCAGAAGATAAAAGAGAAGCAAAAAGCATCAAACTGGAAGAAGAACCGGTAAGTATCAGACTCAATGAAGGGGAAAGTGCTATGTTAGTACTGGAAATGTCAAAAACCGTATCGGTGGGAGAAAAATCCGGCAACCTGGCCATTGGCCCAAAACAGAACTACGGCTATCATGCGGAGTACCGCTGGGAGGGAGCATCGCTTCCCCTGAAACGCCGCCTTGACAATGGACTGGTAGTTTACCTCAGTGCCGCCCCCCCGACATTTCGCAGTTCTAAAGACCTGCAAATCGAATCCAATGAACCGGCTCCGGCTCAGAGACAGCGTGCAAAACCGGCTGAAAGAGCTCAAAATCAGCGGCGGGAGCTGCTTGAAAGAACCGATATCTCCGAGAGACAAAAACAACGTATCAATGCAAGAATAAATAAAGCAAGGCAAGCCAAACCTCCTTCCTCAACAAAGATCAGAAGATTCACCCTGCATATTGACTTTCACGATGAATTCGACTTCCTCTTCGATACCAAGACGGTGATTTTCGAGGTACCTGATTCCGGGAAATAGTTTTCCTAACCAGCTGTTTTGGCTTTCATCTTATTCAGGAAATACCCCGGGTGCAACCCGCACTCCGACTGAGTAGTGCCTTGCCAGCGTCCACTGCGTCCCTTTCCTTTCTGAGTGCAATGTGTGCAACCCACCGAACCATACCCTTTTTCTTCCAGGGGATGCTCTGGCAGGTTGTAGTAAGATAAATAGTACAGAAACTCCCCTTCATCGATATCAATCAGAGGATGAAACTTGATGATATCCCCCTGTTTTTCGAAGACGCGCAGGCGGGCGCGGAATTCGGTCTGATGAGCCATCAGGCCGCTGATCCACACCTTATGCCGGGCTTTGATGGGCTCCAGCGGGACCACTTTATTGATGCTGCAGCACATCCGGGGATGTTCTTTCCACCAGGCCTCTTCCCGCGTAAGTGCATTCTGTTCCGGTTCCGGCAATACATCGATTACCTTTAACCCGAGCTGCTCTGTCAGCTTCTTCTTGTAGGCGATAGTTTCGGGAAAATGATAGGTGGTATCGATGAAGTACACCGGCTGCATGGGACGGATTTTATGCAGAAGGTGCAGCAGGAAAACGGATTTTGTGCCGAAGGAAGACGTGTACAGCACCTCCTCTTCCGCAAAGTATTTGTACAACAGGCGAAGGCGGTCTTCGAAAGGCAGCGGAGTAAATACATCGTTAAGCAGGTCGATGCTCAGGTCCCGCCACTCGCGCTCTTTATCGGTGGGAAGATAAGTCGTCATAATTTGATGATTTCAACTTGAGGGTTGTTTGTAATGTCTGTTTTTAGTTTTCCTTTTGCAGCAAACCGGCGGTCAGTTCATTGAGCCGGCGCACCTTTTCCTCAAAATCACCGCCCAGGGTATCCCGATAGGCGTGCAGGTTGGCCAGCAGCTCGTCGGTTTCTTCCGGCAAAATCTCTTCCAGCAGCTGCCGGAAGCGCTTGGCAAGGGTAGGCGATTTACCATTGGTGGAAATACCGACCTTGAGCTGCCCCTTCGTCACGATGGAGCCCAGGTAAAAATCGCAGAGGCCCGGCGTATCAGCGACATTGACGAGGATACCCTGCGCTTTCGCGGCGGTCCGTACCTGGCGATTCAGCACCGGGATATTGGTCGCAGCGATAACCAGGTCGTGGCTCTGGATATCTGCCTCTTCGAAGGGCCGGCGGTGAATGTCGACCTGGTAGTTACCTTGCTCCAGCAGTTCGCCGACTGGTTGCGACACCCAGGGTGCCACCACGGTGATATTCGCCTGAGGGCTGCTCTTGAGGATGAAGGACAATTTTTCATACCCCACTTCCCCGGCGCCGACGATCAGCAGGCGCAGTTCGTGAAGTTTGAGAAAAACCGGATACAGCGGATTCTTTTCCGTACTCATAAATGTTCTTGTTTTTCAAAAGTCGTAAGTTGTTCGAAAGCGGGATGCAGGGCGGCTACCTCTCCGATGATGATAATACCCGGCGCCCCCATACCGGCAGCTTCCACCCGGTCGGCAATGTTATCGATGCGGCCGAGAGCGCGGCGTTCATCGGGCAAGGAGCCGTTTTGGATGACGAGCACAGGAGTGTTCCCCCGGCCGTAAGAACTCCACAAGGCAGCGATTTCCCGCAGTTTGCGCATACCCATCAGAATGATAGCGGTAGCGGTAGAATGCGCGGCCAGTGCCACATCCTCCGACAGCGTTCCCCGCCGGGTGGTGCCGGTCAGCACCCAGAAGCTTTCACTTTGCCCCCTGCGGGTGACCGGCACGCCCTGTAGTTCCGGCAGGGCGATGCAGCTGGAGATGCCCGGAACCACGGCCGCTTCGATCCCGAACTTTTTGACGTAGGTCAGTTCTTCGTGTCCGCGACCGAAAACAAAAGGGTCGCCGCCTTTAAGGCGAACGACGTGGCCGTGGAGCAGGGCGCTCTGAACCAGCAATTGGTTGATCTGCTCCTGCCGGTAGCGGTGCTTCCCGGCGCGTTTGCCAACGAACAGGCGTGGCGCCGTAGCCGGCGCTTCCTCCAGGAGGGCTTCGTTGATCAGTGCATCGTAGAGGACGACCCCAGCGGAGCGCAGCGCCCGCAGGCCGCGCAAGGTAATGAGCTCGGCATCGCCGGGACCGGCGCCGACCAGGGTGACTTTAGGTTTTATCGTATGGACCATGGTGGGTTAGTTTTCGCGGCGCGGTCAGGCACCTGCTTAAGCTTTGTAATAATTTTCTACGACCAGTTTATCTTCTCCCCCTTCAGCCGACAACTGCGACTGGCGGACGCGCTTGACGTTGTTGACGAAGTGAGCCGCCTCTTCGGAGAAGCGTTTGGCGAAAGCCTGGGAAGGGGCTTCTTTTTTCATACGCAGCACCTTTTCGGCAAAGCCCGTTTCAAAATTGAACGGTCCATTATCGATGTAGTGCTCCTGAAAATCATCCAGAATCTTGCGGTGGGTATTGCATTTGACATCGTTGCTGAGGAGCAAAGCCTTCGCTCCGATGACAAAAGCGGTATAGCTGTGGTAAATACTGTCGGCATATACCCCGGCTTCCAGCGACTCTTGCGCCAGCGACGCTTTTTCCTCCGCATCGCCGATAATGGTGCTCACCATATCCAGGCTGACGCCTGCACATTCTCCGACACCGATCGATTGCTCGTAGAGGTGGTCCTGTCCCCAGTCCATAAAATCGCTGTCTACCAGGTTGTCGGTGCTGGCCAGGGGCTTGAGGATACCGTAAAAATAGCGCTTGCCCTGCCGGTAGAAGTAATCGTTGAAGTACTCGCCCCCCTCCGCATTCTGCTCATAGTCATCGAGGATGCTCCGCAGCGCCTCGGGCACGCGTTTGGTAGGCAGTTTGATGACCCGGTCGGCGACAAAGCCCCGCCCCTGCGGATCGACGCCGCCGCCCATCACCACCTGCATGGAGGGTAAGATTTTGCCATCTTTTTTAATGGAGCTGCCGTGGAAGCCGATCTGGGCCGCCATATGCTGACCGCAGGAATTCATACAACCGCTGATCTTGATGCGAATGTCCGACTCTTCGATCAGGGCAGGGTATTCTTCCCGGATTACCTCTTCCAGTCGCCGGGCCAGCCCGGTGCTGTTGGTCACGCCCAGGGCGCAGGTATCGGTGCCCGGGCAGGCGGTGATATCGGCAATGGTGTTGAACCCGGCGTAGGCCAGTCCCAGCTTGTCTAGTTCGTTGAACAGCAGGGGCAAATATTCCGGACGGACGAACTTTAGCAGTAAGCCCTGATTGACGGTCACGCGGATATCATCGGCAGCGTAGCGGCGCACCAGTTCCGCCAGGGCGCGAGCCTCTACAGCGTGAATATCGCCCAGTCGCACTTTGAGCTCGACACCGTAGAAACCAACTTGTTTTTGCTCAAATACATTAGTAGTCAACCACTGTTCGTAGCGGGTGGGATCGACCGGCCTTAGCGGGGCCACCGGTATGCTGGGCGGAGCTTCCGCAACAGGTACAGCGTTGCGATCCACCAGGTAGCTTTTATTTTTCAAGGCCAGGCGCTCCTCCTCCACCAGCTCGAGGAAGGCTTCTACACCAATATTTTTAATCAAAAATTTCATCCGGGCCTTCATGCGCTTTTCGCGCTCTCCAAAGCGATCGAACACGCGCAGCCCGGCTTCCATAAAGGGAATGATCTGATCTTCTTCCAGGAACTCAAAGGCGGTAGGTGCAACGATCGACTGCGCTCCCAGCCCGCCACCGATGACGACCTTAAAGCCACGCACTTCTTTCCCGTTCTCCTTGCGAACGCGGGGAATAAACCCAAAGTCATGGAAGTAGGTAAAAGCCGAATCCCGCTCGCTGGAGCTAAAGGCCGGCTTGATCTTCCGGCCCATATCCTGGCAGATAGGATTGCGCAAGAAGTATTCGAAAGCAGCCTGAACGTAGGGGGAGACATCGAAAGGCTCGGCGGGATCAATACCGGCCCGGGCCGACCCCGTCAGGTTGCGAACCGTATTGCCACAAGCCTCCCGGGCGGTGACACCCTTTTCGGCCAGCTCTTCCCAAATGGCGGGTGAATCCCCCAGCTTAACGTAGTGCAGCTGGATATTTTGTCGCGTTGTGAGATGGAGGTTGCCGTTGGTATATCGCTCCGATACGTCGGCGATCCGTACCAACTGATCGGCCGTCAGCCGTCCGTAGGGTATCTTGATACGGAACATCTGCACGCCGAGCTGGCGCTGACCGTATACGCCGCGCGTCAGCCGGTAGTGCCTGAACCGCTCCTCGTCTTCGCGTCCCTGATTGTAATCAGTGATCCGGCGTTGCAGCTCTTCGATATCTTTCCGGTCGGCCGGCGCTACCTGGGTTGAGTCGTGTGATTGCTTCATGATAAAAATTGGATTTTGCGAAAAAAAAAGCCCTTCCGGGAATTCCTGGAAGGGCTTAATTCGGTACACAATGCAGTTAGATACTCATCGATGACCGACACAGGAATTCCCGGCTGTCTGTAAGCAACAGCAGCAACAACAGGATACCATGTATACGGAGATGAATATCTTCATTGATTAACACTTTAAAGATCAAAGCCTTTCAGGAAACGTATTCCGGAAAGGCTTTGACAGGTACTCAATCAGCTTATTCCCTACCAAAAAGATTCCCTTCCGGAGTATAAACTCCAGTTCGGACAACAACAACACATAGTTTGTATAAGCATCATTGGTAAAGGCATTTTGCGTAATCTCTTTTCATCAGCACGTTGCAATAATATCCACAAATAGGCAGTCATGCAAGTTATCGGGAGAAAAAAATTAAAACTTTTCTAATACAACATTCCAATGTATTTTCATATAAACCTCTGAAATTGTGTAGATTAAAACGGACGTTCTTGAATTTAACCCGGAACAATTACGTCTATTAAGTTATCCTAATCACCTGATCCGTAAGCTTTTGAAGGATCTCCCTCTTCAGCATTTCAGCTGCGAAAAACCCACAAAACGCTTCGGGAGGGGCCTCGAAAAAGAAAAACGCCCATCCGGAGGCTTCCGGATGGGCGTTTTATTGTTTGATCAAACACTGTTGCTTACTCTACTTTAACAACACGCAGGACCTGTACATCCTCATCCGCAAATTGAATGCGGAAGAAGTAGACTCCTGCCGATTCTGTGCTGAGATCAAAGACCTGGCGCTCCGTGGTCTGATCGTAGAGTTGCTGCTGCACCAGCCTTCCGTCTGCACCGGTAATACGCACAGAGACAACTTCCGTTTTGTTGCCGAAAAACTCGACGGTGAAATTGTCGCGCACCGGATTGGGAAAGGCCAGCAATCCATTCTCGTCGGCGCCCAGCACCACTTTTTCCACACCGGAAGTCACGGTTCTTCCCTGGGTATCGATCACTCTGACACGGTAGTAGTTCAGTCCGCGCTTGGCATGGCGATCGTAGTGTTCGTATTTACGAAGTCCTTCTACAACTTCCATCGGCTCTCTGAGCTCGGCGATTTCAGTAAAGCCTTCTCCGTCGCGGGCGTGCTCGATTTCGAAGCGGTAGGATTCTTCATTGGCTTCCATATCCCAGGTAACCATGACGCCTTCGTCATTCATGGCCTCAGCATCGATAACAAAGGGGCTGCCGCAGGTGATGGGGTTACGCGAAATGGTAATGCGTTCGACATCCTGCGAGGTGCAACCGTTTTCGGTCACTTTCAGCACTACGTCCCGGGTACCGAAATTGTCGTAAGTCACTTCCACGCTTTCCTCGGTAGAGGTGCGCGGGGTGGCGCTGAAGCTGAAGTCCCATTCAATGCGTGCACCCGGACCGGTGGGGCCGGCGAAGAAAGTGACGGGTTCATTTTCGCAGACCGGGCCGGACTTGTTGATTTCCGCGACGGCGTCATCGCCTACGGTAATAACCACGGCTGACTCGGGTTCGATGTAGTAGCCACAGCCTACTGCGCGGGCACAGCGCATGAAGTAGGTCTTTTCATATATCCGGCCGGGATCGAGGCTTGGACTGTTGGAATCCGGGATGGGCCTCCAGTTGCCGCCGGGCGAGAAAACCGGTGTTTCAGTGCTTTTCATCCAGAGATATTCGACGACGACCCCTTCCGGTCCGCTGGCGTCGCGAACGCTGATGATGGGATCTGCTTCGGCGCCGGGGCCGCAGACCTCCTGGTCGCCGGCGATTTCACCGGGATCGGTCAGTTGGATACAGGGGCTGGTCAGCGCCACCGAGCATTCGGTGGTACAACCGTTGGCATCGGTTACGGTAACTGAAAAAGTTCCTTGTCCCAGGCCGGAGATAGTCTGGGTAGTGCCACCGGTGTTCCAGAGATAAGAAAAGGGAGCGGCGCCGCCTTCTACCTCCACGGTGACTTCACCATCATTACCGGCTTGTGGTTCCTCGACGACGATCACCTGGCAAAGAAGTCCGTCCGGGGCCGTGACCTCGGCGGAAGCCGTAGCGGTGCAGGTTGTTTCGTTGTCCGTTACCGTCACAGAATAGGTGCCCGGTTTGAGCCCGCTCAGGTTCTGCGTAACATCCCCATTACTCCAGAGGAAAGAAAAGTCACCGCTGCCCCCTTCGATATTCGTTTCGATCGCGCCGTTGTCGCCGTCGGCACAGTCGGCAGGTGTCGGTGAGAGGTTTACAGTAAAGCCTTCCACGCCCTCGACCACAACAGAACGCACCTGACGGCAATCGTTGGCGTCGGTCACGGTAACTGCGTAAGAACCACTTTCAGTGATGGTCGTCGTCTTTGTAACATCGCCGGTGCTCCAGGCGTAAGTGTAAGGCGGGGTTCCGCCCGTCACTTCGGCGGTAATGCTGCCGTCCCCATCACAGCCCGGATTATCGACGATAAAATCGATCCATATAGGATTGGCCTCCTCGCCCACGGTAAATACCTCCATGGCTTTACAACCCAAGCTGTCCTTGACCAATACCGAGTAGTCACCAGCCTGCAACCCGCTGACGGTTTCCCCTTCTTGCCCGCTGCTCCACTTGATCATATAGGGTCCTACTCCACCTTCCACTATGGCGGTAGCGGTAGCGCCATCCTTATCGGGACAGGCGCCTACATTGAGTTCCACCTCAACCGTAAGTGCATCGTCCGGCGCGTTAATAACGGCCTCACCGGTAATGGTGCAGCCGTTGGCGTCGGTAGCGGTGACGGTATAGGTTCCCGCGTCCAGCCCTTCGACATCCTGCGTTTCATCGCCGGTGTTCCAGACAAAACTGATGGGACCAACCCCGCCGGTGACGCTGGCCCAAAGACCACCGTCGGCCTCGCCGGCGCAGGTGACGTCCATGGCCATGACCTCTATACCCAGCCAGCTTTCTTCCTTGATCATAATAGAGCGTACGGCGCGACATCCGAAATCGTCTACCACTGTCACCGTAAAGCGGCCTCCTTCTGCTGTCCTGATAGAGGAAGTGTTGTCGCCGGTGCTCCAGCTATACTGGTAGGGAGCGGTGCCGCCGATAGCGGTAGCGGTGACGGTAATAGTATCCTGTCCGCCACAGACGATAGTACCGCCTTCCAATTCAATCTGTAGTCCGCCTTGTCCCCGGATTGAGAAGAACTTCGAGATGCTGCAACCGACGCTGTCGGTAACGGTCACCGAATAATTGCCCACAGGCAAATCGTTGACGGAAGTGGTGGTATCGCCAGTGCTCCATTCGATATCGTAAGGAGCGGTGCCGCCGGAGATATCGACCGATGCCGAGCCCCCCTCGCCGTTGCCGGAGCAGTCAGCCGTATCTTCCACTGAGAGATCGACTGCCAAGTCAGAATCCACATCGACGCTTCCCGAGCGGACGGTCCGGCAGCTATTGGCGTCGGTGATCGTCACCGAATACGTTCCGGCGCCAAGCCCTTCAAGGGTTGGAGCCGTATCACCGGTGTTCCACTGATAGGCGTAAGGTTCTGTTCCGCCCGTCACCGTGATGCTGACGGTGCCGTCAGGCTCATCGCCACAGACGGTCGGGGTGGTTTCCAGAGTAGCCCGTAATATTTCCGGTGTTCCGATAGTAAAAATGCTTGCGCCCATGCACCCGTTGGCATCGATAACCGTGACACCGTAGTCGCCGGTAGCCAGACTTCCGATACTATCGGCAATCGTCCCGTTACTCCACTTGAGTTTATAAGGGCCCGTTCCACCGGAAACCGTTGCTGTAGCCGATCCATCGGACAGCCCAAAGCAGGAAACGTCCGAGCTGTTCACCTCTATATTCAGCTCCTGCCGGCCTTCCACGGTATAGGTTGCCATGGCCTGACATCCGGCATCATCCGTCACGGTGACCGAGTAGTCACCCGGTTCTAGGCCTTCAATATCCTGTGTAACTTCACCATTGCTCCATTCGAAGGAGTAGGGCGCTTTCCCCCCGGAAGCTCCCAGCCAGATACTACCATCGGCGTTGCCCGGGCAGGTGACATTTTCTATCATTACGTTGAGCAACACTGCACCTGAAATGCCTGAGACTTCAACCGTGCGCACAACGCGGCCATCCGCCGCATCCGTCACGGTAACCCGGTAGGTCCCCGATTCGGTAAGCGGGATAGTCGCCGTTTCCGCTCCGGTATTCCAGGAATAAGCATAAGGTTCCGTACCCCCACTTGCTGTAGCAACTATGGTCCCCTCAGGATTATCGCAGGAAGGTTCATTTACCTCCAGGTCAACGGAAAGTTGCGCTGATAAAAAGAGAGGAAAAAGCAAGAAAGGAATTAAAAAGATGGAAGAGGTCCGAAAAAGACAATGCAGCCTGCCTCCACAGGAAGTTAGTAAAGATTGGTTCATATTCACAGTTTTTGTTGTATTTAGAAAGCGGAATGACCGCTTTTCATCCTTTTTTAACTATGCCCAGGCAAACAGCTGCTTTCCTCTTTTAAATTTCTTAAAAGGAAATCATCCGCATCCCGCCAATGAAAAATAGCCTCGAAGCCCGAAACTTTGCGCAAAACCTGCGCTAAGCCGGACTACCTTTGGCATAGTAGTTGTTGATAAGTGCTTGTAGGCTGCTGTGGATTGTTGGAAAAGAAAAACGTTTTAAAAAACGCTTTCTGGACCGGATGACATCGGAGGGGGGAATGTGTGGTCATCCCGGTTGATTCACATATACAAAAAAATAAATTTTTTCGGAAACATTCAACTTTATGGGCAAATAAATTGAAAATATTTTTCCGAAAAAAAAGTCGCATCACAAAAATGCGATGCGACCTACTACTAACAAATTATAATCCCATGAATATTCTTTAAACTACTTAGGCTTGCTTCGTAGCTATCTTTACAATTATTACAATTTAAAACTGCAGAAGTATGACTTTTATTACCTTATTAATAAAATTTTAACAAATTCAAAGCGAAGCACCGTCTTTTTGTTATCATTTTGCCACTATAACGCCCGAGTTACCCCAACAATTCCCTAAAGTTAATTTTTTTGGCATTTTTTCTAAAAAAAGTAAGTCGCACCACCTTCTGGTGGTACGACTTACTATAAATTATAATCCCATGAACATTATTCTTTTCCAGATCAAAGCTGGAATTACTCCGGTAAGGAGCGGTATATTTTTGATATTAGTTATCTTCGTATTTTGATCAAACGCCTTGGAAATTTGCGAATAGTAAGTCAGGTTTTCCCAGAACCTGACTTACTATCGACAAATAAAATCCCATATAATATCCAAATCTTGTGTCCGATTCTTTAATCGGTGTGTTCGTTTGACATTACAAACATCTTAACTTTTCCTTCGGGGATCAAAAACAAAAACAGGGTATTGTGAAAAAATTATTTCAAAATACGCGGGTTAAAGTTTATTTAACTTAAAACAACACTGATTTTTGTGAAAAAAACTCTTCCCCTAAAGCATCTTTTTTATTAAAAAAAAACGCCGTATTCAGGAAAAAATCAGTAGAAAGGGTTCTGAAAAGCGGGATTTTGTACAAAACTAGTATCGGTGAGCGTCTTAAGAAATGCGATCAGATCCTGTTTTTCCCTTTCACTCAAATGAAAGGGCAGAATATTGGTGTCTTCATTTTCCACGGCGTGCCCTCCCCGTCCATAGTGATCGATCACCTCTTCGAGCGTAGCAAAACGGCCGTCGTGCATGTAGGGGGCTGTCAGTTCGATATTGCGCAAGGTGGGTACGCGGAATTTGCCGAGATCGTAGCGGTTGTTACTGACCGCCCCGCGCCCTGGGTCTTGAAAGTCTTCGAGCGCAGCCACGCTGTCCAGTCCGTTATTCCGGTAGTGATTGTCGGTGAAGAGGGGATCGAAGTGACAATGAGAACAGCCGGGATGATCCACCGTCTGTAATTCTTCGAAGAAAAAGAGTTGTTTGCCCCGCAGTTCGGCATCACTTAACCAGCCGTCGTTCAGCCATACCACGCGATCAAATTTGGAATTGGCGCTGATGAGGGTTCGCTCAAACTGGGCGATGGCTTTCACCGCCAGGTCGCGGTTGATCTCCGCTTTGCGTTGAACGCCGAAGGCTTCGCGGAACAACGCGGGATAAGTGGGGTGGCGGCGCAGTTTTTCCTCTACTTTATCCCAGCTTTCGTTCAATTCGATATGATCTTCCACTGGAATAAGGGCTTGTTCTTCCAGCGTTTCCACGCGCCCGTCCCAGAAAAAGCCGTTGCTGTTGAAGGCTAGGTTGACCAGGGCCATGGCGCTTCGTTTTCCTTCTATTCCCAGCACGCCGGCGCTGAGCGGTAAGCCATCGGTGAAGGCCTTGTCGGGATGATGACAGGAAGCACAGGATTGGGTACTGTCGGAAGAGAGGATGGGATCGTAAAAGAGGCGGCGGCCCAATTCCACGCCTTCCATCGTCATAGGGTTGCCGGCGGGGACGACAGGATCGGGCATCCATTCCGGAATCGCCAATTCATAAGGCTGCGGATCGTAGACCCCCTCTATAATATCGTTTTGTTCCGGGCAGGAGGTACAGGCCGGGTCTGCGTTATCAGAACTACAGGCGCTGCCCGTTAAGAGTAACGACAGGAGGACCAGGGCTAAAGAGAAATTGTTTCTGCTCATACTATTCCGGGTGGAATGGATTTTTAAATTTCGGATTATTAACAAAAGAAGTATCGGTCAGGGTTCGCAAAAAGGCGATCAAATCGGATTTATCCCGATCACTCAGATGCAATGGTCGCACATTGGGGTTGACGTTTTCGGCCTGGTGCCCGCCTTGGTCGTAATGGTCGATGACCAGTTCCAGGCTGGCGAACCGGCCATCGTGCATGTAGGGGGCTGTCAGCTCGATATTGCGCAGGCTGGGGGTGCGAAATTTACCCAGATCAGACCGGCGTCCGCTGACGGCTCCCCGGCCGGGATCGGGCAAATCCTTCAGCTTGGCTGCCGGATCCAGGCCATTGTTGAAGTATTCCAGGTTGGTAAACAAGGGATCGGTATGGCAATGGCCGCATTCCGCCATCGACAGGCCGCCCGGGAAGTCGAAGAAAATTTCCCATCCTCGTCTTTCCTCCGGCGTGAAAGCAGCCTCGCCCCGCTGCACCCGGTCGAAGCGAGCATCTGCACTGACCAGGGTACGCTGAAACTGCGCCAGGGCTTTGGCCAGCAGGTCCCGGTTTATCTGATCGGGCTCCGTAATGCCGAAAGCCCGCCGAAAGTGCGCCGGGTAGTCCGGGTGCCTTTGCAGGCGTGCTTCAATCCGTGCCCAGTCGGCGCCCATCTCATCCGGATTGGTTACCGGATGCAGAGCTTGTTCTTCCAGGGTGAGCGCCCGCCCGTCCCAAAAGAGGCCGGTATAGACAAAACCGATGTTGACCAATGAAGGCGCATTGCGGCTCCCCTGCCGTCCCTGAACACCAACACTGAACGGGCGCGCTTCGGCAAATCCTAAGCCGGGATGGTGACAGGAAGCACAGGACACACTACTATCGGCGGAAAGAATGGGATCGTAAAACAGACGCCGGCCCAACGCAATACCTTCCTCGGTAAGAGGATTATCAGCAGGTATGGCCATCGGCACAAAACCTTCGGGTTGGGGGGCTTTAACCGCCTTTGGCTGGTAGGTGATATGTTCCAGCTCCCCCTCCCCTACTCCACAGCTTTGGATAAAGAGAGACAGCAGGAGAAAAATACCTCCTGTAAAAACCCCAAGTACTTTATTTAAGATTGCTTTTATCAAGCTCAAATCATTTAAGACTTTTTACTTGTTCCCCACCTCTATTGCCTTTACCAGGTTATCCGCCAGAAATTTTGCCAGTTCCGGGTCGTTGGTATGGTCCTGGGTGACCTGCCGGAAGTCAACAAACTCGTTGCCGGAAGGGGCCAGCACTTTGCGGAGGTCCACGACGAGGTCCAGGTTCAGCGATTGACCGCTCTTCACTTCCAGGGCTTGCTCGAAAGTTTTGCTGCGGTAAAAATCATCCAGCCCGATGTGGAAAGTGAGTTTTTCTTCAAACTCACCATCCTGGTTGATATCGGCATTTCCTTCAATCTTGAAAAAGACATATCCCGTGGCCCAGGACCAGTAATTGTCGGTGAGTACATGCCCGGGGCCGTAATCGCCCGGCTGGGTTTTATTCAACTCTTCCGAGACGCCGATGCCGAAACGCAGACCGCTGTAGCGGCCGGGAGGAACCGCCTCCGCGCGAATGGTGTATCCCTCGCGGGCAGCATTTTCATCCTGTACGTCCCTAAAGCTGACCAGATCGATATCCTTGATTTTTACGGGCTGGCCGGCATTGGGATCCTCCGGCAGCAGCTCCACTTCCGAAACGTAAAAGTGGAACAATTGGAACCTGGTTCTCATATCCGCTTCGTAGGCGTAATCCCGCTCGTACATGAGCAGCGGTGCATCTCCGAAATACCCCTGGAAATTCAGCGTCACTTCACCCGGTCCGGCAGGTGTCTCTTCCTGATTACAGCTCGATACCGCCAGTACTAAAACAAGGGACAGCAGCGTGATCAATGCTTTTTTCATCTTTGATTTTTTTTAATTTGAAAAAATAAACCGGTGTTACAGTTTGGTCAACTGTTCCGGGTAATCAGGTGAAGGCCATTAGTGTTGGGTGAGGGTTTAGGAGAATCTATAGTATAAACAACAGTAACTTACTGTAGTTTTTGCTCAATGGCAATAACGGAGAACGATTCGGTCAAATTATTGACAATCTTCTGAATAAGTGCTGCCTCATCGTCGTTTTTCAAATCCATCTGGCTAAACCAGGTCAGATAATTGATGCGTATAATCAGACTGGGGCCGAAGCCGGGACTGAGTTCAAAGGGGGTGGGCAGGGACAACTCTACTGTCCGCAGCTGCCCGGGCAACCCTATTTCCAGCAGGGTGCGCAAGGTGTCCGCCTGTCCTTCGATGCGAAACAGATCGAGGCGATTGTAAATACGGCCGGAATCGGCGTTCCAGTACATCTCCTGCAGGGCGAGTGGATGATCTTCCGGCAGGAGGGCAGGGGCCACGAAGTTCGCAGGGCCGTTGATGCCGACATCGAACCTGATTGCTGAAAATACGCCCTGACTGATAAAATTTCCGACCCTGCTTGTCCGAAGGTCATTGGGATTGAGCAGAACGATATCATCGGTGACCACTTCTATCTCTATACTGCCATCCGGTTGCTCAACGGGTATTTGCAGGGTATCGGTCACCCGCACCGGAGAGCCGCCGGGCCGCAGCAGCGCCACATTCGAGAGGTAAAACTGAATATCATTGATGCGAAAATCGTTACCGGCGCCGTCCTGATATACCGAATCTCCGAAATTGAGATTGGCCTCAGAATCCGGATTAACTTTATGCAGAACATCCAGTTGGAGCGTTGGATATTCACAGCAGTCCGAACAGGGAAGGTCGGCATCGACCTGGTAATTGACGGCATTGACATCCAGGCAGCCTTCCTTGGGTTCTACACAAGCTGTCAGCAAGCTGCCCAAACCGAGTAAGAGCAGAAATTTAGGAGCGATTCTGCTTTTCATATTCCTTAACCAGCTTTTGGATGACCTGCTTGACCTGTGAGCTGAATTCTTTGTTGAGCATCCAGTTGTAGTACTGTTTATCACGCGACAGCGTTTCGGCAACCGGTTTGCCGTTGTATTTCCCAAAGTTGAAGATGATCACGCCCTTGCTGTCATACTTCATTCGTTGCGTAGCATCCACATAGCGCAAATCATTGGTAAACTCATGCAGCGCCTGGATATCTTTTCTCACCGGTTCCTTGGTCACCTCACCGTCCGCATCGATATAATCGACGCCTTCGTAAGCTCTGAGCTGTCCCTTGAACACATCGATGGTGGCGCGCACATCGGCCAGCGCATCGTGGGCGTCCTCCATTTGCTTGTTGCAGTAGTACTTTAGCGCGGCCTGCAGCGTACGGGGTTCCATTTTGTAGAAAATGCGCTGTACATCGATCAGGCGCCGCTTATCCAGATCAAAGTCTATTCCTACGCGGGCGAATTCTTCCATCAGCATGGGAATGTCAAAGCGATTGGAATTGTAGCCGGCCAGATCCGCGTTGCCGATAAAGTCATGGATTTTATCGGCCACCTGTTGGAAAGTAGGCTTATTGGCTACGTCTTTGGGTAAAATGCCGTGTACCTGCATGGCCTCCTCTGAAATCGGGATGCCCGGGTTGATCAGCATATTCAGTTCTTCCGGTTCCCGCCCGTCGGCAAAATATTTAATGATGGCTACCTGAACGATCCGGTCACGGATGACATTCAGGCCGGTGGCTTCCAGGTCGATAAAACAGAGGTCTCTATCTAAATTGAGGTCCATTAAAAAGGGTGTTTTAGTTCTCGGGAGGCAAAGTTACGTAATTTCAGTTAGCCGAATTACCCGGCGTTTGTTTAAGCTCATCGGCAAGGCCAGGGCTATGCCGGATCTGCATCAGTCCGGCCTCATCGCTGAAGATTAAATAGCCTTCCAGGTCATCCAGCCTTTGCACGAGCTGGTAGGCGCTGTCGAGGCCCATCACCATGCAGGCGGTGGCGTAAGCATCGGCTGTCATACAGTTTTCTGCAAATACTGATGCGCTGAGCAGGGGGCTGCGTTCCGGAAACCCCGTGCGGGGGTTGATCGTATGACTGTACTTAATGCCATCCACTTCGTAGAAGTTTCGGTAATTGCCGGAAGTGGCGATCGCGCGGTCTTCCAGAGGGACGGCCTGCTGAATTTCACTGAAAGCGGCTTCTTCCCTCGGAACATTGATGCCTACACGCCAGGGGCCTCCCCGCGGGCTAAGCCCCAGCCCCACCAGCTCACCGCCGATATCCACGAGAAAGTGCCGGATGCCTTTTTCGTAAAGTAATTCGCCGATGGCATCCACCCCGTAGCCTTTGGCGATGGCGCTGAAATCGAGCTGCACGCCGGGCAGCGCTTTGCGCAACACCCGCTGTTCACCCTCCCGCAGGAGTTCTATCTTATCGAAACCCACGTATTGCATCAGCGAGTCAATTACAATACTGTCTACCGCTGTAACCGGTTTCTTTTTGGTATAACCAAAGCCCCAATAATTAACCAGCGGCATGACCGTGGGATCGAAAGCGCCGTTGGTTTCCCGGTACACTACATCGGCCTGGGTGTAATTTGCCAGGAAGTGCGTGTCGGCCGGGCTGAGCAAGAGCTCTTCTTCCGCCTGGTTAAACCGGGAGATGGTCGAAGATTCAATATAAGTTGACACCTGCTGGTTGATTTCACCTAACAGTTCTTCTATCTCCAACTGGAAATCCCGTCTTTCCGCATCGGCATAGCTGACCCGGTAGTAGGTGCCCATGGTCTGGCCTTCCATTTGCTGGTAATCGCTTTTCGCCGGTGCTTCCGCTCCCCCGGTGCAGGAAGTAAGGAAAAAAAGGACTGCCGCCAGACCGGCTAAAAGGTTGAAAACCAATGTGTTTAATCGATCACACATATTATTATTCGCTTGATTTTTTTTTAATTATGCAGGAACTACCCCTTCAACAGCGAGATACCGCCTCCCTTTAAATCTTTTCTCCCGGGAACCCGCAGGTAGACGAACAGCTTTAATTTTCAACTCAAATACCTTTCCTGTACCGCGCATCCAACGAAAACCATCCCGGGCCGGTCAGCAGCAGGCTGATAAAAACACTCAGAAATAACAGCGCCTTTTCCCAGCGTCCGAAAGGATCACCAAAATGAGCGTAAAAAATAGCCACCAGCATGGTGACGATAAGGGGGAGCAGGGCCCAGCGAGTGAACCACCCCAGCATGAGCAGGGCCGAACAGAGTGCCTCGGCGAAGACCACCAGCGCCAAACTGACTACGGGACCGAGCCCAAAAGGATCGGAAAAATCAATGGGTTCTCCGGAAAACAAACGTTCCAGTTTTCCCCACCCGTGCCCGTAGAGCATAGAAAAACCGAAGACCAGCCGGATCAGCAACAATGCGATATCGGTACTTCTCGTATGTTTCATGATCACAAATTTGTACTTTTTGGATTTGACTGCCAACAGTAACCAATAGAAGTTATCTAAAGTTTTTTGCTGCCGGCGAAAAACCCGGATTTTGGCGCCAATCGAAGCCAATTTTCCACTGCATAGCAGCGCTACGGATTAAAAAACCGGCGCAGAGTGGTGGCAAAAGACGCGTTTTGGAGCCCAGCAGGAAAACTTTAGGCAATTTCATAATCCCGGTTTGAGGATTATTCATTTTTCGGAATTCTTATCAAGCCTTATCCTCGAAGGACCCGGAGGAGTATTTTTAACGTAAAACCGAAAATCTTTAGCATCTTCGGCCTTTCTTTGCTGGCCAATTGATGAGTTTACAGAACAGGGCATATGAAATCTGAAAAATCCCCCTTTGATCGCAAGTCCTATCGCCGCCTGCTTCTACTGGCGACCGTTTTCCTACCCGTCGCCCTGTTGCTCAACCTGGGGATCGCGCCCCTGATGCTGGAAGAGCCGCGCCGGGGACTGGTCACGATGGAAATGCTGCACAGTGGGAATATCTGGGTTCCCCATCTGTTCGGTGAGCTGTATTACAACAAACCGCCGGTCTTTAACTGGGTGCTGATGGGCAGCGCCGCAGTAATGGGTGAGCTCAACGAGTGGGCATTGCGACTGCCGACGGTACTTTCCCTGATCGGCATGGGCCTGCTGACATATATAAGCGGCCGCCGCTTCGTCAGTCCCGTTTTCGGCTGGCTGGCGGGATTACTGACAATCTGCTCGGCAGACCTTCTGTTTTACTTTTCTCTGCTGGGTGAAATCGATCTTTTCTATTCGCTTCTTACTTACGGCAGTATCCTGGCAGTCTTTTTTTTCCATCAAAAAGAACAACCCTACCGCCTGTTTTTGTGCACCTACCTGCTGGCTGCTGCAGGTTTTCTGACCAAGGGCTTACCATCTGTGCTCTTTGCCGGTTTGACGCTTGTAGCTTATCTGGGTTACCGGCGCGCCTGGCGTTACCTCTTTTCCGCTGAGCATCTGACGGGGATCCTTAGCTTTTTGCTCGTGGTGACCGCTTATTACGCAATCTACGCACAATACGAGGATCCCTGGCCCTTTCTACGCAACATCTGGGCTTCCTCGGCCAATCGCAGTCCTTTGGGAGAAAGCTGGCTAGAAATTCCACAGCACCTGATCAGCTTCCCACCCGATACGTTCAAAAATCTGCTGCCTGCCGCTTTTCTGATCGTATTCGGCTTACAAAAAAGTAGCTGGAAGTCCCTTTGGAGGCAGCCTTTGATGCAGTTTGCCATTATTGCCTTCACCGTGAATTACGTTGTCTACTGGATATCACCGGGCAGCCGGCAGCGTTATATCTATATGCTGTTTCCCCTGGCTATCCTGGTGCTGAGTTACTTGTACTACCAACGCGCTGACTTTCATACCGGGCAGCGTTTTTTACAAGTGATCGGTTTGCTGGGCAGTGCTGTCGTGGCCCTCGCGGCTATTACGCTGCCCTTCCTTTCCCTGGATAATTTGCCCGGTCTTCCGCTTTGGTTAGGCGTAGCGCTTTTCGCCGGAGGCAGCGCGCTTTTTGTATACCTATTTCCCCGCCCGGAGCTCTCCCTACCCGCCATTATTTTGGTGCTGGTGCTGTCTCGCCTGTTTTTCGATCTGACTATTCTTCCCCAGCGGGCACAGCATTCTGATCCCCTGCAGGAACAAAACTGGGCCCGACAGGTCACCCTGCTTAGCGAGCGCGCCCCTATTTACCTGGTGAATGGTCATCGCGCTCCCTTTACCTTCACGTTTTATCTTAATCAATACCGGAATCAGCTACTTGGCACCGTGGAACAATACCGGGAAAACAGCTATTACATCCTGGATAATCAGGAGCCCCCCGGCTGGCGAACCCTTACAGACTACAACGACCAGGAGGAATGTTACTATTTCGGCTTTTTTACCGTGCCGCCCGATCCGGCCTTCTTCCGGGAACGGGAAATGGAAAAGGCGATACTTACGGATTAACTACCTCCGGCTTTTTTATCGATCAGCCCTTCCCGCACCGCTTCCTCGGTATAACCGTGCAGCTGAACGGGTTTGCGCTTACGCAAACGCATGTTGAGAAATTCGACGAGAAGAGAGAAGGTGATGGCGAAGTACAGATACCCCTTGGGTACTGCTCCGATCTCAGCGCCGGCGACGGTGAGATGCGCCAGGTGAGCCCCTTCGGCAATCAGCATAAAACCGATGAGGATCAGGAAAGCCAGGCCGAGCATCTGAACAGTGGGATGCTCATTGACAAAATTGCTGACCGGCCCGGCGAAGGCCATCATTATTAAAATGGAAACCACTACGGCAAAAATCATAATGGCGAGGTTGTCCGTCAAACCTACCGCAGTAAGGATGGAATCGAAGGAAAAGACGATGTTGATCAGCGCGATCTGTACAATCACCTGGCCGAGCGACGAGGTTACTTTTTCAAACTTGTGGTGCTCTTCCGCCGGATTCCCCTCCAACTTATGATGAATCTCAGAAGTCGCTTTGTATAAAAGAAAAATACCACCGGCAATAAGGATCAGACTCTGCCCGGAAAAGCCGCCGTGCATCCAGGCAAAATCGATATCCAGGATAGATTCCTGCATAGCGATAAGATAGGAGATGCCGAACAAGAGAATCACCCGAAAGGCCATAGCCAGAATCAGGCCGATATTGCGGGCCCGGGGCTGTTCTTCCGCTTTCAGGCGATTGGAAGCGATAGAAATAAAAATGATGTTATCGACTCCGAGTACAATCTCCAGGAAAGTCAAGGTCAACAGGCTGATCCATACTTTGGGATCGGCCAAATCGGGCATAGTGAGGATAGTAAGGAATAAGGTGTTCATTCCGGTAATGGTTTATTGATTGCCTTTTTTAAGTGATTCGAGGGTTTTGAAAAGCGCGCCGTCGCGCGAAATGAGCGCACCACGCTCCATCAGATCGAATATTTCCTGTTCGCGCTCTTTGCGGTACTCCTTTTCGGCAGTATAAAGTTTCAATTGAGCGGTAGACATTTTCAGTTGTCCCAGCATTTGCTCCGGTGAAACGTCCTGGGTGAAGTCGAGATTACTCGGGCCTTCTACTTTCAACCCGTTAAGGGTGACCTTTTCTTTTTTAAAATGGAAGGTTTTCAGGTCTTTAGGCGTCTTGAACTCCAGGTATTCCGCTCCACTCAATGTTTTCTCGAACACGATATCGCTGAAGATATCGATCAATCCCTCCGCTTTTTCCGGTTCTGCTGCTTTGAGCTTTTGCCAGTCATCGGCTGTCACGGAGTTGGCGGCCAGAAAGCGCACAAATTCCTGTTCCAGTTCCGCAAGCTCTTCCTTGGCTAGTCGTCGGTATTTCATTGGGACGAAAATAGGAAATTCTTGTCAATTTAGCCCGATTACTGAGAGGGGCCTGCCTGAGGGATGAATCCGGCGGGGGTATTCAGGTTATTATAGCCATAAAACCAGCAATGTATTCCGGATATTTCAACACGCTGGATGATCGACCAGGTGACTTGGAAATTCTCGCGGAAATGGACAAAAAATCAGGCGGAAATGAGTCATTCATTTCCGCCTGATCAAGAATTCACATTCCGGTTTCAGACCGGAGCGTTAAAATTTATTCGACGATAATCATCTTTTTCGTCGCCGTGTACTCTACTGTTTCGACGGTGTAGCTCAGCACGCCTTTTGCGCCCAGCTCGCTGCTGTTCAAGCGGATCTGATTATATCCCTTGGCGAAATCGCCTTCGATGATCTTTAGCAGGCGGCCGGTCACATCATTTATCTTGATGGTGGCTGAGGCGGCCTCGGGCAGATTGAAGCCGATCAGAGTTTTGCCCCTGAAGGGATTAGGCTGGTTCTGGTACAGCTCGAAGCCGGCGTGGACTACATCGCCCTGGCCGAAGTTCAGCGCGATGTCCATGGTCTCACCGGTAGTGCTATAGGCCTCCGCTTGCGTAACGCGCGAGCTGATTTTCAGCGCATCGCTGAGCTGGCCTTCGGTCTTACTCCGGAAAACCAGGCTAAACATCACTTCCGGCTTCTCGGAGCGAAGCGAAGAGCCGTATGGCCGACTTCCGGGTAGAGCGGTTCGTTACCTCCCCGCTCCCCCACAGACCCGTACGAGCGGCTTTCCCGCATACGGTTCCTCTGATTTAAGGCT
>Ga0102943_1000045_pt1 | contig 74623 bp, 58 predicted proteins | sample SalPonC_black_MG_FD_78174 | JGI IMG/M metagenome (GOLD analysis project Ga0102943, IMG submission 78174) | Salt pond soil microbial communities from South San Francisco under conditions of wetland restoration - Salt Pond MetaG... | ecosystem: Environmental > Aquatic > Marine > Intertidal zone >...
CATTGAAGTATTCGCTAACTTCGACGACGGTATAGAATGGTTCGGCGGCACGGTCAGCGTTAAGTATGCTTCCGTATCCTGGTGCGGCGACGATTCCTTCGACTGGGATCAGGGATGGCGCGGCGAAGGGCAATTCTGGTTCTCCCTGCAAGGCAACGACACGGCCGGCAACGGCGCAGAGCAAGACGGCGCCGGCGACCAGGACTCCAACACGCCGGTTTCCAATCCCAGCATCTATAATGCTACCTACATCGGCTCCGGCGCAAGCACGCCTTCCACAGTCGGCAACGAACACGCCCTGCTGTTCCGCGACGCTTCCGCCGGTTCTTACTCAAATAGTATTTTCACCGACTTCGCACAATTCGCCATTCAGGTGGAAAATACGGATGATCCTTTCGACAGCCGCTCGCAGATGATCAACAGCGAGCTGGTGCTACAGAACAACCTCTGGTCCGGTTTCGGCGCCGGTGATGAGCTGAGTGAAATCATCAATCCCACCGAGTCCGGCGGCGACATCCAGTTCCTGATCGACCACCTGACGAACAACAACAATCAGTTGGACGATCCGATGATCGCCAACATCGACCGCTTTGAAAACCTGGATCCGCGTCCGAACTTCGGCGGCCCGGCTTATCAGTCTTCGCTGGCCGATTTCCCCAACAGCGATTTCTTTACTCCTGTCCGCTTCAAGGGCGCCTTCTGCAACGACGGCGTATGGATTCAGGGCTGGACTGCACTCGCTCAAAGCGGAATTCTGGATTCGGATATAGATCTGATCGAGGATGCTTGTGATGAACTTGTCGCTGTAGTCGGCGAGCGCATTATTCGCGACGAAGATCTGGTCGAAAATGAAACCTACAACTGGTCCAAGGATTCTACTTATATTCTCGACGGATTCGTCTTCCTCGAAGCCGGCGGAATACTCAATATCGAAGAGGGTACGGTGATCAAAGCACTGGGCACCCCTACTACGGGTGACAATGCCTCGGCGCTCATCATCGCACGCGACGCGCAGATTTTTGCCGAAGGCACTTTCGAAGAGCCGATCATCTTCACGGCTGAAAACGACGATATCAACGATCCCGGCGACCTGCTGCCTACCGATCGCGGTCTGTGGGGCGGGCTTATTGTCCTGGGTAATGCCGCCATTACGGCCAACACCCCAACCAAAGCCATCGAAGGCATCCCCGCCGGTGACGATCGCGCAGTATACGGTGGTGACGACGACACGGACAACTCCGGTGTTATTCGCTTTATCTCCATCCGCCACGGTGGCGCTGCTCTGGCTGAGGGCAACGAAATCAATGGTCTGACCCTTGGCGCTGTAGGTAGCGGTACGCAGATCGATCACCTGGAAGTATTCGCTAACTTCGACGACGGCATCGAATGGTTCGGCGGTACCGTGGATGTCAAGTACGCTACGGTTGCCTGGTGCGGCGACGATTCCTTCGACTGGGATCAGGGCTACCGCGGCAGAGGACAGTACTGGTTTTCAATCCAAGGCACCGATACGGCCGGCAATGGCGCTGAGCAAGACGGCGCCGGCGATCAGGACAGCAACGAGCCGGTTTCCAATCCGGTTATCTATAATGCCACTTACATCGGTTCCGGTGCCATGGTCGACCCGACCGTAGGTAACGAACACGCTCTGCTGTTCCGCGATGCTACTGCCGGCACTTACGGAAACAGCATTTTCACCGACTTTGCCCAGTTCGCCCTGCAGGTGGAGGACACCGGTGATCCCTTCGACAGCCGCTCGCGGATGATCAACGGCGAGCTGAACCTGCTCAACAACCTCTGGTTCGGCTTCGGCGCCGGCGATGAGCTTGGTGAAATCATCAATCCCACCGAGTCTGGCGGTGATATTCAGTTCGCTATCGATCACCTGAGCAACAACGACAACCAACTGGTTGACCCGCTGATCAGCAGCATCGATCGTTTCGCCGACGGCCTGCTCGACCCGCGCGCCGCTACGGATGGACCGGCTTACACCACTTCTCTGGCTAGCGTTCCCGAAGATGCCTTCTACGACAATGTCATCTTCAAAGGGGCTTTCTGCAGCGAAGGGCTATGGATTCAAAACTGGACGGCACTGGCCCAGTACGGTGTACTGGATGCCATGATTCCCTATGTTGGCGAAGGTTGCGAACTGAGTACCAGCACCGATGAAGTGCTGACCGAATCGAATGGTTACCTGCTCAAGCAAAGCGTACCGAACCCGGCCAGCGATGTTATAACCATTGACTTTACGATACCAAGAACGACGAACGTTTCGCTGACGATTTACAGCTCTGAAGGGCGCATCGTCGCACAACCGGTCAACAACGATACCTTCCTGAGCGGTGAACACCGCCTGGAGTTCAATGTAAGCAATCTGCCTAACGGCATTTACTTCTATAATCTGCGCAATGCGGAAGTATCAATTACCAAGGCAATTGTCGTTGACAAGCGATAGTCGCTCTGACAAAGAGGGTTAATTACAAAGACTTCAGATGATCTCTAGGGAGAATATCTGAAGTCTTTGTCAATTTTGCAGCATTAAAAAAAATGAAACCAAATACGGTCAAAAAGCACTGAAACTGAAAATTTTACTCCTTAGCAATTATTTAACACAAAGTTACTTTTTAAAAGGCTACAGTTTAAAATGCGAGCAATCGTTAAACAAACAGACACCATGAGATTATTTTTTAACCCGAGCTTAATCCTTTGCTTTTTTACTACGGTCATCTCGGCTCAGGAGATGGGAACTATACGGGGCACCGCCACTGATTCCACTTCCGGTGAGCCGCTGATGTTTGCTACCGTATTGGTAAAAGGCACCAACCCGGCGGTGGGTGCGCAGACCGACCTGGACGGCAATTATGAACTTTCGGTGCCTGAGGGTACCTACGACATAGAGTTTTCTTATGTCGGTTACACCACTCAAGTAGTCCAGAATGTCGAAGTCAATGCAAATGAAGTTACCATTCTGGATTTGCTCATGTATGAGGAATCCCAGACGCTGCAGGAAGTGGTGGTACAAGCCCAGCGCATCGACCGGACGGAAAATGCTCTGCTGGCTTTGCAAAGGAAAGCCGTCACAATTCAGGACGGTATCTCAGCTCAGGAAATCAGCCGCTATGGCAGCAATAACGCCGCCGAGTCCATGAAACGGGTGACCGGCGCTTCGGTAGTCGGCGGCCGCTATGTGGTAGTGCGCGGCCTGGGGGACCGCTACTCCTCTGCTCAACTCAACGGACAACCGCTTCCCAGCACCGATCCTTACCGTAACAGCACCCAACTGGACCTTATTCCGGCCAACCTGCTCGACAACATCATTGCCTCCAAGACTTTTACCCCGGATCAGCCGGGTAACTTCACCGGAGGCAATGTGGATATCAAGACGAAGAGTTTTCCCGAGCGCTTTACGCTCTCGGCTTCCGTAGGCTTTACCTATAATACACAGAGTTCACTGATCGACGACTTCATCACCCAACCGGGCGGCAATACCGACTGGCTGGGTTACGACGATGGCACCCGGGCCATTCCCAGCTACCTGGAAGACCCGAAAGTCCGGGAAGCCATGAACAGTCGCCTCTTTTTTTCCGAGGCCAGGAATGACCGCGAGCGAACCGGCGACGCCCTGATCCTCGATGAGTCTGTACGCTCTCTCAATCCGAATATGACACCAGTCCGGGAAAGCAACTTCATGGACCACAGCGCCGCCCTGTCGATCGGCAACCAGTTTAAAATCGGCAATAATCCTCTGGGCGTACTGGTAGGGGTCAACTACCGCCGCAGCTATAACTACTACGAAAACGGCGCCGCCCGCTTTTTCGAGTTCCGTTCAGCGGAAAATCAGCCCCCTACTCTGCGCAGCTTCTATGATCTCAACGACACCCGCGGGGTAGACAATCCGACCGTCGGCGGTTTGCTCAACCTATCCTACAAATTCCTCGGCTCTCAAAAAATTTCTTTCAACGCCCTGTACAACCACGATGCCGAAATTATCGGCCGCTCCCTTTTCGGCCCCTTCCTGGGTAAACTGTCGGCAGGCCAGGCGCAGGACCGCACCATGCACTTCATCGAGCGCGACCTGCGAAGCTTCCAGCTCAACGGCGAGCACGTATTCGGACAATCCGGTATCCAGTTTGACTGGGGCGCCAGCTATGTACGCACCGCTCAGGAAGAACCCGACCTGCGCATCTTCCCGAATATCGTTCAGAATCCGGAATCGGAAAATCCGATTTATACGATCGACCCGGCTGAATTTCCACTGCCGGCTCACTTCTGGCGTGACCTGACCGACGAGCAGTATTTGGCGAAAGCCGACCTGACCATTCCCTTTGCCCAGAACCGGAGTAAAGCCAATGAGATCAAGATTGGTTTTCAGCATCAGACAAAGGATCGCAGCTTCGGAGAATCACTGTTCAACTACAACCCTTCTCCCTACGCCGATCCACTTAATGGTGACTTTAACCGGTACTTCCAGGACGGTAATATTGGATTGGTCGGATATCTGACCCGGCGCCTCGAAGTGGTCGATGATTGTCCGGACGGTCCCGGCAAGTGTAACAATGCTATCGGCGTTTACTCGAGTTACTCCGGCATCAGCTCTCTGGAAAACTCCTATAACGGAGAGGAAACCATTACCGCCGCTTACGGTATGGCAACCTACGACCTGGACCAGTTGAAAATCATCGCCGGTGCGCGTGTCGAGAAGACCATCATCAACGTAGCCAGCCTCGACACAACGGAGACCCGGGGTGAGATCGACCAGGTGAACGTACTGCCCTCCGTCAACCTCATCTATCGCCTCAATGACAAGATGAACCTGCGGAGTTCTTTCACCCAGACGCTGGCCCGCCCCAACATGCGGGAAATGGCGCCCTTCTCCTCCTTTGACTTCGGCTCCGGCATCCGCATCACGGGTAACTTCGACCTGGAACTGACCACGGTTGACAACTACGATCTGCGCTGGGAATGGTTCCCCAATGCCGGTGAACTGTTAGCAGTGAGCTTCTACTACAAGAACTTCACCAATCCGATTGTTACGAAGTTCCTCCCGATTGCCAACAACCCGGAACGCACGTTCGACAACGTGGACCAGGGAATCGTCTACGGCGCCGAATTTGAACTGCGCAAAAGACTGGACTTCATTGCGCCTTTTCTTTCCAACTTTAAATTCAGCACCAATCTCTCGCTGATCAGATCAAAGGTGGATATCCCCGGCGACCCCAACGATCCCACCTCCGAACTCGGACAGATCGCGCTGTTCAATCCTGAAAAAGGCGATTCTCGTCCCTTCCCCGGACAGTCGGACATTCTGTTCAACGCGAGCCTGAATTACACGAATCCCGATGCCGGTTTCAGTGCATTCCTGTCTTACAACTATTTCAGCGAACGACTGGCTTCCATCGGGCAGGGCCCGATTCCGGATTTCTTCGAACAGCCCCGGCCACAGCTTGACTTTACCGTTCAGAAAAATTTCGACCCCATTTCGGTAAAGCTCACCCTCGGCAACCTGTTGAACCCGGACACTGAGATTCTGCAGACCCTAAGCGGAGAAGACTTTATCCTGACGGATTTCAGAAACGGCCGCACCATCGGTCTGACCTTTTCTTATAATCTGTAATTCAAGCTACGTTGAGGAAGTTTTTAGCCAGGACGGTTCCGAGTGGAAGTGGAGCCGTCCTGGCTAATTTTTAGATAGATTGTTAAGGGATAAATGTAAGGACTGTCGATTTTCTGTCTAATTTTAGGCAAACGAAAGAAAAGCTGATCATGGATCTCACCTTTCTCGTCATGTGGCTTGGTTTTGCGCTGGCCTCCTACTCCGTAGTCGGTAACGACGTTATCCAAACCCTGGGTACTTTTCTCACCTCCAACGAAAACCGGGTTCCCTGGTATATCCTATGGCTTTTCGCCGGGCTGGTACTTGCCGGTGTACTGATTTACGGTTATAATATGGACAACATCGCCTATGGCCGGCTCGATAAATTTGTTTTCCCCGAGCGTTACGCCTGGTATTACCTGTTGCCGCCTATCGTCCTGCTTACCATCACCCGGTTTGGCATTCCGGTGAGTACGACCTTTATGATCCTGACGCTTTTCTCATTGAGTGAAATTCCTGCTGATCTCACCTCCATGATGGGCAGTGTTTTCGATACCGATCAGCAACTGGGGGGAATGATCCAAAAATCGATAATGGGGTACTTGGTCGCTTTCGGCGCCGCTATCTTGATCTACCTCGGTATCACCACGCTTACCGAAAAGTATTTTATCGAACACCCACTGAAAGATAGCCGTCTCATTCCATGGACGGTTGCACAGTGGTTATCTACTGGTTTTTTGTGGTCGCAGTGGTTGACGCAGGACCTGGCCAACATTTACATATACCTGAAAGGAGGAACGGAGTTGTCCCCTCTTGGTTTTTTCATTTCCCTGGTCATCATCCTGGGACTACTGGCTTACATCTTCTATCTAAAAGGAGGGGCAGTACAGAAGGTTGTCCGGCAGAAAACCAACACCGCTGATATCCGGTCGGCTACCTTTGTCGACCTCATCTACGGTATCATTCTATATATTTTCAAGTACGATTATTTCGGTCTTTGGGGTGGTAAGATACCCATGAGCACCACCTGGGTTTTCATCGGTTTGCTCGCCGGCCGGGAAATCGCCATCCGGCTGAGACTGGAAAAGCGCATCAGCAAACAAATCGCCAGGATGATATTCACCGACCTGGCAAAGGTTTTTGCCGGCCTTGTGGTTTCTGTGCTACTGGTCTTTTTGATCCGGTTGCTGGCAGCCTAGTGCCTCCGATAGAACCCAGCCTGCTATAGCAACTGCCGACCGACGACAGCTAACTTCCTATTGCTCCAACTCTTCCATCCGGTAATCCCGTAATTCCACCTCCAGACTACCGGTGGATACGAAACGTCCGTTATCTAGCTGTGTCATGACATCCTGGTACTCACCGATGACGCGTTCGCGCTGGTCGCTGCTCCATATTTTAACTTTTTTGATCATGTCAAAAAGAGTGTCGCCGTTTAAATCCAGCAGCCAGGTGTCCTGTTGTACACACTCCCCTTCTTCACAGCGATACATAGCCAGGGTTTGGCTGTGTTGCATCTCTCCTTCGATCATTTCAAAAAGTTCAATCGTATTTCGAAGGCCCTCTCCTTCGTAACGGACGATATAATAGGGTTTACCTTCTCCTTTAATAGCATATACAGCGTAGGCATCGTAAGATTCCGGCAGCTTTTCCCGCCATGCTTTTTTGAAGATTCCCATAGCGCCTTCCGGGAGTTTTTCCCCTTTGAAGAAGAAGTCATAAGAGGCAGAAGTATCGGCGGAAGGATAGACGTGCAGGTTGCCGACATTCGTTTCTTCAAAAAACGAAATGACGGCAGCCGCCTCTAAGGATTCCACCCGGTTATTGGCAGGATATTTTTCCTTCTCCAGGTTTTCCACGGGTACCTGGCCGGGGAGGGAAAGTGAAAATAAAAATACACCTATTGTGATAAATACTAATCTTACAATGACCATATCGCTTATAAATATCTGATTTTCAAAAAAACTGTTCTATTTATAAAACTGTATGAGTCACCGGATGTTCGACCGGCCGCTTTTTCCGGTCAGCGAATCAATGTTACATCTCCTTTAAACATTTCGGTAGTCCCGTCCGGGAATTCGACTTCCAGGAAGTATACAAAGACTCCCGGATTTAAAAACCGGCCCTGAAAACGACCATCCCAGCCGTCACTGGGATAGTTGGGACGCGGATTATCTATTTCGTACACCAGCGATCCCCAGCGTTCAAATATTTTCAGGTATTTGATCTTCACTAATTCATTAGCAGAGAAAATATAAAAGCGGTCGTTTTGGCCATCGTCGTTGGGCGAGAAGGCATTGGGAATGTAGAGTTGATCTCTTTTCAGAACCGTAATGATCACATCATCGACGGCGGTACAGCCGTTGGAATCCACCACCATAGCGCTGTAGCGCGTTTTCAGAACGGGCCGAACCACAATAGCCATAGTGCTGTCGTTCGACAGTGTATCGGGCTTTTCCCATTGAAAAGATTCGATTTCACCCGGCGGGATATTGACAAGGGCCTGCAGGATGACAGAATCACCGAGTTTGATAACCCGGTCCTCTCCCAGGTCGAGCCGGAGATTATTGCCGTTTTCGACCACTGCGGCGCTGCGGTATTCACAGCCGTTAACATCCTGCACGGTGAGCGTATACGTTCCGGCTGCTAACCCTTCAAATCGCTGGCCTGTGGAGAAAGACCGGTCGTTCAAACTGTATAGGTAAGGCCCCTCTCCTCCATTCACTCCCCCGATTTCTATATGCCCGTCCTCATCGCCGAAACAAGTCGTGGGGGAAGCTGTCACCTGTAAGCCGACAGGAATATTGGTATTCCGGGCGACTTCCACGGTATCAATTGCGGTACAACCGTTATTGGTATCGGTGATCTGCAAAAAGTAGGTGCCCGCTTCATCGACTGTTACCGAACGCGAAGAACTCATAAACCCAGTATCCTGTGCAGAAAACCACTCGTACCGGATCGAGGGCCCGGCAGAGGAAGCCGAGGCATCGAGTATGACTTCCGGGAAGTCGCATTCCAGTTGCTGGTCTTCCCCTGCCCGCGCAACCGGGGTTTCAAGATCGAGACGAACCTGTGTTGTATCGGCGGCCAGGCAGCCATTTCGCTCATTGCGGGCATGCAATATATAAGTCCCTGCCTCGTCGATTACCGGCGCCAGCGGGCTGTTTGTCCTCAGCGTATCTCCGGCTGAATTCACCCAGGTAAGCACGATATCCGGACCGGTAAGGGTAGCGGCGGCATCGAGCCGTACTTTCTCATTTTCGCAATCCAGCTGGCGTTCCGGCCCCGCGCTGACAACGGGCGCTGCCTGATCGGCGCCAATAAGCACCTGTTCGCTGATTCCGCATCCGGTCAGCGTGTCCTCAATACTGAAGTAGTACAATCCAGGTGTTTCCACCTCAAGTCGTAGCGGATCCGTTGGGTTCAGGGCCTGGTTTTCAGCATCCTCCCAGGAATAGACAAATGCCGGACGGCGTTCCGAACGGGAAGCATCGATGGTAATTGAAGGATTGCTACAGGTAAGCTGACCCACCGGTTGAATAACGGCCCGGGGGGTAAACCGCAAATCTTCGACGAATACGGTATCCGGCTGTGAAAGACAGCCGTATACCGTATCCACCACTTGCAGGAAATAGTCACCTCCGGCAGACACCGCGGGGGTAATACCTCCCTGGTTAGTCTCATTGATTCCAGGACCATTCCATTGATAATCGTACCGTGCTCCGAGGGTGCTGCCTGCGCCCCCGATCCGGATCAAGGGAATACGGCAATCCAGCCGACCGGGATCTCCCGCATCAGCCAAGGGCTTTGGAACCTCTTTAACCGCCACATTCGCAGAGGTCTGGCACCCGTCCATATTAGTGATGCTTACTGCGTAGGTCCCTGCTGAATCCACCTGAATGCTTCGGCTTCCCGACCCTGTGGACCAGCTATAAGCTTCAAAAATGCCTTCTATATCCAGCGAAGTTGACGCTCCTTCGCAAAAATACCGGTCTCCCAGCACTTCAAAATCCGGCGCCGCCAGTTCCTCCAGAAAAATAGTTTTGCCGGCTTCACAACCATCGCTGTCGACCACTGTAACCTCATAGGCCCCAGGTTCCGCCACTTCGACGGCATAAGAAGTATCACCGGTTGACCATTGAAAAGACACAAAATTGGAATCGGCCCGTAAGACGGCCGTAGTCCCTTCACAGTAACTTTGTTCGGTTTCGATTGCCGGTCGCGGCCCCGGCAACTGATAGACGATCGTTTGAGCGGAACCTGTACAGCCGACCTGGTTGGTCACGGTCACCTGATATATGCCCGGCTCACTCACCTCCAGCGTTTGTTCAGCCGAGCTATCCGACCATTGATAAGAGCCGTAGCCCGGGCCTGCATCCAGCCTTACACTTTGCTCCGGGCAGTAAAAGGCTTCGGGGTTCAGCGCCGTCCGGGGAGCTGGTGACTGGCTTACTCTTACCTCATCACTCGTCGTACAACCATTGCCGGCGCGCACCACTATTCCGTAAAACCCGGGATCGGAAACGGTAATCTCCGGACTGGTGCTGCCATTGGTCCAGGTATATCCGGAATAAGCGGGATCTACCGAAAGCGTAGTGCTTTCTCCTTCGCAAAAAAGCGTATCGCCCTCTATATCAATGATGGGAGAAGGTTTTTCCAGGATACTTCTTTCTTTACTGGTGCTGCAGCCGTTCGCATCGGTTACGCTGACCCGGTAGGAGCCCCCCTCGGCTATACTGATATTGGAAAGGATATCGCCTGTAGACCAGGAATAGGAGACATAAGGGCCTTCAACGAAGAGCGAAAGACGCTGCCCACTGCAGAACTCCTCTTGTCCTCGAATAACTGGTTCTACAATGGTAAATTCCTCCACGAAGGCCTCCCGCGCCGAAACGCAGCCGTTTTCATCGGTGACGGTCACCTCATAGCCTCCTCCCTGGTCAACGGTTAGTTCCTGACTTGTTTCGCCGGAAGACCAGCGATAATTCTGGAATCCTGTTCCCGCGTCAAGCGTCAGGCGCTCCCCGGCACATAAGGCATAACGGTCAGCCAATTCAGGCGGGCGCTTGTCAAAAGCCTGCACATTCAGCGCTGTTGATCCGGCGCAGCCCGCAGCATTGGTTACGGTTATGCTGTAAGGACCGCCCGTTTTGACCTTAATAGCCTGGCTGGAAGCACCGGTGGACCAGCGGTAGGAGGCATAGCCGGTGCCGACATCGAGGAAGATGGAGTCCCCCCGGCAAAGAGTGGAATCCCCCATCAACTGCGGTCTGGGTGACGCGATGGTGTCCAATGTGAAATTATCCGATCCCGAGCAACCGAAGGCATCTGTTACCGTAACGGTATAGACTCCCGGAGAACGAACCGGCAAAAGGCGGGAAGAATCGCCCGTTGACCAAAGGTACCCCTGAAAGCCCAGACCGGCATTGAGGGTAGTGCCGGCGCCACTACAAATCAGATCCTCGCCACCGATGGTGGGAAGTGGATTAGAGCGAACGGAAATATTTTTCGATCCCGCGCCGACGCACTGATTCTCGTCAGTAACCGTCACCGAATAAGTACCGGGCGCATCGACCTCGATACTGCGTGAGGACTGTCCGCCCGACCATTCGTAGTTCAGATAGTTGCCCGCATCCAGCTCGATAGTAGTCCTTTCGCAGAGATAAGTGGGTCCGAAAATGGGGGGAGAAGGTTCGGGATACTCTATAACGGAAAAAGAGTCCACGGCTTCACAGCCCTCCGCCGTGGTAACGGTTACTTTGTATTGTCCGGTTGTATTTACCAGAATACTGCGGTCGGTATCCCCATTCGACCAGCGGAAGCTTTGAAAAGAGGGTCCTACGGAAAGGGTGGTTTCTCCTCCGGGGCAAAAGCCGCGCTCTCCTGTAATAATAGGCTGCGGAATAGGATGGTTTTCAACGGTGACCAACCCTATCCCCGGACATCCGCTGCCGTCACTTACACTGACCCGGTATTCGCCAGGATCGCTCACCGTTCGCGTGGCGCCTGTTTCGTTATCCGACCACTGATAATCGTCAAATCCACCGGTTACCCGGAGTACGCCGGTTTCTCCGGGACAGAAGATGGTGTCCCCATCGATTTCCGGTATAGGGCCGGCCTTGACATTCAGAAGAACAGAGTCTTGCTTTATACATTTTCCTTCTTCAACGCGTAATTTATACAAAATTTCCCCGCTAAACCCGGCCGGGATGTTCACCTGAGGCTCCAGCACGTTGGGATCACTGAGAAAAGCGGTCGTATTACCAGGCCCCTCCCAGATGTATGTTTCCCCGCCATTGGTATTGAATGCAGCGCCCTGTAATTGCAGCGCTTGATCTCCGGCGCAAACCTCCTGAGACGGGCCTGCCTCGGTATAGGCATCCACACAGCGGGGATTGGCGATACAGTTGAGAAAAGGAGCCGCCGAGCCGCCCCAGGTGAGCTGGAAATCTATCACGTCTACGGTATCAAGGTCTATATCGCGTTGAAAAAAGTCGAGAATCAGGTAAAAGCCTTGCGTAGGCTGCACTTCCATGGGGGCCACAAATCCGTCGGCCGGACGTCCCAGTGCATCCGTAGTGAACCCTTCCGAAAACTCTGTTTGATAGACGGTATCAATCACCTGCCCCAGGGCGTTCCTGCGCAAAGTATAGGGGCGAAGACCGGTGGTGTCGCCGGATACACCGTAGGTATTGGGATCGGAAAATGAACAGCGAAGGGGCATACCCAGGCTGTCACAGTTCAGGTCGGCGCCGTAAATCGCAAAGTCAAAATCGGTGTTGCCGCCCTGCAGAGCTTTAATCGAGAATTCAATACTGCTGTTGGGAGGCATATCCGCTCTGAACTCAAAGTAGTACCAGGCACTGATGCGTTCCAGTTCCTGAAGACACCCTTCACTATTGTTGGGATTGGCAAAATCATCTATTCCTCTGCCCTGAGGCTTGAAACTGATCCTGTCATCGCTGCAGATGACGATCGCCGTCTCGCAGTCGGTATTCACCTGAGCGAGAATTCCCCAAGGCAACATACAGGAAAAGATTAGTAGAAAGCCGCTATTAATTACACTCCGCATTTCGAATAAGTTTAGCATTGCACCGAGACTCGTTATCCTTTACCAGTACAACTTATTCATTGGAAATTGAGGATAAAATTCCTCAAAAAGAAATGTCCATGAAGATTTTATCTAGATTGAGAATGCAGGGTAGAAGGGTTTCATCACTCTCACTCTGTAAGGTGTAGCTACAGGTAACAGTGGAGGGGGGATCCACTGTAAATTTGAAACAAAAATAACTTATATTTTTTATTTCCGTAGATTTTCAATTCCTAATTCAATAAAAACATCATAATTATACAAAAAAATGATTTATATTTTTTAACACCCCGTGTTAAAAACTACCTGTATGGGAGAGCATACTGGAGGTAGCCTGTCAAGATTAGTGTTCCAGGCTTCTTCGCTTCATTTCCTGAAGCACCAATTGGTGCTCACGGCTCATATCCCCGGTTACGGAACTATTCTCCTGAGCTCTTCGGATCAGGTAAGGCACTACTTCGACGACCGGTCCGTAAGGTAAATACTTAGCGGACAGGTACCCTTCCTTGGCCAGATTGAAGGTCAGGTTATCACTCATTCCGTAGAGTTGGCAAAACATCAGGTGCGGGTGATCCTTGGGAATATTTTTTTGGTCAATTATTTCCGCCTGCAGCAAATTGCTCTGCGCGTTGTGCGAAGCATTGACCAAAGCCAGCGTTTCGTAATTATCTACGCAGTACCGAACCGCCTCGTTATAGCTGGCATCAACAGCGGACTTATCCGGAAGGATCGGTGAGGGATAGCCCATCTCTTCGGCGCGTTCTCTTTCCTTCTCCATGTAGGCGCCGCGTACCAGTTTGGCAGCAGCAATATATCCTTTTTCCCGCGCTGCCCGGTGGGTCTGTTTCAACAGGTCGAGCTGTCCTTCCCGGTAGAGCTGATAAGTGTTGTAAACGACGGGCTGCTCCGTGTTGTAACGCTCCATCATCTGGACGACCAGTGTATCGATAGCTCCCTGCATCCAGCTTTCTTCAGCATCAAAAGAGATCGATACGCCCTTTTGTTTAGCCACGTGACAGATGCTGTCCAATCGCTTTCGTATATTCTGATACTCGGCTTCCTGTTGCCTGTTCAATGCTCCGGGGTTCTCCTGAACGGTCCGGAGCAGCTCATTACGGGCCATTCCCGTAACTTTGGTGCTGACCATCCGTACACTTTTATGGTTGGCGGCAAATTCCAACGCGCGAATCGTTTCATTCATCGTGTAGTTGAAATCCTCCTCCTTTTCTTTCCCTTCCGCACCGTAATCCAGAATGGTATACACGTTAGCGGCATATAAGCGGGCCATCGTATCGCGGGATTCAAGAAGCGTAGTTCCTCCACAAAATTGCTCGTAAATGGTGTTTTTCACAATGCTTTCGATAAAGGGCAGGTGCATACGAATAGCGGCTACTCCTAGTTTAGAGCCGATACCGACGAGCCAGTGCTTGTTCATCAGGCCAAAAAGCCAGGCTGCCTTTTTGAGTTCCTTGTCTGATTTGTGGGAAAAGGCTACTTCCGTGTTTGAAAAATCAACCACGGGGTCCTCCTCTCTGCCAGAAGCGGCATTTACTGCATGACTATGCTCTCTTCCCTCACCGATAGATTTTCCTGAATTTTCCATGTATTATTCGTTTTTCTTTTCTTTTCTCCCGCTCTGCTTTTGAACACCTATCTCGGCGAAAAGAAAATTGCCGTTTTTGGGTATTGAAGTAATTTTTTATTTCTATTAAATCAGTCCCTAAATTCAAAAAAATCAGGCTGAATTCCAAATAGTCCAGGATCGCTCCGCCTGAAGATAGAGCATTTCCAGACCGTTTTTCACCGGACAGCCCCGCCGGGCGCCTTTGCGCAGAAAGGCCGTACGCTCGGGGTTATAAACCAGATCGTACAGCAAATGGCCGCTTGTCAAATATTCATATGGCAATATAGGGAATGTTTCAATTCCGGGAGCCATCCCCAATGGAGTAGTATTGATGATCAACTGGTGGCGATCCATTAGTCCCTGATCGATCTCTTCATAAGTTAAGTCGCCCCGCTCCGGGTTGCGGGATACCCGCAGAAAAGGTATGGACAGGTTTCCGAGCACATAAGCTACCGCTTTGGCCGCCCCCCCTGTTCCGAGCATAAGGGCAGCGCCGGGACGGGCTCCGTTCTCCTCCAGAAACCGGCGCAGGGAAGTTTCAAACCCGTATACATCGGTATTGTACCCAATGAGCGCCTCCTTGCGAACAGCAATGGTATTGACGGCGCCGATGGCGGCAGCTTCCCCCTGCACTTCATCCAGTAAGGGAAGCACGGCTTCCTTATAGGGAATGGTTACATTGAGCCCCCGGAGTTCTGGAAAGCGCTTTATTAGTTCCGGCAATTTATCAATGGCCGGAAGGGGAAATAACTCATACCGGCGGTCCGATAAGCCTTCCCGTTCAAACTTTTCAGTGAAATACCGCTTTGAGAAGGAGTGTGAAAGCGGATATCCGATCAAACCGTAAAGACGTGCGATGTGTTTTTCCAAAGTATTTCCTATTTCTTCGCGCCCAGGCTTCGCTTGGTCGGGTAAAATTTCTTATTTCTTATTTCTCATTTATCCATCTCTCCCAGTTCTTCCAGTTCTTCCAGTTCTTCTCCTTCTTCTACCGTACCAACACGTTCTATGATAAATACCGAGGCGAACCCGATGATGATTAGAATGATCACCCCGGTAATCATCGGATCGCCTTCGAATTGCCCGGGTAATACGCTGCGTTCAATGAAAGGCACCTCCTCTCCCCGGCTGTTGATTCTGGTTTCGATGACATTGCGCCAGGGCCATATCTTATTCAAAGATCCAATCATGAACCCCGTCAGCACCGACAGCGTCAAATTGCGATAGTTCCGAAAAGTCCAGGAAAGCAACCTCGCAAAGGTGGCCAGACCGAGCAGACAGCCGGCGGCGAAAGTAATGACGATGATCAGGCTATTCGTATCCAGGGTTTCGAGCACGCTTTTCAAAGAGGGAATGATCAGCGTATACATGCCCATCAGCAACAGCATAAAGCTACCCGAGATACCTGGCAGAATCAATGCGGAAATGGCAATCATTCCGGCCAGAAAAACCATCCACAGGGCGGCACTGCCCTGAGCGGGGGTGGCAACGGTGATGTAATAAGCCAGAAAGGTACCCAGTACGAGTGCGGTCACCGCTCCGAAATCCCAGCGCTCCACCTGCCGGCCAATGTAGATGGCCGAGGCGATAATCAGCCCGAAGAAGAAAGCCCACAACAGTACCGGATAACGCTCCAGTAGTAAGGAAACGCCGAACACCCCGGCAATCACCCCGGCGCCCATTCCAACGAAAAGTGTCAGTAAAAAAGTACCATCGCCTTGTTGCCAGACGCCTTTCAGGCCGCCTTCGCGGAAAGCACGCAGTATTCCCGGTCCCAGGATGGTCTTGATCGCATGGATCAAGCGCTCGTAGATACCGGTTATAAAGGCTATTGTTCCCCCGGAAACGCCGGGAATGACTTCCGCTATGCCCATGGCCATGCCTTTCAAGGCCAGTACGATCTTTGAACCCATTGTATTCATTCGGTCAAAGGTAATTATTTCGACGGATATTGCCAGCCCGGAATTCTTGGAGTTTACGAGGAAGCGCCGGCCTTCAAAGTGGCGCTCATACAGGACCGCGGCAATACAGTATGACTTCACGGAGTATTGCTCCGCCCGATTCTGCCAAGCTGAGCCTTCGCCCCACTGCTCAGTGCTCCCTGCCCTTGAGTTCTCCCTGAAGGAAGGAGCGCTCCAGTTCCTGCAAGGCCTGTTGCTCCTCCGGGGCCGCGCCCGGGTTGCCGAGCTGGCGCAGGTCGGGCTGCCCGGCGTCAACCCAGGCAGTAAACCAGGAGCACCCGATAGCCAGTATAGCATCGCGCATCCGTTGCTCTACCTGTCCGTTCAGTCGCTCCTGATAGGCCTGGGCATATTCGGTACACTCGGTCCGGATCGTGCGTCCCAGGCGTTCTTCAAAGCAATACTGTTTGTCCTTCGGAAAAGTCCGGCTCAACTCCTTCTCTATGCTCAACACCTCATCGACCAACTGGTGACTGGCCAGCACGACTTCCCAGTAATAATCCCTGGGGGATTCGATGTATTGGGCTTTGCCGACAAAGAAATCATATTGCTCATCGGCAAAAAGTTCGGGAATGCGGCTCTCCCAAAAAGCGTGAATACCGACCTGATCAGTGAGCTGGCCGTTGTAGTTCTCGGTGGTGTGCAACGGTACGTGCGCATCGCCGATATAGTGCCCCATCTCGGCCGATAACCGCAAAATACGGGCGACACTACCTTGCCGGAAAGCTTCCGTCAGGTTCCGCTGCATGCGCAACAGATGATAAGGTAAAATGCCGTATTCCGAAAAGTGATCGGTAACGATGACTTCCCTGCAACCGAGCGGCTTGCCAAGCATCGCTACCAGACTGTCGCATTCTACTATCCATTCCTCTTCATAGTACTGCGGTAGGATTTGTTCCTGAAAAAAGCGGCGGTATTGCGTCATACTTAATCCGCTTTCCTGCAGGACAGCGGCTTCCTTACCGGTAAATACGAGCTGTTCTTCCACCACCCGGATTGCCGAACTATCGATCAGCGTGAGCGTATCGCCATGGCTGTCGATCACTTCCAGGTTGGCGTAGCGGACGAGGGCGTCGGTCCAGCGCCGGGGTACCTGTGCGAAGGGATAGGTTCCCCAATGATCAATATCAATAAAGTGCCGGGGTGCTTCATGCCGGGTGGCGTAGCGCCGCTTGTCGGGATCAACCGCGTGTTCGGTAATATATTCCAGGTGCTTTTTATAAAAACCGGTCATTTCCGGCGGAAGGGTAAAAACTGCCAGGCGGTTGATCCGGCGGTGTGCGTAAAAGCCCCAGTCAGGGGCTTCAACGATGAAGGCGGTGGAAAGAAGAATGCTAAACAGGAGCAGACTGCGGCGGAAATAAGAGGGAACGGACATAGCACCCGGTTTTATTGTAAGATCTCCTCTTTGAAGAAAAAATCATAGGCCCATAGTACTTTTTTAAACACCCGGTGCTGAATGAGCATGAAATCCCCGGTGCTGAGCGCTGCAAAGTAGCGCTCCACCTGATCGGGGCCCACTACCTTACCTGTTTCGGGATCGAGTGCCCGTTGAGGATAAAGGGGAAATAAACTTGCGCTGAGTGTTTCGCCCTGGCGGTTGGTAACGCTGATGATACTGAAAGGCAACTGTTGGATCACCGAATCGCGCCGGGGGTTTTTGTTTTCAAAGGCTTCGGCGCCCAAGGACTCGAAGCCTGACAAGAAAACCTCTACCATACCCTGAGAAGTAGGCTCTAATTTGGCCGGAGTAATATCATAGAAAGGAGTGACTTCAAAGCCTTCTCCCCTTCGTCTCAAGCGGAAAGATTTACTCTTTTGCTTAGGATATTCGATGGTCACCAACTCGATTTGCTCCGGCTGGTAGCTGAAGACCGTTCTGTCACGCCAGTCCTCCCCGTTCAAGTTGAAGCGATAACGCAGGTTACCCGACCATCCCGGAAGATGCCCGACGTAGGGTTGCTCCGCGCCCTTGCGAATGATGAAAGTCCCTCGCTCATCCACCGTGCTACCACCTATATAATAAGCTTTCAATAGCGATTCTTGCGCATCGTACAACTCTACTTTTATCCCGTTTGTAGCGAGATCCACAATCATGTGCTCCACCATAGCCTGTGACGGCTTATACTTCATTTCCAGGCGACCGACAGCATCGAGCAGATTTTCTATCGCGTTTGGCCGGGCTTTCCATTTATCGTTGTAAAGCCAGTAGTCTGTACGGCGCTCCAGCGTAGTGCGGTTCCCTTTGCGGTCGACAATGAAGATCTTGTGAATATCAGCGGTATTCTCCACCGCAAATTCGCGATCCCATCCCGTCAGGGTGCGCTGTTCATCCTCCCGGGTCAGCAAATACCAGCCCGACAGCCCACCCAGTCCCAGAAACAATAAAAGTAAGATTACCGTACGATTCATTGCACTTCTTTTTTACTTTCAATACTTTTCAGCCACAGCCCTGGAGCGGGTGATTTTTTACCCCTTCAATCCGCTCCCGCTTTCCCTACTTCGCATACCGCCGTCGACGGATATAGTTGTATCCGATTCCGAACAAAGCCAGAAAAAACAAAGGCGCCAGGATATTGATCAGTCGCCATTTCGTGGTTTCGGCACGGGCCTGCGCCTGATCCAGGAGGCGCAGTTTAACTTCTTTACCGCGGGCCTCGATGATGCCGCGGTCATCGATCAGGTATTCCAGGGCGTTAATGATAAAATCTTTATTCGCGAAGCGATAGCGTTCGAATTCATTAAAGCCGAGTGGGCTGAAAGACTGTTTCTCCCAGTTGACGTTATTGCGGGCCACATCGCCGTCAGCGACGACGATCATGCGATTGTCTACGCTCTCTGCTTTGAATTCCAGATCGAGTTGCTGCAGACCGGCCAACATGCCTTCGGTAACCCGGTTTTCGTACATCGAAGGAAAAGTCCCCTCCAGCAACATAGCGACGGGTTGACGCCCCTCGTCAAAGCGCGCCGGATCGAGCTCGTAGCGCAGGAATTCGAAATCCATTCGCAGGGGGGGATACTGCAGCATACTGCGTTCCGAGGAGCTCAACAAGGGCGTTTTCCGGACCTTGGTTTTGGTGCGCACCGCCATATCCAGCGAGCTGGGATAAAATAGATTGACCGGACCCAGTCCTTTGACGACAGGATGTTCCGAGGCCGCTGTCACCACGGGGTGATAGGGATATTTTTTATAATCAAACTGCGGGGCATTGCCCATCATGCCGGAAGCCAACGGGATGCGGGTACTCTGCAGATCGAGTACCAGGTTGGGCTGAATGCGAATGCCGTAACGAAAAAGCAGATCATCGATATTGAGGTCGTATTCCACCGGAACGTATCCTTCGGGGCGGCGCAAGCTGTCGAGATCGACCCGCAAAGCATCCAGTAGCCACAACACTTTTCCGCCGTTCATAATGTACTGGTCGATTTTGAACTTGTCTTTCTCGGAAAAGGGCCGCGTAGGTTTGGCGACAACCAGGACTGCGATATCCTGACTCAGGGTGACCACGCTATCGAGGTGCAGGCGGCCCGTATCGTAAAAAGCGCGCAGGGTACGCTCCAGGTCGGCGGTTTCCAGCGGAATCAGCTCCCCGTGCCCACTCGTAAATACAATCGGGGGCTTCTTCGGATTTCGCAGTTTCTGGATAGCATTGGCGAATTTGTATTCCAGCAGGCTGATCGAGTTGTTCAGCACCACTTCCTGCGGCATGCCGGGCACTTCATTTTCCAAAAAGTTGACCGGCAGGCTACGTCCCTTATAATAAAAAATGGCGTAGGGATAGATCAGCTTTTGTGATTGCTCGCCGCTGGAGCGCACAGTCAGGGTAATGGGACGGATGCCTTGCTCCTCGAGTTGCTGAGCCAGGGCATTCACCTCTTCGGGATTACCCGCTCTCGGATCTACGAATTCATATTCGATATAGCCCGACTCCGAACGGAAATCATCGAGTATATCCTGTACATTGGTTTGCAGCCGTTTAAAGCCGGCGGGGAATGCGCCCTCCAGCAAAACCCTAACCGTGACCACGTCGTCCAGGTCCTGCAGCAGCTCAAGCGTCGGATCGGTCAGCGTGTAGCGCTTCTCCTCGGTCATATCCCAATAGGTGTAAAGGGGTTGGTCCCCAAAGCGCGCATTCGCCAAAATATTGATGAAAATCACCACGCCTGCGAAAAGCCCCAGCTGCAGCAGCGATTGTGTTTTTTTATTTTGTTTCTTTTTCGTCATAGTCAGTTTTGATTCTACTCACCATTTTCTTCGATCCAGCGAAACCAGCGTCATCATGACGAACAAGCCGATCAAGGAGAGAAAATAGATCAGGTCCCGGGTATCCAGCAAGCCCCGGCTGATAGAATTGTAGTGGTGCTCCATACCGATCATCTGCACGGTATCGTCCAGCGTTCCCACAAAGACCGGCAGTTTGCTGATATAGAAAAAGCCGTAGTACAACAGAAAACTCAGGAAAGCAGCCAGGATGAAAGCCACGATCTGATTGTTGGTCAGCGAGGAGGCGAACAGGCCGATGGCAACAAAGGAACCGGCAAGGAAAACCAGGCCAATGTAGGAACCCAGTATGGCTCCGGAATCCAGGTTGCCCTTAGGAGAGCCCAGCTGATAAAGAGTGTAATAGTATAAAAGGGTTGGCAGCAGGGCGAAGACCAGCAGCAGCAGCGCCGCCCAGTATTTTCCCATGACGATATTCAGGTCTGATACAGGTTTTGTGACCAGCAATTCTAAAGTGCCGTTTTGCTTTTCCTCGGCCAGGGAACGCATGGTGATAGCTGGAATCAACAACATGAAGATCTGTGGAGCGATGTCGAAAAACTGATCCAGCGTAGCGAAATTGTACTCCAGCAGGCTGGTATCGGGAAAAACGAAAAGCACCATGCCCAGAATAATCAGGAACACCCCAATGACGATGTATCCGATCAGCGAGCTGAAAAAGGTATTGATTTCCTTTGTGAATATACTTAGCACCGTTGCCTCTTTTTTAAACTGTTATTATGTGTTTGGCTCTACTCGCCGGTCTCTCCAACGTAGACCGGATTGCGTCTATTGTAAGTTTGCAGGACGCGCCCCCAGTCTATATCCTCCGTGGGAGTGGACTGTAGTTGCTGAAGCAACTCCGGATCATCGGCGACCCATTCAAAAACATTGTTCCGCGTAAGTTCCGCGACAGCGCCGGATACGATATCGTAAAGCATCCAGATCTCCACAGTTTGCTTACGCGGCACCTGTCCGCTGCGAAAAGGTTTTCCGGTCAGCGGGTTGTAAGCGTTGATGGTCACCATGCGCATTTCCTGCCGTTCGAAGCGGTACAGGCTGTATTTTCCCTGGATGAGCAGGCCGCCGAACAACTGCACCTCTTTTTCCAGAGAGTCCACTTCAATGTGTACATATAGCATGCTGTCGCGGGCCAGGGCATACACTGTTTCGGGAGGAACGACACTGCCGTTGTCCTTCCGGCGCAATGCTGCCAGCCGGGCCAGCCCTTTTTCCGGGTTACTTGCCAGGATGGCCTCCACGTCAGGCCACTGCAGGTCGGGGCGGTTTTGCTGCACCGATTCCAGTGACAGGTAAATGCCGCTGGAAAAGATAAAGCGAGGCGTCAGCCGTTCCTGCTTTTGAGCCGGCAGAAGACTGCTCCAGATAAACGCGAGTAGTAGTGCTGCATATTTCAAACTATACTATATTTAGTAGGTGTGGTTTCAAATGATCTTGCTCAGGCTGAAACAGCATCTGTCCGGGTCAGCTGTTGGAACACATCTTCCACGGTAAACGTTTCCTTATGCATTTCCAACAGGGTGAGCTGCCGGTCGACGGCAAAGCGAAATATCTGTGGCCGGATGTCGTGTTCCCGGGGGGTGATCAATTGCCAGCGACGCCGGTCCAGCTTCCGAACCTGCTGCACGTGCGGCAGTTGGCCGAGTTCCTGCTTTGACACCTCTTCCTGAAATTCCACCGTAACAACGGCCTCACCCGCAATCCGGTTTTGTAGCGTTGTAATGGGATCATCCGCTACAATGCGCCCCCGGTTGATGATCAGCACCCGGTCACAGATAGCCTGTACTTCCTGCATAATGTGCGTTGAAAAAATAACGGTCTTTTCTTCCCCCAGGTTTTTTATCAGCCGGCGAATTTCCACCAGCTGGTTGGGATCCAGCCCGGAGGTAGGTTCGTCCAGGATCAGTACGGCGGGGTCATGCAGCAGGGCCTGTGCCAGCCCTACCCGCTGACGGTATCCCTTTGACAGGGCGCCGATCAGCTTGTGCTGTTCGCGTTCCAGACCGGTTTGTTCAATCATCTGCGCCACGCGCTCCTTAACCCGGCTCACCTTGTGCAATCCCGCTACGAAAGTGAGATACTCCTTGACGTACATATCGGGATAAAGCGGATTGTGCTCCGGCAGATAGCCGATACAGCGCCGCACTGCCATCGGGTCTTCCTCAACGTCGTATCCGCAGACCGAAGCCCTCCCGCTGCTGGGAGGAATGAAGCAGGTAATCATTTTCATGGTCGTCGTCTTTCCCGCACCGTTGGGGCCCAGGAAGCCAAGCACTTCCCCACGCCGGGCCCCGAAGGTAACTTCGTCGACAGCGCGCTGCTCGTCGTATAGCTTCGTCAAATTTTCTACTTCGACCGACATACACTTCTTTTATGCTATGATCTGCAAAACTACTAAAATTAGGCGCTACTCCCAATGGCAGCTTGACTTCCCTTGTGGTCACAAACGTCAAAAAACAGTAAAAGCCTCCTAAATTTTTGTTAAAATTGGGGCCCTTGCTGAAAAGCGCCTTCCCCTTATGGGAAAAAATAATTTTTGATAACCCTTTAACGAAATATTCATGGCACAGAGAGTAATCACCCGCGTCGGACTGTACCGCCTTCGCGTTCCATTGAAAGAACCGTTTGTCATATCACTGGAAACGATAACGCACGCTGAGAATATACTGGTGCTGATCCACACTGCCGATGGGCAGACCGGCTACGGAGAATGCAGCCCTTACCGGACAATTACCGGAGAGAGCCAGGACGGCGCCTACGCGGTAGGCCGGGAACTGGGACGCTTGCTGTTGGAGCGTGATCCGGTAGCGCTGGAAGATAATCTCGACCGGCTCGACCGCCATATATACGGCAATCGCTGTATCAAAAGCGCCTTCGACATGGCCCTGTACGATCTGGCGGCGCGGTACGCCGGGCTGCCGTTATACGCTTTTCTGGGGGGAAATAACGACCGGCCCCTGCGCACGGATATGACCGTCAGCATCGGCGCGCCGGAAAAGATGGCCGCGGATGCGCGCAGCTTTCAGCAAGCCGGTTTCGAGGCTATAAAGGTGAAATTGGGCACTCAAACCGATGATGATGTCGCCCGCATAAAAGCTGTGCGGCAGGCGATCGGAAAGGATATTCCGCTGAGGATCGACGCCAACCAGGGATGGGACCTGCCCACCGCTACCCGTACGCTGCAGGCATTGGCCGGCTTTGGCATTGAATATTGCGAGGCGCCAATTCCAAAGTGGCAGTATGAAGCCCTTCCTTTGCTCAGAAAACAAAGCCTCATCCCTATTATGGCTGACGAATCGCTATTCGACCATCACGACGCCTTCCGGCTGGCGAAGCTGGGCGCCTGCGATTTTTTCAATATCAAGTTAGCCAAGTCAGGAGGAATTAGAAATGCGCTGCGCATCGTCGCCGTGGCGGAGGCCGCCGGCATCCCTTCTCAGGTGGGGTGCTTTTCCGAAACGCGGCTGGGCATCACCGCCCTGGCCCACCTGGCGCTGGCCCGCCGCAGTATTCATCACTACGATATGGATAGCTTCCTCATGCTCGCCGAAGATCCCATTGAAGGGGGGATAAATTATCAGCCCGGCGGGCGCATCAGCGTTCCGGAAAAGCCTGGCCTGGGAATTCATATCCCGGAGGCCCGGATGAGTAAAATGGAAGGAACCCTACTTGAAAACTCCTGAATCAGCTGCTAAAGATCAGCTTCCGACCGTCTTCCAAGGTCATCGTCAATTTACCTTCGGAGATTTCATAATCGGCAGCCAGGCTGAGCATATCCAGATATTGATCCTGCATAGGTTCAAGTTCCTCCGGACAGGGTTCGGTAGTGGCCACCACATCATTGATACCCATACCGGTATCCATGCTGGCCAATCTTCCCGTATAATTATTACAGACGGCCTTGCCTGTCACCGTATTATTTTTCAGATCCATAGTAAGCGTGATCTCCACATCATCAGCGACCTCCTGCATTTGTCCGGGTTCGCCGTAAGATTGAAGCCTCCAGACCTTAACATCCTCCATTTCCCGGGAGGAAGTAGTTTGTTCCTCCGCTTCGGTCATGGCTTGCTGTTCTGTAGTTTGCTCCTGAGTCTGCTGCTGACAAGATGCCAGAAAAAACAGGGAAAAGACGAGAGATGAGAGTAAGTATTTCATGAATCTTTTGTTTTATTCACTTACTATAAAACAATTTTATTTCCGCTGTTCAACTACCGTCCCGTACATTTTTGTCCTACGTGCCGGGTGCATCATTTTTGAAAAAAACCTATCTTACTTACTATTTCCTCCGTTTTTGCGTTTAAATATATACTTAACTAATCAAATACATCTGACATGAGAATGCTATCTGTCTTTTTTCTCGCCGCAGTGATTTTATTCGCCGGGCAAATCCATGCCCAGGAAACTGATATGACCAAGGAAGAGCGAAAGAAGTGGAAAAAGCTTGCCAAGCGCTACAAGCGCAACCCGGAGGCACTGGCCAGGCTTACGGAAGAAAGAGAAGAACTGTTGAACGAAAACAATCAGCTTGAGGAGCAAGTGGAGGAATTTAAAGCCGAAAACAACCTGTTGGAAGAGCAGGTGAATCAACTGGAATCCGCCAATACGGAACTGAACCAGGATCTGATGATGGCCCAATCTACCATCCGCCAGCTCCAGGAACAACAGGATCAGATGACCGATAAAGGAATGACGGTATCTCAACCTGAAATGGATATGAGCGGCACCGTATACCGCATACAGATCGGCGCCTTCGAAAAAAAACCCCTGCCGGAAGAGCTCACTAGTGCTGAAAACATGAAAGTGGAAGAAACAGAAGGTATGCAAAAAGTAATGGTGGGACAGTTCCGCGATTTCAATACCGCCAAACAACTAATGGATTACCTCCGGAAAATGGGTGTCGAAGGTGCCTGGATCGTCCCCTACCGGGACGGTCAGCGCATCTCGCTGAAAGAAGCACTCGGGGCAGAACAGTAATAAGAAAACGTTGAAGTCCGGGGTAAAGAAAAGCGATTGTTCAGAACAGTGCAATACCGTTATTGAACAATCGCTTTTTTATTGGAGAAAATAATAGCGTTGTTGCTCAAGTTGCAAAGCACAACTTCTTTTGGCATGCAAGAGTACGCTTAAACTTTAAATCCGTTCCAAAAAAAATAGAGGATTCCGCAAGTGCGGAATCCTCATAACCCCAAAAAACCAAATGAAAACAATCTTAATTATCTTTAATAACAAGTAAACGCCGTAGATCAATTTTTAGTTCGCGTAAGGCGCCCTCGTTTTACATTTTCAGCATTTTTTAACAATAATACTGAGATTTTCGCTGTGGACCCACCAGGATTCGAACCTGGATCTTAGGTTCCGGAAACCTACATACTATCCCTTGTACTATGGGTCCTTTTCAAATCGGAAGGCAAAGATATGACCTTTGATTTGTAATTACAAGTGAATTCCTGATAAAGTTCACTTTGCGGAAACGCTAGTGGCTTCGGCACTAAGTGCAGGGAATTTAATCTTGTCGGATCAAAAAGACGTCAGAAACCAGATATCAGACGCCAGACCTTCCCAAAGAGGAGTATCCGGTCGTCAAAACTTCGTTCCTTGTACTTAGTGCAAACCGGTTCACGCATCATTGAGTTTAAGCACCTGGCCCCGGTACCACTGCAGTGCTTTATCAAGATACTTCCTGGCAGTAGAAGACAATCCGCGCTGTAATTCCCATTCTGCTCCTTTGATCCCCAGGAGAAAAGCCGGCGGACAGGCGCCGTACAGTTCCCGGCTTACTGCCAGCACGGCGGACGGAGCAACGGAATGAGTAGTAAAACTGAAACTACTTTCGGGATGACAAGGTTTCAGTGAAAAACCGCTGGCTAGTCGCTCCCTGGAAGCATCGACAAAAAGCACTGCCGTTGCGCCGGCGATCAAGGCGGCATCTTCAACCTGTAACTGATAACGGTAGTGGATCTCGCCCGGGAAGGGCATCTGCTCAGCTTCCCGGGCAAATGCCCAGCCCAATCCGTCGTCCTGCCGGCCGTCGTTGCCGATGGCCAATAGCAGCACTCCGGGTTGATTGAGGCAATCAAGTGTGTAGCTCATCTTTTAGTCTTTCCTGTATGACCTGACCGCGATGATCGAAAAGGGTCACGCGTAAGGGCATGTGCCCGATGGCATGGGTAGCACAGCTCAAGCAAGGATCGTAGGCGCGGATGGCCGTTTCGATATGATTGAGCATGGGTTCCGTGATTTCGGGCTGGCTGTCCAGCGTCTCCCGGGCCACTTCCCGCACTGCGCGGTTCATGGCTTCATTATTATGTGTGGTGGACACAATGAGGTTGCACCAGGTCACCTGGCCGCGCTCATCGGCGCGGTAGTGGTGAATGAGGGTGCCCCGGGGCGCTTCAACCACACCGATACCTTCGGGCCGGCGCCGGCCTTCCCGCACCAGGTCATCGCTGAGAATTTCAGGATCATGGAGCAGGTCGCGGACGAGTTCGGCACAATGCAGCATTTCGATCAAGCGGGCCCAGTGATAGTACATGGTTCGCTGTACGGGCTTTTGACCGGCAAATTCGAAAAAGGCCTGGCGGGCGGATTCAGCCAGCGGGGTAGAAATGTGATCACAGATATTGATGCGCGCCAGCGGCCCCACACGGTTCCAGCCGGTATCCTTGCCCAGATGTCGCAGATAGGGAAATTTCAGGTACGACCAATCCACCACATCTTCTCCAAAATAGTCATCATAACCGTAAGGGGAGACGTCATCGAGGGTGCGTTCTCCTGCAGGCCCTATGGCGCGTAGCAGCCCGTCGTACAGTTCGAGCGCCCCGTTTTCCCCTACCAGCCCAAGGTGTCCGGATGGATAAGCAGCAAAAGTGTCCAGCCATTCCCGGTTTGATTCATGGTATTGTTTGATGAAATCGACTACGCCCAGGGTCCACTCCACCATCTGATCGATGGAGGGCAGATCGGCAGCGCCGAGAAAACGGTCGCGTTCCTGCGCCGTAAAGGTCTTGTAATTGCCGCCTGGAACAGCGGCGATACCGTGAATTCGCTTCCCCGCGATAGCTTTGATGATTTCCTGACCGAACTGTCGCATGAGTATACCGCGTTTGGCCAGGTCTTTATTCGCCCGGGCTACCGCTACCACATTGCGCTGGGCGGCCGGCGCATCCGCTCCGAACAGGAGATCGGGAGAAGCCAGATAGAAAAAATGAAGCGCGTGTGACTGAAAAATTTGTCCGTAGTGCAGCAGCCGGCGAAGCTTATTAGCCGTCGGGGACAGATCGCCCGGGTCCAGGCCGTGAAGTTGATCGACGGCTTTGGCAGCAGCCAAATGGTGACTCACCGGACAGATGCCACACAGGCGCTGAACCAGCCCGGGCACTTCCCAGTAGGGATGCCCCTGGATAAAACGTTCAAACCCTCGGAACTCTACAATATGAAACCGGGCGTCAGATACATGCCCTTCCTCGTCGAGATGAACGGTAACTTTTCCGTGTCCTTCAACCCGGGTGACCGGATCTATGGTGATTTTTTGTTTCATGGTATTGCTTTTAACGTTGAGCCCCTCAGTCGTATTTGAACTCTTCGTGAGTAACTGCGTAGCTGGTCCCGAAAAGCAGGTTTTTGAGTACTTTCCAGATGTGGCTTGCATCCGGCGGACAGCCCGGGATATAGTAATCGATGCCTACGACCTCATTACATCCATAGACGCGGTCCAGCAGCTCCGGTAATTCCTCATGATGGGGGATGACCACTTTGCCGTCTTCCAGTTCGTTGATACGCCCGTAGGCCTCCAGCAGGCACTCCTCGATGGGAATAAAATTGCGCATGGCGGGCAGGCCGCCCCAGATGGCGCACTCTCCTACGGCAACCAGCACGTCGCAGTTTTCCCGAAAGGCGCGCAGTACTTCGACATTTTCGTCGTTACAACAGCCGCCCTCGATCAGGCCTATATCACATTTTCCGTCAAACCGCTTGATGTCGGTAAGCGGCGAGCGATTGATCTCGACCAGGTCGATCAGGTCGAGCAACTCGTCGTCAATATCCAGCAAGGACATATGACAGCCGAAGCAGCCGGCCAGGGAGGTGGTGGCGATCCGCTTTTTCTTCACCGGTTTGCCGGCCGGTATTTTTTTACTTTCCGTTTGGGGAAGTGCTGTCTGCTCCTGATCGTACTTGCGTTCGCCGCGGGGGCGGGCCAGGCTGCGGCCGCGCACCAGGATGGCGCCTACCGGACAGATGTGCATGGCCCGGAGAGCTTCTTCCTCACTGAGTTTGGCCTCTTGCTCGTAATCAATAGCTACGCTGGTTTTGTCGCCCCGGTTGGTAAAGGAAAAGACTCGTTGCCCTTCCTTGGTCAGTACCTCCTCTACACAGCGACGGCAGCGGATACAGCGGTTGTGTTCGATAATCATTCGTTCGGGGCGATAATCGATTAACCGGTGAACAAAGAAGTGCGGAAAGCGACTGATCTGAACCCCCATCTGGTAGCCCATGCCCTGCAAGTCGCAGTCGCCACTTTTTTCGCAGGCCGGGCAGAAGTGATTGCCTTCGGCAAAAAGCATCTCTACCATGCCTTTGCGCACATCCGACAGTTCCTCCGACTCGGTCTGCACCTCCATACCTTCCCGCACGCGAACCGTGCAGGCGGCCGTCGGTTTTCCATTGACCAGCACCGTACAGACCCGGCAGGTGCCCAGCGGCGGTTCGATGTGTTCGTAGTAACACAGGGAGGGCAACTGTATGCCGGAGGCGCGGATGGCATCCACCAGGTTTTCGCCTTCCCTGACCTTGTGAGATTCGCCGTTTATAATGATCGGAATATCTTTCATGGCGTCTTGTTTAAGGTTTCACGGCTTGCCGGTAATCAGATACAGCAGACTCCAGGTCGAAGGCCCGTTTTCCACAATCTCCCGCCAGTCCGAAGTGACAATCAAAGTAATCGGGGAACTGTTCCACCGCGCTGATCAGCGCGGTGGTTGCGGCACGACCCAGGCCGCAGCGGCTGGTCTGTTGCATGATGCGGCTCCAGTTGTGGATTTCATCCACATCCTGAGGTACGCCCAGCCCTTTGATCAGCTTGGTGAGCTTACTGTGGAAAATATAGTTCCCTGCCCGGCAGGGCGTACAGACCCCGCAGGACTCCCGCTTGAAGAAAGCGCTGTAATTTTGAAGGATCTGCAGCAGGTCACGGTCATCGCGGTAGAGCGTCAGAGCGCCGCCGCAGCGAAGATCGTGGAAATCAAATCGCCGCTCCCGGTCGCTTGCACGGATGAGTACACCGGAAGGGCCGCTGAGTTGAACGGCGTGTGGATTTTCTGCGCCGCAGCGGTCCAGGAGTTCGCCGAGTGTAGCGCCCCATTCGATTTCGTAGATACCCGGACGGGCGCAATCACCGGCTACGCTCAACAGGCGCGTGCCAGGCATATCAGGAGTGCCCAGGCTGCGGAAGTGATCCGCTCCGTAAGCCAGTACGCCGGCTGCAGCAGCGAAAGATTCCACGTTATTGATCACGGTAGGTTGTCCGAACAGACCGCGCTCTACGGGAAAATAGGTTCGCACACTAGGTTCCCCCCGCTCGCCCTCCAGCGAGTGCAGCAGAGCAGTTTCTTCGCCACAAACGTAGGCTCCGGCTCCGAGCTGCACGTGAATATCAAAATCAAAGGGTTCTTTTGTCGGCAGATTCTTCCCCAGCCAGCCGGCTGCGCGGTATTCTTCCAGCGCCGCCTCGATGACCGGCAGCATCCATCGGTATTCGGCCCGAAGGTACAGAACGCCGTAGACGGCTCCGGTGCAATACCCCGACAAGATCATCCCTTCGATCATCAGGCCGGGGTACTCCTTCATCAGTAGCCGGTCTTTGAAAGTGCCGGGCTCCCCTTCATCGGCATTGCAAACTACGTATTTCGGACGGGCAGGTTGCTCACGGCACAGCCGCCATTTGCGGCCAACCGGAAAAAAAGCGCCGCCCATACCGCGCAGGCCGGAGGCTTCCACCTCCCGCAAGGCTTCCTCGGAAGAAAGCCCCGCCATGCGCTGAAGGCTTTTGCCCATGGCGAAAGGCCTCAGCAAAACAGCGCGATCCTCCGGCGGATGATGCCGGATATTGGCCGGGATTTCATCGGCCAGGGATTCTACCGTCTCGCCCCGCTTCAACTGCCAGATAATGGCCTTGGCCTTTTGCGGCGTCAGCCGGGTAAAGGGCTGAAAATTGATCAACGCCGCCGGCTCGAGATCACTCATCCCTATACAGGAGGTACTGAAAAGACCAAACTGCCCCGAAGGATCGGTCGTGCCAACCTTGGCGCCGGTGGCGGCCTCCAGAGCTGAAAGCACCCCGGGACGCCCCTGGAATTCCGCGAGAATGCTGTCATTGAGATAAATCGTATAACGACCTGCCGGACGGCGGTGGAAGAAATGATAGAAGGAGACTACCCCTTCGATTTCCACTTTGGATAATCCGTAACGATGCGCCAGTTCCGATATCGCTGCATCGGAAATGTACCGGTCGCGATTCTGTAAACGCCATAAATCATCGAGTAAATGAGTTCTGGCGGGAGCATTAGGCATATTCATATATTAGGGCTTTGATGCTCTAAAGTAATAGAAACCCCAAGTGCTGAAAATGATATTTATCAGTGAGAAGTGGTGATTTTAATGTAAAGAAGAAAGGAGAAATCAAAAAGAAGAAAAACGCGTTAGAGTTTAAAAATCCGATCCATAAGCACCCATTTCTCCCCTGGTTTGGCCCAGGGAAGGGCCCGTTGGTATTGCCACATCAAGTCCTCCCATTCCTGCACTTTGCTGTTGGTGGCATCCATTTCCGCTTTTGCTTCAAAGCTAAAATCATCTTCCACTTCCATGATCATGAACAGGCGGTTGCCGGTCCGGTAGATCTCCATATCGAGTATGCCCGCGCCCCGGATACTGTTGAGGATTGCCGGCCAGACGCTTTCGTGATAGCGCTCGTAGGCCGCAATGTATTCCGGATCATTAATAAGATCAAGTGCGAGACAGTATCTTTTCATAGGAGTTGTAGAATTGAAGGAAAGAAAACCTTCCTTATTAATCGCTCGTCGCTAAGTCAAAGACCGGTCCAGGTGTACGTAGCCGCCGTCTACAATGATAAACTGCCCGGTAGTATGGGCGGAACGGTCAGAGAGCAGGAATAAGGTCATATCCGCGATTTCACGGACAGTCGTCATGCGATGCCCCAACGGGATTTTGGTAAGGATTTCCCTTTCCTTTGCTCCCGGATCATCAAAGCTATTGTCCAGCCAATTTCGATAAAGCGGAGTCATGACTTCAGCGGGTAAAATGGCGTTGACGCGGATCCCGTGGGGCAATAGTTCGGCTGCCCACTCACGGGTGAGTGCCAGCTGAGCACCCTTGCTGGCGGCATACCCCGAAGTGCCGCCCTGACCGGTCAGCGCTACCTTAGAACTGACATTGACAATAACCCCCTTATGCTCAATCAGCTGCGGCAGGGCATAGTGTACCAGGTCGTAGTAATGAAAAAGATTCTGCCCTACCGATTGGCGAAAAGCCTGAGGCTTGCCTTTTTCCAGTCCTATGCCGTCGTTACGGCCGGCGTTATTCACGATGCCGTCAATACGGCCTAATTTTGCTAGCGTGTCCTGAATCACCCCCGCTGCACTCTCCGGTGTTCCCAGTTCAACCGGAATAAACAAAGCTTTGCCTCCCTCCGATTCAATTTCTCCTACCAGTTTCTCCGAAACGCCCCGCGACCTGGTGGCAATAACCGGAATCGCTCCTTCCTCTGCCAGCGCCCGGGAAATCCCCTCGCCAATCCCTTTCGAACCGCCGCTGACTATGTATACCTTATCTTGCAAATGTAAATCCATGTGATGATTAACCTGTTAATGGAGTATAGGGGTTAAGACCATCTCACCCTGATATCTGGCCTTACACCCTTTTTAGGTAGAACTTTGGTAATTATTCAGCATCGCCGCCACGCGGCGATATTTTTTGTTTTGCCACGAATCACACGAATCTTCACAGATTCTCAATTTGGGAAATCCGTGAAATCTGTGGCTTTATAAAAAAAAAATTCCCGGCAAAGCCGGTATGTGAATAGAGTTGTTGCGATAGGGTAATCGGGTGGAAGAAAAAGATCAATTTTAACCGCCTGAGGACTCCTAACGCAACAACTCTAATAGTAACGAACTTCTTATATCCCATAGAAGGTGGCTGCATTCCGGTAAAAGAAGTCTTTCTGCTCATCCGGACCCAGTTGGGCGGCAAAATCTTTAGCAATACGCAGCACCTCTTCATAGGTCGCCGCCAGGCGGCAAACGGGCCAGTCCGAACCAAACATAAGACGCTTCGGACCAAAACTTTCCAAAACAACCCCGAGGTAAGGCTCAAAATCACCGTAGCGCCAGTTCTCCCATTGTGCTTCGGTCACCATGCCCGATATTTTGCAATACACATTCTCACATTCCCCTATAGCGCGCATCAGCACTTCCCAACCATCGATGAAACCATCGGCAATATAAGGTTTTGCCAGATGATCGATAACAAAGGGCTGTTCCGGGTGACGGCGGACGAACTCCAGTACCGCCCCCAACTGATGAGGAAAAACTAAAATATCATAGGTCAACCCGCGAAGAGTGAGTGTATCTATACCTCGCTGAAAATCCTTACGAAGCAGAAAATTCACATCGGATTCTCCCTGCACAATATGCCGGAAACCACAGAGCTGATCCCGGTCCGCCCACCCGGCAAGCTTTTGCTCAATATCCGGCGCACATAAGTCTGCCCATCCGACTACGCCTGCCACAAAATCGTTGGCAGCAGCCTGCTCCAGCAAAAATTCAGTTTCACATTCCGACTGCGCTGCCTGAACACTTATGCAGGCGCTCACACCGTTACGCTTCAGTTCCGGAGCAAGATCAGCCGGCAGGTAATCCCGCCGCAGCACGCTCATCTCTGCCGTGATCCAGCTGTCCTGTTCCGGCTTGTAACGCCAAAAGTGTTGATGTGCATCCAGAATTTTCATAAAGCGGGTCAATAAAAAACCTCCTGCACCTTGATGATGGTGCAGGAGGCTGACTAAATAATGTATGAAACTAAAACTCTCTTTAAATCCAATCGATAGAACCAGTTTTTGCCAAATGGCCTATATCCTTTTTTCCAACCGGCAATCAGTGTGTTTAGGTTCCGTAAAGTCAGCATTTTTGCCCTTTTCCTATCAGACTTGTTACGAGGGGATCCCTCGGCGGTCAAAATGGACCTTTTTGCCCCACTCTTCGGCTTTTTTCTGGCCAATAGCGCTGCTATTACCCTCAAAAATCCTGTCCCGCTCTTCGAGCGGGAGGCCAAAAATCGCTCATTTTCATCATTCGATGGCCCCGTCACAACAAGTCTAATATCTTTACTGTCGTTTACCGACTGCATGATTTCAAAGGTTGTTCAAACGATTGAACAAGTTACTAAATTTTATAGGAAGTACAAATTATTGCCTGAAAGAAAATTCGAGAGCTAAAGTATTACTGAACATGACGATGGTGCTAAAGTTATGATAAGTGTGAAGGATGATTAAACCTATATAAACCGGGAGCCAACTACCCAGGTTATCAAAAAAATGGTGATCATCCACTTTTCTAACTAAAAACATTGCTTATGTTACGATTAGCGTTACTCTTTTTTATCATCGCACTTATTGCTGCCCTTTTCGGGTTTGGAGGCATAGCTGCCGGTGCTGCCGCGATTGCCAAAATTGTCTTTTACATTTTCTTAGTTTTATTGGTAGTCTCCCTACTAGCCAGTATACTCCGAGGCGCCTGAACGGACAACACTGATTCTCAGAAATTTCAAACAATCCGACTGGATCATTCCTGCTTCTCAGAATATCCCGCAATGCGCTCCGCGCGCCGGCCGACCAGCCAGAAAGAAAGCGCCAGGATGGCGAAAAATAAGGCGCGATGCAAATAATCCCAGGCGTACTCGAAGTATTTGGTATACAGGTTAAGCATGAAAAAAATTATGCCGAAACCTCGCAGCAGCTGGTCTCCACTTCGATGCCCCCACCATATGGCTCCGGCAGATACCAAGGCCAGCAGCAGGCTGTAGCCCAGGAAATCATGCCAGGGCGCCATCTCCCAGGCACTCCAATTGGCGTAATTCCCAAAAATGGAGAGCAGCCAGAGAGCCACGAAGGTGAAAAAGAGCCCCGCAGAATAAGTCAACTCACCATAGATCTGATCCCAGGGTAATTGACGTATGCCTATCGCTGCCCCTGTCACCAACAATCCAAAGATTACAAAACGGAGCGGATAGTTCATCCCCAGAAAAAGGTAGGTTTCATCAGACAGGTAAGCAGTCTCCGCTCCAAACCAAGCTCCCGCCGTCGCCAATCCCAGTAGCCACAAGGGCAGGGAGGAGAGCACTTTTCCCAGGGCGAGATACAATACAGCCCCCGCCAGGATGAGTATGGCATAATGATTCAGTCCCTGATCAAAAGATTTTCCTGTAAAAGCAATAGCTGCTCCCGCAAAGGAAGCCCCCAGCAATAGTATGGCCTCACTACTATACAGGCTACCCGGCTGACGTCGCTTTCGACGATACCCCAGCATAAATAAGGTTCCTGCCGCCAGAGTGAACAGCCCGGCCAGGATGGGGTAAGGCGCATTGATCAGCCGGTAAAAAAGATCGACCAGTAGGTTCTGTTTAAGAACGATGACAAAGGAGGTGATCCCACTTACAATCGCTACCGCAAATGCCGTCTGCGCTAAACTCTTCCAGTTAAAAGTATCCACTTCCATGCTCTCTTCCAGCTGCTTCGCCTGCTCTTCCGAAAGCCTGCCCTCCTCTACCCAATCGCGGAGTACAGTTTTCAGGAACTCGGCCTCTCTCTGGTTGAGTTTCATAGTAAATGTGCTAAGTAGACGGTTCACTTTCCTGTATCCGGCTCGAAGTCAGAAACCGGAAGGGGCTTAGTCTGGCTGTGCAAAGCGCTCCCCACCGATTGCCAAAGACCGGCCAGGCTGCAAAAAGCATATTCCATCGATTCGCCTGCCACTGGCCCAGCACCCAAATCGAAGTGGGCCATACGGCTCTTCGCTTCGCTCCGAGAAGTCGGAAAGGCCTTAGCTGGGCTTATCCAGCATCCAGCACCCAGCATCCAGCCCTCACCCCACCTTCTCCCGTCGTCCACCATTGGCAGCCGATCGATAGATCGCCTCCACCACCATCATATCGTGCAGTCCCTCCATGCCATCGGCCACTACCGGGGTATTTTCCATGATATTGCTGGCAAAAGCATCCATCTGTACAGCCTGCTGGTTTTCTCCCTCAAAGGAGATGGGTTCCCCCTGTACTTCGCCTTCGGGTTTGTTGTACTGATAACAGGGATGCAGTTCGAAATTACCTTCCTGGGCCGATACCTTCAGATAATCGCTGCGGGCGCCGTAGCTGGTCGAGCAGTTGGCGATAGCGCCGTTGTCAAATTCCATCTGCCAGGTCATGGTGTCGTCCAGTTCGGGAATAATAATTTCAGGGCGGGGATTATAGAACTGTGCGGTGACCGCCACTGGTTCCTTGCCCATGGTGTAACGGGCTCCTTGTATACAATATACGCCCATATCCATCAGGGCGCCGCCGCCGGCCAATTCTGGGTCGTTAAAACGCCAGTTGTCGCTACCGCCGCCGTAGTAGAAGCCGTTGCCCGTCTGGATGAGCATGACTTTACCCAGCACTTCCTCCTGGCCGAGTCGCATGATTTCCTGGTGGTGCGGATCGTACTGGCAGCGATAGCCGATTTGCATTTTGACGCCGGCCTGTTCACAGGCCTCAATCATCTGCCGGCACTCCTCCACTGAAATGGCCATGGGTTTTTCACAAATGACGTGTTTGCCTGCCTGCGCCGCGCGTATGGTATACTCGGCGTGCATACCGTTGGGCAGAACCACGTATACGATATCGATATCTTCGTTATCCTGGATTTGGTCGAAGGTATTGTAGTTGTATATGTTCTCCCCGGGAATGCCATATTGCTTTGACCACTCCTCCGCTTTGGCGGGCGTACCGGTAACGATGCCCGCCAACCGGCAGCGTTCGGTGACCTGCAGGGCCGGCGCCAGTTTGTTTTTGCTGTAATTACCCAGACCGACCAGCGCGATCCCCAGTTTTCGCTCCTGCTCGGGAGCACAGGCGCTCAACTTACCAAGCGCCAGGGAAGAGAAAGCCAGCGTGGAAGCCCCCAGCGTCGCTTGTCGTAAAAAGCGCCGCCGGGTAGTAGTTTGTTTCTTGTTTGATTGCATAAAGAAAGGTTTATCTCGGGAAAATTCTTATCAACCCTTAAGCTACGGAAATCAAAGAAAGGTAACAACTGGAAATTCTCTCCTTTTTTTAGCAAATTTGCGGTCATCAGAAAATCCAAGTATCATGAATGAAGCCATCCGTCAATTAGAACCCAGCCGGCTATGGAAACATTTCGCCGACCTCAATGCCGTACCCCGCCCCTCCAAAAACGAAGCGCGCGTCATCGCTTTCGTAAAGAATTTCGGCAAGCAACTTGGTCTCGATACCAGCGTCGACAAAATTGGGAATGTCCGCATTCGCAAACCGGCAAGCCCGGGAAGGGAAGATCGACCGGTAGTCGTCCTGCAGTCTCATCTCGATATGGTGCATCAAAAAAATGCCGATACCGATTTCGACTTCGAAACGGAAGGAATCCGCTGTGTTGTGGAGGGCGACTGGGTAAGGGCCGAAGGTACTACCCTGGGTGCTGACAACGGAATCGGCGTCGCCGCGATCATGGCCATACTGGAATCGGATGATCTCGCGCACCCGCCCCTGGAAGCCCTGTTCACCATCGATGAGGAAACCGGTATGACCGGCGCCAAGGGTTTAAAAGACGATTTCCTGAAGGGCAAAATACTTCTCAATTTGGATACCGAGGAGGATAATGAATTGACTATCGGCTGTGCCGGAGGCATAGACACCAACACCCACCTCGAATACAGACAAGAAGCCTTCCCCGCGGAAATGAAAGGCTTCCGGATAAGTGTGAAAGGACTGCGAGGGGGACATTCAGGGATGGACATCCACAAAGGAAGGGGCAACGCCAATAAGCTGCTAACTCGCCTGCTGTACCACACCGGGTCCCGCTTTGGCCTTCGCATTGCGGAAATTGACGGCGGTAGCCTGCGCAACGCTATTCCCCGTGAAGCTTTCGCCGTAGTAACGGTACCCAAGACGAGAGAGGCCGCATTTTTAAAAGATTTCCAGGAACGGGTTGAGCAGATCAAACAGGAATATCGCCGCATTGAACCTAATATACACCTGCAGGCAGGCGCGGCCGCCCTGCCGGAAAAAATCATGCATCCGGAAGATCAGCAAAAAATACTTGCTGCTCTTTACGCCACCCCCAATGGGGTCTTCCGCATGAGCCCTGATATTGAAGACCTTGTAGAGACCTCTACCAACCTGGCACGGGTCATTGCCAAGGACGGCGTATTTACCACGCAAAGCCTGCAGCGCAGTTCTGTAGAATCGGGCAAAAGGGATGTAGCCAATGCCGTGCGGGCCACCTTTGAGATCATCGGGGCTGAAGTCAGTAATGACGGCGACTACCCCGGCTGGGCCCCCGACCCCGACTCAGCCATCCTGCGGGTTATGCAAGGACTATACGAAGAACTTTTTGAAGGAAAGCCACACGTTGCTGCCTGTCATGCCGGGCTGGAATGCGGAATTATCGGGGATCACTACCCGGGGATGGATATGATCTCTTTCGGACCGACGATACAACACGCACATTCTCCCGACGAGCGGGTCAGCATCTCATCGGTGCAGAAATTCTGGCAATACCTGCTGACTACCCTGGAGAGAATACCGCATTAAACGGCTTTACGCCTTTTACGAGGCAGAGGTTCCATTTTAATCCGTTTGGTCGTTTTCTTCTTCCGTCGCGGAATATTAATCCGGTATCCCAAAATGGCGCTGACGGCGACTGCATAGACCAAGAGAATCATCCAGGCCTGCTGCGTAAGTACGGCAACAATGGCGACAAGCATCATCAGGTAAAACCTGAAAATAGTATTGCTGAAACTAAGGGATAACATGTCGTTTAATTTTTAATTCTATCATAAATTAACTTACTTCCGCAGGATTGAAAATGATGCTTGTTAGAACCCGGAAGTGATCTTTATCAACATCGAAGGCAGATATTAAACAAAAAGGCCCTGGCGGTCTTTATAAAAAAGAAATTTCAACAGGATCCGTTTAAAATTTAAATCAAACAAAATATGAAACCAATTGCTGACAGAGTAGTCATCAAACCAGCACCCGCTGAGGAGAAAACCAAAGGCGGCATTATCATTCCCGAAACGGTTAAGGAAAAGCCCCAGATGGGCGAAGTAATCGCCGTGGGGCCCGGCAAGGACGGGGAAGGCATGACCGTGCAGGTCGGCGACAAAGTACTGTATGGTAAATACGCCGGCCAGGAGCTCAATTACAAAGGCGAGGACTATCTTATCGTTCGACAGGATGATATCCTGGTGATCCTGGAAGATTAATGTCCGTCATTCATCCTAAACCTTAATTTGAAAAAGCAATATCACCATGCCTAAGCAAATCACTTTTAATAGCGATGCCCAAAGGAAATTAAAAGCCGGCATTGACAAATTGGCCAATGCGGTGCGCGTCACCCTGGGGCCCCGCGGCCGCAACGTCGTCCTGCAAAAAAGTTTCGGCGCCCCTCAGGTCACCAAAGACGGCGTCACCGTCGCCAGAGATATAGAGCTCAGCGACCCACTGGAAAACATGGGCGCTCAAATGATTAAAGAAGTGGCTTCCCAAACCGGCGACGCCGCCGGCGACGGCACCACTACGGCTACAGTTCTGGCCCAGGCCATCGTCTCTGACGGGCTGAAAAACGTCGCTGCCGGCGCCAACCCCATGGAAATCAAACGGGGGATCGATAAAGCCGTGCGGAAAGTCGTTGAACACATCAATGAACAATCTGAACAAATTCGCGGAGAATCCGAGAAAATCAAACAGGTGGCCACCATTTCTTCCAACGGCGATCACGAGGTCGGCGCGCTGCTGGCCGATGCGATGAAGCGCGTCAGTGAAGATGGCGTCATCACCGTTGAAGAAGCCAAAGGAACCGACACCTATCTGGAGGAAGTCAGCGGAATGCAGTTTGACCGCGGTTACCTGTCGCCCTATTTCATCACTGACACGGAAAAGATGGTTTCGGAATACGAAAACCCGCTAATCCTGATCACGGACAAGAAGATCTCCAATATGAAGGACATCGTTCCGGTATTGGAAAAGGCCGCCGGTATGAACCGTCCGCTGCTCATCATCGCCGAAGATGTTGAAAGCCAGGCGCTCGGCGTGCTGGTGGTCAATCGCCTTCGTGGCGGCCTGAAAGTAGTCGCCGTCAAGGCTCCAGGTTTTGGAGACCGGCGCAAGGCCATGCTTGAAGATATCGCTATCCTCACCGGAGGCACCGTTATTAGCGAAGACCGGGGGTACGCTCTGGAAAATGCCGACCTGCCGCATCTCGGCGAAGCGGAAAAAATTACCATCGACAAGGATAACACCACCATCGTCAATGGCGAAGGCGAACCAAGTCAGGTAGAAGCCCGCGTCAATCAGATCAGACAACAGATTGAGGCCACCACTTCCGATTACGACCGCGAAAAGTTGCAGGAACGGCTGGCCAAGCTGGCCGGCGGCGTCGCGGTTCTTTATGTCGGCGCTCCCACCGAAGTGGAAATGAAGGAAAAAAAGGATCGCGTAGATGATGCCCTGCACGCCACCCGCGCCGCCATAGAGGAAGGTATTGTCACCGGTGGCGGCGTCGCGCTGGTACGCGCCATCGCCAGCCTGAAAAACCTCAAAGGCGATACGGAAGATGAAACGATCGGCATTCAGATCATCCGGAGTGCCCTGGAGGCCCCCCTGCGCACTATCGCTCAAAATGCAGGCGCCGAAGGTTCCGTGATCCTGCAAAAGGTCCTCTCCAAAAAAGGCGCTTACGGATACAATGCCTACAGCCTCAAATTTGAAGACCTGAAAGCCGCAGGTGTAATCGATCCGGCAAAAGTAACACGGATCGCTATCGAAAATGCCGGCTCAATTGCCGGAATGGTGTTGACGACACAATGCGCCATCAATGATCTTCCCGAAGAAGAAGAGGACGAGACACCGATGGATGCCTCGCCAGGCATGTACGGCGGTTATTAATGCGCCAAGCAGCGGTCAATGAAAAAGCCCGGGAGCTGTTCCCGGGCTTTTTCCCGTTATTGTCGAGTTCAGCGATTAAACCTGCACGCTGCTTTACAGGGACTATTCTTTCTCCTTCGCCTTATCGGGCGTAGCTACCGCAATGGGGGGGGCTTTAGCTTCCTGCATAGCGGTTTCCGGTGAGTGATAGGCCCGGTCGATTTCATCGATCATCTCATTATAATGCTGGATCAATTGCTCCCGGTCTATCTCAATGGGCAGGTTCAGGTGGTTACATAGCGGCAGTACAATGGTCTTAAATTCATGTTTCGACGTTTTCTTTTGGGAATCGGGCGCATCATTGCCGTTTTTCACCACCTTTTCAGGGCAGCCGTTCCTTTGGGCGTTGAGCAGGTAGGGCTGGAATACTAAAAGAGTGAACGCGACAAAAAATAATTTCAGGGCTTTCATGATGGTCTAGTTAAAAAATGATGTTTGCTTTTTCAATTGCTGACAATACAAAGTTGCGGCTAAGTCACATCAGTTGCAAACCGGAAATGGATATGCTCTACGAGTTCCCCCATTGGCTCTGTAAGCAATCGTCCGGGCATCGACGAACGGTGTATTTGGCTCTATAAAACTTCCTAACCGGCCTTCGGAGCGCCGAAAACATTAAAACATGGAGATTATTACGCAATTTTTAGAACTGAAAACTAAAGGCCATACGGATATCGTCAATCTGACGGAGCAGGTGCGCGAGCATTTATCACTTACTGCACTACAGGAGGGGCAGGTAACGGTCTTCGCCACAGGATCCACGGCCGGCGTTACCACCCTGGAGTTCGAACCCGGCCTGGCCGACCACGACGTGGCCGAGATGCTTGACTCCCTGGCCCCCTACGGCAAAGATTATCAGCATAATCAGACCTGGGGGGATGACAACGGCGCCGCCCACCTTCGATCGACCCTGATCGGCGCCTCCTTTACCGCCCCCTTCACTCGGGGCCAGCTGCTACTGGGCGCCTGGCAACAGATCGTGTTCATGGACTTTGACACACGTCCGCGCGAAAGGCGCATTGCTGTACAATTTATGGGAAAACGCTGACCAAGGGGATTAATGATCTGGAAGGGGTCTTCGCCTGACGGTCAGCCTCCAGCCTCCTCATTCCGTGTTTTCAGGCTCAATATGGCCTTCGTGTACTTCTTTATCCATCAGCTTTTCGCGCTTATCCATGCGCTCATCCCATTCCAGAATGCGGCCGTCCTGGGACAGCAGGATAGCCAGGGGCATGGTAGAAGGAAACTGCGCCAGTATGATCATGATAATGACCATCAACGGTACGCTCAGCACCATACCGATCACGCCCCATATCCCTCCCCACAAGGCCAGGGAAAGCAGTACCACCAGCGGGCTTATATTCAGCGACTTGCCCATCAGCCGGGGATCCAGGTAATTCCCTATGGCTAACTGTATACCGCCAACCGAAAGGAGGATAAGCAAAAATTCGGAAAGATCCTGAAACTGGAGCAGTGCGAAAAGACTAACCAGGCCGGTGGCGATAATAGAGCCGATGGAAGGAATGAAGTTGAGCAGAAAGATGAGAAAGGCCCAGAAAGCCGCAAAATCAAGCCCCATCAGCCACATAACGGCATAACTAAAACCGGCGGTCAGCAGGCTGACGAAGGTTTTTACCGAAAGGTAAATCTTAATCGAACTATTGATGCGCTCCATGATGCGCAACCCCTGCTGATAACGTTCCGGTTTGGAGAAAAAAGCCTGAAACTTGACGTAAAAAGAACGTTGTTCCAATAACAGAAAAATAATGTAAATAATGATGAGAATCAATTTGCCGGCAATATTGGAAATGCTGGCGCCCAGGTTGACGATCACCGGCTGCAAATCGATCTGATCCAGGAGCATAGCAATAGATGGGGTCTCCTCGATATCGAGCAAATTCATGACGTCGGCGATCAGGTTATCCAGTATTTCCTCATACCTGGGAACGGCCAGCACCATCTTTTCAGCATTGGCCAGAATGATGTCAATACTGAGTGCGAAAGCCGCAATAATAATCACGGCGGCAGCCAGGAAAGCTAACCAAAGGGGAATGCGAAAAGGCCCTGTGGGAATACGCTGTATATACTCGGCAATGGTATTGATGAGAAACCATATGGATATCGCCACCACCAATGGAATAATCAACTGCTTTCCGATGATCAGCACATAAACCAGCAGGGCAACAATCAGTAACCACGCCGCCAACTGAAAAGATTTCATCACTACAATTTTTGAGTAGTCGATAGTGAACTATCTTCGCTTAACAAAGCTATAATAATAAATATGAAAGAGGTAAAAGAATTACTCGACCTTTTGGAGCTGGAACAAATAGAAGAAAATTTATTCCGCGGCCTGAGTCACAGCATGGGAAGCAAACGGGTGTTCGGCGGTCAGGTACTGGCGCAGTCGCTCAACGCCGCCATGCACACCGTTCCGGAAGATCGCTTCGTACACTCCTTGCACGCTTACTTTATCCTTCCGGGAGATATCGAGATGCCCATCATCTTTGAAGTCGACCGCATTCGCGACGGTGGCAGCTTTACCACCCGCCGGGTGAAAGCCATCCAGAAAGGACAGGCCATCTTTCTGATGTCGTCTTCTTTCCAGCTTTCGCAGGAGGGATTTGACCATCATATCAACATGCCTAATGTTTCGCCGCCCGAAATGCTCGTCAGCTGGGAAGAGCTGCGGGAGAAGTACGGCGAAATGCTTCCGGAAAATATCCGGAAGTTTCTCAATATCGAGCGCCCCATAGAATTCCGGCCCGTCGAAATGATCAACCCGGCGCTGCCCGGCAAAAGCCGCCCCTACCGCCATGTATGGATGAAGGCCCGGGGAGAAATGCCGGACCTGAAGACGGCCCACCAGTGTGTGCTGGCCTACACTTCCGACTACAACCTGCTCACTACCGCCCTCCTCCCCCACGGCCACGAGGCCGCCTTCGGCAATGTACAACTGGCCAGCCTCGATCATGCCATGTACTTCCACCGTGATTTCCGCATGGACGACTGGCTGCTTTATGCCATCGACAGCCCCAGCGCTTCCAACGCCCGAGGCTTCACGCGCGGCAATATCTTTACCAGAGACGGAAAACTGATTGCTTCGGTGGTGCAGGAAGGATTGATGAGACCGAGAAGGAAGTCGGAAGGCGGAAATCAGTGACCGAAATGGGAAGTCGAATGCTTTTCGACTTTATTTTTCTTCCCCTTGTTCAATTTCCGCCTTCCAGTCCAGAATGGGGAGGCGTGTTTCATAGGGCCCTACCTCGTGGCGGTATTGCCAGGCCATCACGCGGGAGATCTGAGCGAGGTGATCCAGGTCGCTGACGACCCAGGCGGAAAGGAGTTGACGTAAAGTTATTTGACCGAATTCCGGATGTACGCCCCACAGATCCAGGCGGCGGTCATTGAGCTTAGCCGTTTTCAGGGCCAGCATATTGGCGCCTCGCAATTGCTTGAACTGGATGAGCAGATCGCGTAACTTTCTGCCTTTATTAACCACCAACATGGCATAGCGGTCGACAGGGGGAAAAGGATAGTTGGCGCGCTGCTCCAGGATGATGCGCATGCGGGGAATCCATTCGTTTTTTTCAAGGTGCACCAGATGCCCCACCATATCAAAGGGGTTCCAGGTTTTTGGTCCTTCATTATTCTGAATCCAGGATTCGTCAAGTCCCAGTAAAAAATGTTCTAATACTTTTGGACTTCGTTCCAGAACCTGTATGGATTTCTTCAGATTGAATTTCATCTTCTTTTGGCTTTGTGTCAAAAAAAGTGACCAGGAAAGATGGAGCAGCCCACTCATGCGCGCCGCCTCATTACTTTACCTGCATCACCTCCACTCCTGTCCAGTCGGCAGGCACCCCACTTTTTAGATAGGTCAAGGCTTTTTTGTGAAAAAGTTGTGCAGCGGCATCTTGTAGCTGTTGAACATCGATATTTTGACTAAAGGAAGAAAAAATACAACTGCTGAGAATGAGTACCAGGGTTAATCGACGCATGGGTTTAGGTTTTCAAAGAGACTCTTTGTCTTTCTTAGAAGAGTGACTGTAAACAGAAAGGGGGGTTACATTATGCAAATTAAGCTTTTTAGGCATCCTTTCAAATCTTATAATTATAACGTTTTGCTAATCTCATGTGAAATTCATCCCCTCTAATCAGGCAAGACTTGGAGCTAAGGAGATATTCCGGTCTTGTCATTCTTCCGGTCACCTCATCTCCAAGTCTTCCTGTCCCTTCCCTTCTTCTAACCATTCACCGGCTTAACGCCCTTGCTTTTCAGTTGCTGATTGAGCTTCGGCAGCTCGGATTCCATTATTTCATCTAACTCCGTCAGCAGTTTGGAAAGGTCTTTGGATAGCTCCTCAAAGACTTTATAGGCCCCGTCCGTCGGGCGGGCGTCACCACGCTCCAGGCTGCGCCGCAGATAGGCCAGGCGGTTGTTCAACTTAATGGGGAAGTTGAGCGGATCCTGATTACTACGGTTTTTCACCTGATACAGGCTTTCTTCGATACGGCGCAGCTCTCCAAGCATTTTTTCCGCCATCTGCTCCAGGCCGGCGTCGTCGGTTTCAGCCAGTCGATCATTGACGGCCTCCCGTACTTCACGGATCCGGATAACTGCTTCGTTAGCTTCACTCGTCTTATCACGGATCTTCATCGCGAGCTCAAATTGTTCTTCCAGATCCTCCTCGGTGATCCCTTTGAGATTGGGGTTCATCTCGATTTGAAAGGGATGGGTTTGGGCCCCCCCCCCTGCTGTCAGCCGCACCTGGTACTCACCGGGAGGGGCTTTGGGCCCTGAGGCCGGGCGGGCGCTCCATATGATCATCCCCTCAAAAGTGGTGGCACCGGGATAGCGCAGATCCCAGCTGAATTCATTCAGACCAGCGCCGGTGGTGGGCGTGGTGGAGCCGCCCCGCAGCCACCAGGGCTGATCGGGATCCGGTTTGTATTCCGGCTGCACACCGGTAAAAGTATCGATCACTTTACCCTCCGCATCCAGTATTTCGATGGTCACCGAATCGACCTGTTCGGCCAGGTAGTATTGCATGACGGCATCATAGGCGCCCCTGATGGCGTCGGAAGGTCTGTAAAAAATCACAGGCTGTTCGGCCAACCCGGGCGTCAGTTGACGCAGCGGCCCGATATCGTCAAGTATCCAGAAACCGCGGCCGTGAGTGCCCAGAACCAGATCATTATCCTTCACCACCAGGTCGCGCACCGGTGTATCCGGCAGGTTCAGCTGTAGCGACTGCCAGCGTTCGCCGTCGTTAAAGGAAACATATACGCCGTGCTCGGTGGCCAGATAGAGCAGCCCTTCCCGCACCGGATCTTCCCGTACAGCTCTGGCGAAATGTCCTTCCGCTATCCCATCGATGATTTTCGTCCAGGTTTTTCCGTAATCATGGGTTTTAAAAACGTAAGGCGCCCGGTCGTCTACCTGGTAGCGGTTGGCAGCCAGGTAGAGAGTGCCGGGCTCGTGCCGCGACTCGTCGATAATGCTCACCCGCGAGAATTTGGGTAATTCTTCAGGCGTGATGTCCTCCCAGTTCTTGCCTCCGTCGCGAGTGATGTGCACCTTGCCGTCGTCCGAGCCCGCCCAGATGGTTTTGACATCGTGAAAGGAAGGCGCCAGAGCGAAGACTGTGGCGTATATTTCCGGTCCGTTCATATCCATGGTGATCACGCCGCCGGTTTTGCCGAGTGTTTCCGGATCGGCATAGGTAAGGTCGGGGCTGATCTTCTCCCAGCTCTGCCCGTCATTAGTCGTTTTCCAAACATGCTGCGAGCAAGTATACATAATATTCGGATCGAGCGGCGAAAACATGATGGGGAAAGTCCATTGCCAGCGCTCCGGCAGGTCGCTGGCCGGATCGCCGGAGAAAAAGCGGGGGTACACCTGGATGTCCCGGATCTGTCCGGTGCTGCGGTCATAACGGGTTAGCAGGGCGCCCTGACTACCCGCATAGAAGATGTCGGGATTGATGGGATGCTGAGAAATCCAGCCGCTCTCCCCTCCCCCGACGGGATAGTACCAGCCGTGGTTAGGACCACGGGCCTGCATATTGTCCCATCCGTCACTGGGAACGGCCACCGTCGAGTTGTCCTGCTGGGCGCCGGCCACGTGGTAGGGCACGTCGCTGGTGGCCATAACATGGTAGAGCTGGGTGGTGGTATAATCCTGCTCGGTCCAGGTTTTGCCGCCGTTGATGCTCACGTTGCCGCCGCCGTCATTGGCGTTGATCATCCGCTGAGGATTGTTGGGGTCGATCCACAGGTCGTGGTTATCGCCATGCGGCACATCGATCTGCTCATCGAAGCTGACGCCGCCGTCTGTAGATTTATACAGACCGGTATTGAGGCAATACACGGTGTTTTCATCCCAGGGATCTGCGTAGATGCGGGAGTAGTAAAAGGCGCGCTGCCTCAGTTTGCGTTCGCTATTAGTCCGCTGCCAGGTCCAGCCGCCGTCATCCGAGCGAAATACACCGCCTTCATTGGCCTCCACGATGGCCCACACGCGATTGGGATTGGCGGGAGAGACCGTCACGCCGATCTTACCGATGGGCGCATCCGGCATGCCGGGATTATCCGTCAGGTCGATCCAGGTATCGCCGCCATCCAGCGATTTGAACAGTTTACAGTCGGGCCCGCCCCCCCACATTTTCCAGGCCTTGCGATACACCTGCCAGGTGGAAGCATAGAGCACCTTCGGATTCGTCCGGTCGATGATGAGATCCACCGCACCGGCCTTATCGCTCACATAGAGCACCTTTTCCCAGGTATTGCCGCCGTCCATAGAGCGAAATACGCCGCGCTCCTCATTCTCACCGTAAGGATGCCCCAACGCCGCCACATAGACGATATCCGGGTTCGTGGGATGCACGCGGATGCGGGCGACGGCCTGCGTTTCTTCCAGTCCGAGGTGCCGCCAGGTCTTGCCGCCGTCGACGGTCTTGTACACGCCGTCGCCCTGCGTAATGCTCCCGCGCAGCTGTACTTCTCCCATGCCGATGTACACGATGTCGGGGTTGGTTTCGGCCACGGCCACCGCCCCGACCGAAGAGCTCGTCACCTGGCCATCGGTTACCGGAAACCAGTTGGTGCCGCCGTCGACGGTCTTCCACAGGCCGCCGCCGGTGGCGCCGAAGTAGTATTCGTTGGGCCGGCCGGGACTGCCCGCCGCGCCGAGCGAGCGACCGCCGCGCTTGGGGCCGATGTTGCGCCATTCCAGCTTGTTGTAAAATCGGGCGTCGAAAACCGGCTCTTTTTCGACGGCGCCCTGGCCGTAAACAGAATCGGCGGGGCAGAGTAGTAGACAGAACAGCCCAGAGAACAAAAGTAAAGATAGATACCGCATAGGTGTCTTTTGATTTAGATATCAGATGTCAGATATCAGACCTCCTGTGACTCCAACGTTCTCGCTGAAAGGACCTGAGACCTGATATTTTTCTGACCTGAATGGTTGGTATAAGGAAATTCCGACAGGTTAATTGAGGAGAGATAAATGTAATAAAAAGAGGTAGGATTCAAAATTTTTCTTGGGGAAAGGAGAACCTGGCGGTGGCGACAGAAACTGCTTTCCCAGTATTCCCGGGTTTCCATAACTTCTCATGCCCCGAACCTCTCCGGCTCCCCCTCATGAACCATCTCGAATATCACCTCGTACACATCCTCCACGTTCGGCTTGGTAAAGTAATCTCCGTCCGATCCGTAGGGCGGGCGATGCGCTTTGGCGGTCAGGGTGACTGGTTTGGAATCGAGGTAACGGTAGGCGTTTTGTTCCTCCAGAACGTGACGGAGTATATAAGCCGAGGCCCCACCGGGCACGTCCTCGTCGAGGATCAGCAGGCGGTTGGTTTTCTTCACCGAGTCGAGGATCTGGTGTTCCAGATCAAAAGGCAGGAGCGTTTGCACATCGATCAGCTCCACAGAAATGCCCTCTTCCCGCAGTTCCCGTACGGCTGTCTCCGCGATGCGGACGCAGGAGCCATAGGTGACCAGCGTAAGGTCTTCGCCTCGCTGCAATACTTCGGGCGCGCCGAGGGGCACAGTATATTCCCCCAGATTGCTGGGCAGGTTCTCTTTTAGGCGGTAGCCATTGAGGCATTCAATGAGCAGGGCGGGGTCATCGCTCTGCAGCATGGTGTTGTACAGGCCGGCAGCCTGGGTAAAATTGCGTGGAGTGAGGATGTAGATGCCACGCAGGGAGTTGAGCAAGAGTCCCATCGGGGAGCCCGAGTGCCAGATACCTTCCAGGCGGTGGCCACGCGTGCGAATGATCACCGGTGCGATCTGGCTGCCATTGCTGCGATAGCGCAGGGTGGCCAGGTCATCGGATAGCGGCGAAAGGGCGTAGATAAGGTAATCCAGATACTGAATTTCGGCGATGGGACGCAGGCCCCGCATGGCCATACCGATGGCCTGTCCGACAATACTCCACTCCCGGATGCCGGTGTCGAAAACGCGATGGGCGCCGTACTTCTCCTGCAGTCCGGCAAAACCTTGATTAACGTCACCGATACGGCCGACATCCTCTCCGAAGGCGTAGAGCTCGGGGTGCTTTTCCAGGACCCGGTCGAAGAAAGCGTTGATGAGTTCGTAGCCGTTAACCGCAGGAGGGTTGGCGTCGTATGCAGGCGGCACAACCGGCACCGACAGGGCCGATTTTCCGGTTTCGCTGTACAGGCCGGCATGGTAATACTGCTCCATATCGCGGACCACGCCCCGAAGCCAGGCTTCGAGGTTGTCTTTGGCCTCGTGCGTCTCCCGGCGTAGCTGACGGCGTATCCGCCGGGCGATCCGCACCAGATCGCTGCGCACCGGGGACCGCAAGTGACGGAGTTCCTCTACGGCGGCTTCTACCTTATCCGATTGTTTGGTATGCGGCAGCAGGTCGCGAAGTAACTGCAGCAGCAGGCGGTGGTCGGCGCGCACCGGCAGGGCGTAGGCGTTCCAGGCGCGTTCGCGGGCAGCTTTCACCTCCCGGGCGGCAATTTCTTCAATTTCCAGAAGCTCAGCTTCCTCAGCGTGGCCGTTATTCAGAATCCACTGCCGGAAACGCAGGTTGCAGTCGTGCACCCGTTCCCAGTTGAGCCGTTCCTTTGATTTATAGCGTTCGTGCGAGCCGGAGGTAGAATGCCCCTGCGGCTGGGTAAGCTCCTGAATGTGAAATAATGCCGGCGTGTGGCTACCCCGCATTTTATGGATGCCTCTGAGATATACCTCGCAGAGGGCTTCGTAGTCCCAACCTTTTACCTGATAGATATCGATACCGTTCGAGCCATTCTCCTGCTGCATGCCGGCCACCGCTTCGGAAATACTGCCTTTGCTCGTCTGCTCATCGGTTGGAACGGAAATGGCGTAGCCGTCGTCCCAGACCGAAACAGCCATCGGCACCTGTATGACGCCCGCCGCATTGAGCGTTTCCCAGAAGGCTCCCTCCGAAGTGCTGCCGTCCCCAATGTTGACGAAGCAAACCTCGCGCCCTCCCCTGGAGAAACCATTTTCGCCAAGCTGTTCCGCCTCCCGGTATTTTTTAGAAGCAAAGGCCAGCCCCAGGCCGCGGGCCATCTGCCCGCCGGTAGTCGATATATCGGAGGAAATATTATAAGTATCGGTGTGAGTGAACCAGCGTCCCTTGTCATCGACCAGCGGAGTGGCGTGATGGTTGAGCATCTGCCGGCCGCCGGAGAAGGGATCCAGCTCCGGATCAGCGTATAGCTGAGCCAGCAATTCTTCGATAGTTGTCAGGCCCAGAGCCAGCAGGAGGGTGTGCCCCCGGTAGTAGCCCGCCCGAAAGTCACCGGGCTCAAAGGCTTTGGCCATGGCGACCTGCAGAAGTTCCTTTCCATCGTCGGTGGTAGCGAACTTCGCTTTACCGGTCAGTACTTCCCGACGCGCCAGAATACTGAATTCCCGGCTCAAACAACAGACGCGGTAGTCTTTCAAAATTTCTGAGCTGGACCTAAGGCCGTCCAGTTCTACTGAGGGGCTTAGCTTTTTATCCGGCATGCTGTAGCGTTCTTGAAATAAGGATAGAAGGAATGTCCGGTTTCGGCAGACAAAAAAAGATTAAATTATCAACCCGTCTTTCAATTACTTCTATCGCGGTAGCTTTATAAAATAGGCGTATGATGGTCAAAATACGACTAATTTAACAGACGCCTCCTCTACCACCCTACTCTTTACACTTTTTTTACGATGCCAAAATGTTAAAAACAACTCATTGCCGGGTAAACAACAAGGTTTTGTCATGCCATTTTGACGTTTACCCTGGAAAACAACCGCCATTTTGGCATCCGCTTTTCTTTTAATCACCAATTTTGGCAGCTTTACCCCACTGGCATACGAATTGCAATAGTAAAGAACAGAAAACAGAACCGGAGAAAGTCGAACTGAGCCCAAAATTCTTCGGTTAATAAAAGTAAGCAGAAAACGATCATCGTATGCAATACAAAGACTACTATAAATTGTTGGGCGTCGACGAGAAGGCCTCAGAGAAAGAGATCAAGAAGGCCTATAAAAAGTTGGCGCTGAAGTACCATCCGGATAAAAATCCTGATAATAAGGAGGCTGAAGAAAGGTTCAAGGAAATCAATGAAGCCTACCAGGTGCTGAGCGATGCTGAAAAGCGTAAGAAATACGATGAGCTGGGCGCTAACTGGGAAGCCTATCAGCAAACTGGCGGACAGGGCTTCGACTGGTCGCAATACGCCGGCGGACAAAGACCCGGTGGCGGACAGACCTTCTACTATGAGGGCGACCCTTCCGAGTTTTTTGGTCAGGGTAGTGGACGTTCCGGATTCTCCGATTTCTTTGAGGCCTTCTTCGGAGGCGGATTTGAAGAGTCTTTCAGCGGGCGGCAAGGCCGGCGCCAGCGTCGCCGGCCACAGGGCCAGGACGTTCAGGCCGAGCTTCCCATCACACTGGAAGAAGCCTACCACGGCCGCGCCAAAGTATTCGAGATCAACGGCCAGAAATTGCGCATACAGATCAAACCAGGCGCCTACGACGGGCAGAAACTCAAACTCAAAGGCAAAGGCCAGGCCCTATCCGGCGGCCGCCCCGGTGACCTGTACCTCATCCTTCGGATTAAACCGCATCCGGAATTCGAACGCGAGGGCGACAACCTGATGTACGAGCATCAGCTCGACTTATTCACGGCCGTACTCGGCGGTAAGGAGACTATCCCGACCATGAACGGTCCGGTTAACATAAGCGTCAAACCGGGCACTGATCCGGGTAAGGTGCTGCGACTGCGCGGCAAAGGCATGCCCAAACACAAGCAGCCCGGCCAGCACGGCGATCTGCTGGTAACGATCAACGTGCAGATGCCAAAAGACCTTAGCGATGAAGAACGCAGCCTATTTAAACAGCTGCGCAGCATGCGCGGGGAAGGGGTGCAGGTCAATGCCTGAAAGAGAAGTCGTCAAAAGTTTTAATGAATAAAGAATAACCACCATACTTATGAATTTCAAAAATCTAACCATCAAATCGCAGGAAGCAGTGCAACGCGCACAACAGATTGCGATGGAGCGGGAGCAACAAGCCATCGAGCTGGGCCACCTCCTCAAAGGTATCCTGGAGGTGGACGACAGCGTGGCGCCCTTCGTCTTCAAAAAACTCAGCGTCAACTACGACGTGATCCGGCAGGCGCTGGATCGCATCGTTGAAGGCTACCCCAAAGTGAGCGGCGGCGACCAATACCTGTCGCGCACCGCTACCGAGGCCATTCAAAAAGCCAATACTTTTCTCAAGGAGTTTGGGGACGAATACATCGCCCTGGAACACTTGTTGCTGGGTATTCTGAAAACCAGTGACCCGGTTTCACAAATGCTGAAAGACAGCGGTGTGAACGAAAAAGGGCTGAAAGCGGCCATCGCCGACCTGCGCAAAGGGAAGAAAGTAACGACTCAAAGCGCTGAGGAGACCTACAACGCCCTGAATAAATACGCCATCAACCTCAACGAACGGGCCCGTAGCGGCAAACTCGACCCGGTTATCGGCCGGGAAGAGGAAATTCGCCGGGTACTGCACATCCTGGCTCGCCGCACCAAGAACAACCCGGTGCTGATCGGCGAGCCCGGTGTCGGTAAAACCGCTATCGTAGAGGGGCTGGCCCACCGCATCGTAGAGGGCGACGTGCCGGAAGACCTGCGCGACAAAGATATTTTTACACTGGATATGGGTTCCCTGATTGCCGGCGCCAAGTACCAGGGCGAATTTGAGGAGCGCCTCAAATCCGTCATCAACGAAGTGAGCTCGGCAGAAGGACAGATTTTCCTGTTCATCGACGAGATTCACACCCTGGTCGGCGCCGGGAAGACCCAAGGCGCCATGGACGCCGCCAATATCCTCAAGCCGGCGCTGGCCCGCGGTGAGTTGCGCGCCATCGGCGCCACCACCCTCAACGAGTACCAGAAGTACTTCGAAAACGACAAGGCGCTGGAACGCCGTTTCCAGGTCGTCATGGTCGATGAGCCGGATGTGGAAGACGCCGTCTCCATCCTGCGTGGCCTGAAAGAGCGCTACGAAACGCATCACAAGATCAACATCAAGGATGACGCTATTGTCGCCGCCGTGCAGCTGTCGAATCGCTATATTACCGAGCGCTTTCTGCCGGACAAGGCTATCGATCTGATCGATGAAGCGGCCGCCCGCCTCCGCCTGGAGATGAACTCCATGCCCGAAGAACTCGACGAGGTGGAACGCAAAATCCGCCAACTCGAAATTGAGCGCGAAGCCATGAAGCGCGAGCACGACGAATCCAAGCTGCAAAGGATCAACGAAGACCTCGCCAACCTGGAAGAACAGCGCCAGTCGCTGAAAGCCAAGTGGGAAAGCGAGCGCGAAGTCGTTCTGGGCATACAGCAGGCCAAGGAAGAACTCGAACAGCTGAAGCTACAGAGCGCCCGCGCCGAGCGCGAAGGTGACTTTGCCAGCGCCGCCGAGATCCGCTACGGCCGCGTACCGGAAGTTCGCGAACGCCTGGAAACGTACCAGCAGCGTCTGCAGAAAATGCAGGCCGAAGGAAAACAATTGGTCAAAGAGGAAGTCGATGCCGAAGATATTGCCGAAATCGTTTCGAAATGGACCGGCATCCCCGTAACGCGCATGCTGAAGAGCGAGCGCGAGAAGCTGCTGCACCTGGAAGATGACCTACACAAACGCGTCGTGGGTCAGGACGAAGCAGTAGAGGCCGTCAGTGACGCCATCCGCCGCAGCCGCACCGGCCTGTCGAACGAACAACGCCCCATCGGTTCCTTCCTGTTCCTGGGAACGACCGGCGTAGGTAAAACCGAGCTGGCCAAAGCCCTCGCGGAATACTTGTTCAACGACGAAAACCTGATGACGCGCATCGACATGAGCGAGTACCAAGAGCGCCACAGCGTATCACGACTCGTAGGCGCGCCTCCGGGATACGTCGGCTACGAAGAGGGCGGACAACTGACAGAAGCCGTCCGGCGTAAACCCTACTCCGTCGTACTGCTCGATGAGATTGAAAAAGCACACCCGGATGTGTTCAACATTTTGCTGCAGGTACTCGATGACGGCCGCCTGACCGACAACAAGGGCCGGGTCGCCAACTTCCGCAACGCAGTCATTATCATGACCTCGAACATCGGATCGGATATCATCCACTCCAATTTCAAGCGCATGGATGACGGCAATCGCGAAGAGATTATCGAAAATACCCGCGAAGCCGTACTCGACCTGCTCAAGCAGTCGGTACGTCCCGAATTCCTCAACCGGATCGACGAAACCATTGTGTTCCGTCCCTTGTCCAAGAAGGATATCCGGGGCATCGTCGACCTGCAACTGCAGGAACTCGAAGAGAAACTGGCCGAGCAGGAAATCTTCCTGTCCGTGACGCCGGAAGCCAAAGACTGGCTCGCCGAAGAGGGCTACCATCCGGAATTTGGCGCCCGGCCGCTCAAGCGCGTCATACAGAAGAAGGTGCTCAACACACTGTCTAAACAAATGCTGCAGAATGAAATTCACCCAGAACAACAAGTGATACTGGATGTGTTCGACGGCGTCGTCGTCTTTCGCCAGCCGGTTAAAGAAGAAACTACAATCGGCAGTGAACAGTAATCAATAGCAGGCAGCAAGGCTTGCTGAAAACAGACCATGAGCCATTCCAAGATAGATTTGGGATGGCTCATTTTTTTTTAGCCGGGATGTAACCCGGATTATTCCTTCTCCCCACCACGCAGCGATATTTTTTGTTTTTGCCGCGGATCACACGGATTTTCACAGGTTGTCAATTTGGAAAATCCGTGAAATCTGTGGCTTTTTTGAAAAACTTTTCCTGGCAAAGCCAGGATGGTGAATAGCAACGCCGGGATAAACATTGAGCAGCTCCCCTGACTTAAATAATTACCAGGTTCATTACCACCATACAAAACCACCTTATATGGAACTCATCATTTATTCCCCCCGCGAAGAAGAGAGCAGCACTTTCTCTGATTTCCTGGATGGCTTGCGCAGCCGGCAGCTCACTTATCTGGCAAGCGGCCTTATTGAGGAAGGTCTGGGCCCGCGGGATATCGTCGAGGCGGTCCGGCGCGCGACCACAGCTTGCCGAACGGCCGGGCTCGAGGTGAACGAGCATTTCAAGCCGGTTTACAGCAGCTATCGGGGTAGCCTGGTGCGTGACTGCAAACTTTCTCGCTTCGGTTATTATCTGACTATTATCAATGCCCGGCCCGATAGTGAAATGACGGCACACTGGCAGTACAAATTACTTGAAGACTTACTCTGACTCCTCTCCTTTTTCTCGGCGCTGCAGCCAGGAGTCAATACCAATGTATGCGAGGTACAGAATGATTCCGATTGCCCCCAGCCAGTAAAGGCCGGTTTTCAGTCGTTCCGCTTCACTACCGAAATAGGCGATGGCAATAGCCAAGGGTGTAATCCCCAGCAAGGTAGCCGTTATAAAGCGCCAGAAATTCATACGAAGTATGCCACTGACAATGCTTATCGCATCACTCGACAACAGCGGAGACAAACGGAATAGAAAAACGGCTCCAAAGCCATATCGATTGATGAATTTCGTCAACCGGGAATCGGCGCTTTTTCCAACAATCCCCTCAAGCGCCGCTCGTCCGAAGGCTTTTCCTATAAAATACCCCACAAAGGAAGCCACGCCTACCGCGCCTATTGCAATCAAAGCTCCCCATACCGGCCCGTAAACAATAACCGAGATGATCATTAGCCCCCAGGAGGGAATCACCACCAGAAACATTTGCGCTACCATCGTTAAAATGATCATGACCGGACCCCAGAAGCCCAATTCGCGGAACCACTGACTCATCTCCTGCCGATCCCCGGAGCGCATGACCCGCCATACCTCCCGGATGAAATCCCGGAATCCCGGTGCTGCGAAGTAAGCGATCACCAAACCCGCTATGACCAAAGCGCTGATGATCAAAGACCAGTTTTTTCTTTCCGTTTTGGCAGTCATAAATATCCATTTTACCCTTTTGCCGAAAGGGAATCTACAAAAACACCGCAGGACATGCCCTTGAACACGCCAATTGCGAGGCTCGTTATATAAGCAGCTGAAAGTCAATTTCAAAAAAGATTCATAAATAACACCCATGCGAGTAAAAGAACAGATCCGCAGCGCTTTATTCACCCTAAGTTTAATTCTTTTCGGCAGCTTCGTGTTCGCTCAGGAAACGGAGGAACGCCTGTCGGATGAGAACATTACCAACCGTATAGAAACCGAACTAATGTTCCAGGCGGAAATACCCTCCTATTGGGTTGACGTAAAAACAACCGACGGCATTGCCACCCTGACCGGATCGGTCAATAACCTCTTGGCCAAAGATAAAGCTGAAAAAGTAGCCATGGCCGTAAAAGGCGTGGAAGGTGTCATCAATCAAATTAAAGTCGATCCACCCTTCCGTTCCGACAAGGCGATTGAAAGCGATGTCGAGGATGCCCTTCTCGACAATCCGGCTACAGATTCCTATGAATTGGACGTAAAAGTAGCGGATGCTACTGTTGCCCTGACAGGTGAGGTGCAATCCTGGCAGGAGAAGCAGCTCGCCGCACAGGTAGCTAAAGGCGTGCGGGGTGTCCAGGACATCCAAAACAATATCGAAGTAGTTTATGCAGAACAACGCCCCGATATAGAGATCAAACGGGAAATCCAGGCATCTATCGACAATAATATCCGCCTCGAACCGCACCTGATCACCGTGGAGGTCAATGACGGCGCCGTTACCCTCAGCGGTAAAGTCGGCAGCGTCAATGAAAAACGCCAGCTCGAAAGTTACGCCTGGACAACCGGTGTACAGGATGTGCAAACGGAACAAGTGGAAATAGTGGAATGGGTCAGGGAAGATTATTTAAAGAAAAGTGTAGTGCAGCTGCGTTCGGATGAGGATATCCGGGAAGCTGTAAAATTAACCCTCCTGTACGATCCCCGTGTCATGTCATTCAAACCCGAAGTGAACGTCAATGACGGCGTGGTCACCCTCAGCGGAGTAGTTGACAATCTTCGGGCCAAACGTGCTGCAGAGGCGGATGTACGCACCATAAGCGGTGTCACCAACGTACGCAACAATCTCAAGGTACGGCCCGAGAGCGTACCGGAAGACAGCAAACTGGCAACCAACGTCAACGAAGCTTTCGTCCGCGACGCAGCTGTGGAACGCTTCGAGATCGACGTCGAAGCCGATAATGGCGTCGTCACCCTGCGCGGCGAGGTTGACAACTACTACGAAAAATATCGCGCCGGCGACCTGGCCAGCGAGGTAAAAGGCGTAGTGGAAGTGAATAATAATATTGAGGTGGAAACCGAAAGCAAATACAACTACTACTACCCCTACGGATGGAACAGCTACTATCCATCTCCCTACATCTATCCCGACAATTATTATACTTATCCGCTCACGGATGCTCAGATTAAAGAAAACATTGAGGATGAACTGTGGTGGTCCCCCTTCGTCAATGAAAACGAGGTGAAAGTGGAAGTTGAATCTGCTGTCGCTACGCTGACCGGTACGGTCAACAGCTATGAGGAGAAAGATGCTGCCGTGGAAAACGCCTATGAAGGCGGAGCTGATGCTGTAGTAGACCGCCTGGAGGTGCAGGAACAGACGGAAAACTGATCAACTGAAGCAGAAATCGCCATCCTGCAACCTGGATGTATTAAATGCCCGTAGATCCCGAAGAGAAAACACAATTTTTACCTCAGGTTTTTGTTTTCCGGCTTCGCTGCCGCATTGACACGAATCACTCCTGGCAATGACTTTTGTCAAAAGAAAAAGGAGAGGGGCACCTTAAATTTAAGAAAACGAATAAGCGGGCAGCTCGTATGAAAAAAATACTAGTCCCTACCGACTTTTCCGAAAACAGTATCCCGGCACTTGATGCCGCGGTTCTGCTCGCTAACCGTTTTCTGGCGGAAATAACCGTATTTCACGCCTTTCGCCGCGGCCGGTCGGAAAGAATGGATGAGTATCTCGAATCCAATGCCGAAGCAGAAATGGAAGAGCTCTTATACCAGTACCGTCCCCATCTGAAAGAAGGGGCTTCCCTGATCGGCTCTACGGTCATCAGCCACCCGGTGGAAGCAATCAGTGATCACGTCCGACAAGAAAGATATGACCTGATCGTCATGAGCACACAGGGGGAAGGGGGGATTAAAAGCTTTCTTATGGGTAACACCACGCTGGAAGTCCTGCGAAGAACACAAACTCCCTTATTAGCGGTTCCCAGAGGAGTGGCCGTTCAAGAACTGCAGCACTTTATGCTGGCCATCGATGAAAAAGGCGTGCTGGAATCCAAAACACTGGGCCTTTTCCGTAAGTTGGCCGATTCCTTCGGAGCAAGCGTAACTATTTACCATCAGCGGGAAAATAAACGCTATCAGGCGCCCAATTTAATCCTGGACGCTGCGCTGGAAGGTATTGATCACAGCTTTCATCAGGAGGTGAGCAATGCCGAAGTATGGGAAGGTATCCTTCAGTATACCGAACAGCAAAATGTCGATCTGCTCTGCTTAATCCGGCGCGAGCGCGGCTTCTTTCAGCAGCTGTTTCACCATAGCGTTACCCGGGAAGAATTGTCGGCTTGTTCGGTACCCATGCTGCTGTTACACGAACGGGGCTGAGGAATCCAGCTAAAAAATTTGATCGCTTTTATGACATAGAACAGGATTTTCATAACTTGGAAATCCTAAAGGAATGCAAATCCTGAATCCGCCTTGTCGAATTCAGTTGTTTCCTTCAATATACCGGTTCCGGAAAAACAAAACAAAACCGAAATAACAGACCCTATTCTATGAAGAAGATCCTGGTTCCTACGGATTTTTCCGAAAATGCCCAAAAGGCGCTTCAGTTCGCCGTGGCTATCTCTAATCGCTTTGAAACTGATATCCTGCTCTATCACGTCTATCGCGTCGGCACCTCTGCTGCCGAAAAGTTTAAGACTACACTCAATGATATCATCAAAGAGGATAAAGAAAAAGAGCTTCAAAAGGCTATCAAAAAAATCAAACCCACACTGAAAAAGGGCTCGATCGAAGGAAAAGCGGCCAATGGTGATGTGGGAAATTTAGTTGTTGACAAAGCCGACAAAGAGCACTTCGACCTCATCGTTATGGGGTCAAAAGGCGAAACCGGCCTGGAAGGTATTCTCTACGGAAGTACCGCGGTAGAAATTATCCGGCGCTCCGAAACACCGGTCGTCGTCATCCCTGAAAAAGCGGTGCCTAAACCCGTAAAAAGAATCGTGTTGGCGGTAGATGGCCGGGGTATTTCCGATCCTGAACTCTTGAACCCCATCATCGAGCTTGTTCACCTGCGCGACGCAAAAGTTAAGATCTTCCACAAAGCCGTTTCTGGAGAACGTAAGGAATTACATCCTTCCATTGCGGAAGCACTGGAAGGTATTGATTATACTTATCACTGTGTAGAAACGGATACGGACGATATCAGCGACAGCATTCGCGACTTTGTCGTCGAAAATGAGGCCGACATGCTCTGCGTCATCCGGCGTAAGAAAGGCTGGATTCAACGATTGTTCAAGGAAAACGTGTCTCGTGACAGCGCTCACGACAGTCCAATTCCCCTGCTGGTTATTAAGGACTAAAATACGATGAAAGAGATCCTGGTTCCTACCGATTTTTCCGACAGCGCCCAAAACGCACTCGATTACGCCGTTGCCCTGGCCAATCGTTTCGGGAGTAAGATATTGCTGTACCACGTCTTTAAAATTCGTATTACTTCCCGAACTTTTGTCAGTATTGACGCAGTGCTTAAGGAAGAAGCGGAAGAAAAAATGCAGGAGACTATCCGGGCTTATAAACCCAGACTCAAAGGAGGCGCCTCAATGGAAGGACTGGCCATGCGCGGCGATGTCATCCCGGCCATTACCCACCGCGCGGAAACCGAACCTGCCGATCTTATCGTCATGGGCACCGAAGGGGCCAGTGGTATACGCGGCGTCGTGCTGGGATCTACTGCGGTAGGTATCTTAGAGAATAGCGATATTCCGGTGCTGGTCATTCCCAAAGGGGCGAACTACTCTGGTTTACAATCTCTTGTCCTCGCCCTGGATGAAAAAGCCGTCGAGGACCAAAAAGTACTGGCCCCGCTGTTACGCATCGCCGCTGCTTACGATTTGCCTGTCAAAATATTTCACAAAACCGATCCCGAACATCCTACCGAAATCGATGAAAAAATCGAACCTTTGTTTGAAGAGGTATCCCATGCGCTGTATTACGAAGCCAGCGAGATGAGCACACGGGACAGCATCATTCAGTTCGCCCGCCGTGAAATGGCGGATCTACTGTGCCTGGTCCGGCGAAAACGCAACTTCCTGGAAAAACTCTTTCAGTCCAGTATGACCCGGGAACAGGTGCTGCACGGAAATATTCCGATGCTGATTCTCAAGGAATGAGCAGAAAAATATAGCACGGTACTGCTGACTGCCGGCTTTCCCCCGACCGCCCAAAGGGTGGACGGGGCCGACTGATGATTGCCTACCGCCTCCCTGCATCATACTGCCCCATCAGTGAGAACAGCACAAAGTATAGGGGGCTCAACCAGAAATACCAGGGCTTTCCAGCCAGCGTAGCCAAGGTAATACTTCCCTGGTAGGCCGGCATATATTGGATGGGATAAGCGTAGAGAATAAAATTATTTCCGAACCAGCCGGGGCCCAGAAGGGAGACAACCACAAAACCCAGTATGCCGATCAGCAGAGGAAGGATAAAATGGGTAAAGCGCCAGCTGATCCAGAAGTGAAAGGCGAGCAGTCCCAAAATAGTCCAGACGGTCTGGAAAGCCAGGGTCAGCAGCTGAACACCGTCGGGAGGATGCTGCAACAGCGCCGTGTCAGGACGCAAGAGGCCCATGACCAACCCAGAGAGTAATACTCCGCCCACAAATAACAGATGTGCCGCGATGAATAACAACAACGTAAACAACTGCTTGCTCCAGTATAGATTGGAGCGGGCCAGCGGTAAGGTGTACAAATTACTCCACATCTCCTGCCGGTGCTCCATGAAAGTGACCAGACTGCATAGAATGATGACAAACAGCGGCAGCATCATGAAGGCTACCCCGTCGTAATAGCCGTTTACAAAACCCCACCATGGATTCTCTGCCGCCTCAATCCAATCGCTGTTAAAATATTGAATGACAAAGAAAATCAGCGTATTCGCCACCGTTCCCGCCAGGGAAAGCCACACTGCAAAGGAGTTGCGCGATTTGTACGTTTCTGCCCGTAAACTTCTCTGAAGTTGTTTTATCCCAATTGCCATCTGAGCTGTTTGATTTACTTCCCGGTCTTCTCCAATCTCCCCTCCTCTAACAAGCGCAAAAAATAATCCTCCAGGCGATCCTCCTGCAGAATCACCTGGTATAAGTCAATCCCGGCCGAGCGAAGCTGATCGATGAGCGGAGGAACACTCCGGCGTCCTTCAAGCGGTAGCAACAGTTGGTTGCGCTCCATTTTTTCTACCTCATAGCCGGCACGGGCCAGCAGTACAGCAGCGCGGCTGCCGTCGGACGTTTCGACCAATACCTGCCGGGGACCAGCTCCCTGCTTTCTCAATTCCTGCAAGGTTCCCTGAAAGCGCAGTTTCCCCCGGTACAAGATGCCGACGTGCGAACACAGTTGCTCGATTTCGCTGAGGATATGACTGGAAATAATCACCGTTTTGCCCTCTTCCCGGTGCAGGCGTTGCAGTAGTCGCCGAATTTCGGCAATGCCCTGTGGGTCCAGCCCGTTGGTGGGTTCGTCCAGAACGAGCAGATCCGGATTGGGGAGTAAAGCCAGGGCTATCCCCAGGCGCTGTCGCATGCCGGTAGAATAGGTACGCACCAGGCGATTCGCTGCGTAGGCTATACCCACTGTCTCCAGCAGCTCGTCGATATAAGCCAGAGGGAGATTGCGATAAGTCGCAAAAACGCGAAGATTATCGCGACCGCTTAAATGGGTGTACAGGCGAGGCGCCTCAATGAGCGCTCCAACGCGGGTAAACAGATCGAGCTGCTCCCGTACCTGCCGCCCGAACAGACTCACCGTTCCCTGGTCCGGGCGCAGTAAACCCAGCAGTAATTTCATCAGGGTAGACTTCCCGGCGCCGTTAGGACCCAGAATGCCGTAAGCCGACCCCTCCGGCACCTGCAGATCTACCGACTCGATCACGGGCGCCTTTTTTGAAAATTGAAAAAACAGCTTTTCCGTAGCGACGCTAAGCGGCATAAGAGAAAACTCATTTGGTGATAAAGTAAACCTGAGCGATCTTGCCCTCCCTGATCTTATAAATGGCGATCGCATCGAGCGGAGGCTCCCCTTTCCGGAAGATGACCCGCTCCTGATCAATAACCGTATTTCCCATCACTATGCGATCGACCAGTTCACAGTGCAAATCGGGTGATTCCTCGAACAATTCGCCGTAGTTGCGACGCATCCGCTCTTTTCCTACCCCGATCGGCTGCTTGGGAAAATTGTACAGCTCGACATTATCGGCATAAGGCTTCAGAAAAGCTTCAATATCCCGGGCATTATAAGCGTTGAGCTGCTGCTGAGCCAATTCGGCGGGAGTAGGCCTCAGCAATTCGGCAGATCGTTGCAGGACACCCCCGGCCACCACAGAATGAATCGCGTTCCAGTGATCGAGGGACTGCAGGGGATCTTCGTCGAGCAACAACAAATCGGCGCGTTTGCCGGCCTCCAGGCTGCCGAACTCCGCCTGCTGCCAAATGGCCTTCGCAGCGTTGATCGTAGAGGCCTCCAGCAACTGCCACAAATCCATCCCCGCTCGTTGCATGGCCCGCAGCTCATTCTGGTAAGAGCTGCTGTGCAGGGTGCCGATATTACCCGCATCCGTTCCCGTTGCGATAGGAACTCCCGCCGACAGCAAGCGACGGATATTTTCCGCCATAATAGAGTCCTGCCGCTCATACCGGCCCAGGATTTGCTCCTCCCGGCTGCGCATCGCTTCCGTTCGCTCGCGGCCTTCCGGCAAATGACGCATATCAAATAGCGTCCCCAATACGAAGGGGTTGGCAATGGTAAAATCGGCAGGGCTGAATGCTTGTTTTTGCAAAAAAGTCATTCCGTAGTTTTTCGACACCACAAGCGTGGGACAGTAAACGGTACCCCGCGTCTTCAGCAAGTCGATGAAGTCCTGATCCACCACTTCATTGTCAACGGAATGAACCAGAAAATCGGCTCCGGCCCGGACAGCCAGGCGCGCCGTCTCCAGTTGGGTAGCGTGAACAGCCACCGGCAGATTATGGCTGTGTGCTTCCTCGATCGTCGCTTTGACGAGATCGTAACGCGCTTCGGCCATCTCCTGGTTCCGGGCAATGTACCAGATCTTAATAAAATCGGGATTGAAAGGTAACTGCTGTTGCACCAGGGTGCGGGCCTCCTCTGCATCTGCCACCTCTATGATGGGCGCATCTTCCACTTTAAAGGCATCGGGTTGATAGGTAGATACTAAGGGACCGGTCAGATAAATCGCCGGAGCATCCCCTTCCCTGTTCAGCGAATCGCGCAAGGCGTAATTGTACATCGGTCCGCCGACATCAACAACCGTCGTGATCCCGGCAGCCAAATAACGCCGCATCAGATCGCCCGCCTGCATTTTCAACCACTGTCGCTCTTCCTCGTAGGGACGGTATTTGCGCAGATCAAATACATCCGGACGCGTATATATTCCTCCGGATTGAAAAATGTGAATATGTGCATCTACCAGACCGGGAACCAGGTACTTCCCCGTCGCATCAACCTGCCGCACGCCGTCCGGAATCTCTATCTCTCCGGCCTTTCCTACCGCCTTAATACGGTCGCCCTCGATGAGCAAAACGGCATTCGGTCTCACCTGACGCTCAACCGGGTCTATCAAAGTGGCGCCGGCAATGGCCCATAAGGAATCCGACGGGGAGGCAGAACAATGGCCTGCCGGCAGCATCCCCCAAACCGGTGAAAGGAAAAATAATATTCGCAAAACACTATTTGTCATCATGCCTACAAAGATCTTTTTTCTTAATCCGGATTGAAGGTAAGACAATTCCACTACTTCCCGGAATCTCCCCCCCTGCCGCTATTGAACACCAGCGCTTTTCTCCTCCTTAAAATAGTTGAATCAAGGAAACGGAAAATAATTTCTGTAAAATTTCAACTATCATGTTCAAGCGCTATTACATATATCTGCTGCTGCTCTCCGGCATCTTACTTTCCACCTGTGGCGGCATCAAACCTGAGGCTCCTGGTATGGGCCTGCAGGAAAAAGACCTGAACTGGAACAAGGAAAAAATTGAATCCGGTTTGTTCTGGTACCAATTGGAAACCGACCAGCTCTTTCAGCACCGGCAACAGGTCAACTACCTGGAGGTGCGCAATAAACGACAGGTTCGACTGGCCTATGAGCAAGGTGTGCTCCGTACCGTTCCGGAATTCGCACTACGCCAAAAAGCGCTGGCAGCTGTCAACGGTACTTTCACCGATCGCCCCGCCGGAGAATCGGCTACTTTCATCAAAACGAACTGGTCGATTGTCGATAGCTCCTCCGACCGCTCCCTGATCAACGCCCCTACCGATTTTACGGAGGGCGTATTCGCCATCAACCACCGGGGCCGCGCTCATATCGACACGGCCCGTACCGTTACCTATTACCAACTGGCGGATAATCTGCGCGATATCGTCTTCGCCGGGCCGGTGCTCGTCTTCAATGGACGAGGATCCGAACTCAAATCTACCGATTTCAACGATCAGCGCATGGCGCGCACTTGCGCCTGCACCACTGACCGGGACCGCCTGCTGCTCCTCACCGTTGACGGAGGCACCCCCGATATGCCCGGCATGACCGCCGCCGAGATGCGCGAGCTACTGCTCGCCCTCGATTGCGTCAATGCCGTCCACCTGGCCGGCGGTCAGTCGACTACCCTGTTTATTCGCGGATATGGCGAAAGCGGTATCGTCAACCAACCCGTAGGCGGCTTGTCTCAGGTGTCTAACGCAATATTAATAAAGTGAACGAAATTTATACGCGGCAGGTTATGGCTGAGTTGCATCCAGGACGCCCCCATGTCTTCTGACACATAAAGGTTACCCGTGGTACTGCCGAAGGCCAGGCAGTTGCCGTCGCTATCCAAAGAATGCCGGAATACAATATCATAACAGTAGGACTGCGGCAGTCCACTGCGTTGTTCCTGCCAGGATTGCCCCCCGTCCTCCGTGCGGCAAACACACAGAGCACGGTCGACGGCCACGCGCACCTCGTCACTGACAGCAGGTATCACCCAGGCTCGCTCGGGATTGCTATTATCGACAGCCAGCGCGAAACCGTAAGCGGGAAAGCCGTCTTTATCCGACACCTCCTCCCATTGCAAGCCGCCATTAGTACTGCGGTAAATACCGCAATGATTCTGCTGCCACAATACATCGGGCCGGCTCCGGCAGGCGAGCATCCGGTGCGGATCATGTCCTATCTCCGCCTCGGGATTCGGCAGATAGGCTGCCCGTAAACCCTCATTACGCACTTCCCAGGACTGCCCGTCGTTCATCGTCTCAAATACGCCGGCGCAACTCACGGCAATGTAATAATGCGAGGAATCCCGAGGATCGACAACGATAGAATGAATATAGGGCTGATCGCGACCCGCACCGAACCACTGCTTCTTACGCGAGGGGTGATTCCACAGCGATTCGACCAGCTCCCAGCTGTCTCCATTATTTTCACTTCGGAACAGAGCTCCCGGTTCCGTTCCCATCAGCAATACCCCGGGCCGGTCGTCACCGCCGTGGGCTATCACCCAGATTTTGCGCAGCGTAGCCGGCTTGCCGTTCTGTAAGCGGGCATCTTCCGGATAGGTAGGCACGCTCACTTCTTCCCAGCTTTTTCCTCCATCCGCCGAGCGATGCAGTTTCTGTCCCCAATGGCGATGGGCCAGCGCCGCCCACCAGGTGCCTTCGCGCTCATCTACCCAGGCGACGGATACGGGTAAGCCCAAAAAGTGATCTCCCAGGCAGTTCCAGCCGTCATCACCGCGCTCATATACTAATAAGCCTTTCCCGGTACCAATAAGTAGTTTGCTTTTTTCACTCATCATTGATAAAAAATCATTTTCATTTCCTGCTACCTTCCGACTTCCTCAACCTCCCGACAGCGCCTGAAAGATCAGTACTTCATCTTCAGCTTCCAGCATATCGCTCAGCGTTTTCCGGTCCTTTACCAGTCGTTCGCCAATGTAAATATTGACGTGTTCACGCAGGCGGCCTCGCTCATCGAGCAGGTATCCTTTGATGCCAGGGTAATGCTCTTCTATGGTCTCCAGCACTTCCCGGACGGTGCCGGCCTCCACCTCCTTGGGTTCCAGATCGGGATAAAACCGTTTAAGGGCAGAAGTGAAACTTACTTTCGCCATAATCCGTCCATCATTTTTGTGAATGCAGAATTTAGGAATTTTAAACCGGTTAATCATGTATTTTATCGCTTAAAGTCTTATTTTTTGATTCCTTTAATCTGTTAAAAAAGTAATCATGACCGATATTCTCCCCGAACTGGAAAACTGGATTGAACAGAACAAGCCCTTTGCCCTCGCTACCGTCGTCAAAACCTGGGGTTCATCGCCCCGGCCGGTAGGGTCGGCATTAGCCGTGACCGGCGATATGGAAATGGCCGGCTCCGTCAGCGGCGGATGCGTAGAAGGGGCAGTCGCCAAAGAAGCCAAGCAAATACTGGAAAGCGGGCGGGCAGAGCGCCTCAAATTTGGCGTCAGCGACGAAGATGCCTGGAACGTCGGCCTCAGCTGCGGCGGCGCCATTCAGGTATGGACCGAACCTTTTCTGGCTTTTGATGAGGATCCGGTTGAAAAAAAAATCTGGGGAAAACTGCACCATTGCCTAAGCAACAACGTAGGCTGCGTGCTGCTTACCCACCTGACAGCAGAGAGTGAACACCTGTTACTCATCCCGGCAGAAGATGCGGCCTTCGGCAAAGCACGCGAAAACAAGGCCCTCCTCGAGCTGGCCCGGCGCGCCTATAGAGAGCGTAACAACCAGGTCCTGGAACACGAAGGAGAAAACTATTTCGCCCGCGTTTTTCCCCGCAAAAGCCAGATGCTTATCGTCGGCGCCGCACACATCACCAGCGAACTCGTCCAACTTGGTAACATGTACGACTTTGAAACCATCGTCATCGATCCGCGAGGCATCTTTGCGAATAAAACGCAATTTCCCGAAGCCCCTCACCAATTGATCAACGACTGGCCCGCCGAGGTCCTTCCCGGCTTCCAGCTCGATGTCTTCAGCTACGCTATTCTGCTCAGCCACGATCCCAAAATCGACGACCAGGCGCTGCATCTACTGCTTCGCTCCAACATCGACTACATCGGCGCCCTCGGTAGCCGCCGCACCCATGAAAAACGCGTACGCCGCCTGCGCGAAGCCGGATTCCAGGACGACGATATCGACCGCATCCACGCCCCCATCGGCGTGGATATCAACGCCAAACGCCCCAAGGAAATCGCGCTGAGTATTATGGCGCAAATCATACAGCAACAGAATAGATTTAAGTGAGATTCCGGGCGCTTCGTTTTTTATCCTTTCATCAGTCCATCCATTTTTTGGAGATTCTGGGGATTTGCCTTATTTTAAATGTTCACCAAACGCCTCGACCCATGCGCTATAAAGAACAACCCGGCAATGCCAGTATCGGCTACTATCGCAAATCGAATTTCAACCAGCGGCAGCCAGGAGATCCCCTGCGGGTATTGACAGAGGAAGACTGGAAACAGTGGCAGGAAAAGGGTTACGTCATCGTACCTGATGCCGTGCCGAAAGAAAATATCGATCGCCTCGTAGATCTGATATGGACTTTCGAAGAAAAAGACCCGGAGGATACGGATACCTGGTACCGGCCGCCCCGCCGCGAAATTCAAATGAAGGAATTACAGGGTAGCGGGATGGTTGAAATGTACAACCATCAATACCTTTGGGACAACCGCCAGTATCCGCGCGTATACGATGCCTTTGTCGATATTTGGGGTACCGAAAAGCTTTGGGCCTCCATCGACCGGGCAAACCTCAATTTCCCCTTGCGCAAAGGCCACGAATTCAAAGGATTCATCCACTGGGATATCGACACCTCCGACCCCGACCGCCGGAACAACGTGCAAGGAGTGCTTTCCCTGACGGATACCACTTCCGAAACGGGTGGTTTTCAATGTATTCCCGAACTATTCCGGACATATGACGAGTGGGTGAAAACCCAGCCGGAGGACCGCAACCCCTTCCAGCCTGATATCTCCGGCTTCGAAATAGAACAAGTGGAAACCAGGGCCGGCGACCTGCTCATCTGGAACAGCATGCTGGCCCACGGCATCCGGCCCAACCGCTCCGACCGGCCCCGCATCGCCCAGTACATCGCCATGACGCCTGCGCAGGAAGAGGAAGAACAATTGCGTCAGTGGCGCATCCAATCCTGGCGCGAACGCAAACCCCCGGAAGGATACGCCTTCCCCGGTGACCCGCGGAACTGGGAGCAGGAGCACGCCGAAACAGCGAAGCTGACGGAACTGGGAGAGAAGTTGTTAGGCCTCAAAAAGTGGACATAAGGGAATGATCAAGGTCGGCAGCCGTAAGGAGTATCCCTCCTCCCCTAGAACATAAACCGTCTCGCAGCGGAAGGGCATACACAACAGCCCACGTGTGAAAACGGCGTACGTGGACGACCCGGTGAAAAAGCAATTCAGAGAAAAAACGCTATACCCTCCGTTGCCGGGTCGTTCTGTTTTACTTGAACAATATTCCTTTTCTCTAAGTTACCCTATCTAGCCCGGCAAATGTGACCCATTTTTACTTTTAAATTCCTGAGGAAAATATAGCGAGTAGTCTTTATGCCACAGCGGCAAACATATGGCATATCCTGGATAACCACCTGGTAGCGACAGGGGAAAGGTCGATTTGCTTTCTACTATTTTTTAAACCAAGGGTTCTAAGCCTTTCCACCATCCACAGCCGGTACTGTCCGGCATTAGAAACCGGGTCGGAAAAACAACAAAGTGTCGTGAAGATATTCATTTCCAGTTTTTTAGCTCGCGAAAAACTTGGGGCTTTAAAAGGAAAAATTGTATTTTGAAAAGGCTTGCGATAAATCTTTCCAACCCACTCTCCCAATCCGCGATTCAAGAGAAAATTAAATGCGTGAAAACAGGATTATTATGAAGGAAGCACTACTTTTTCTATTCACATCAACTACTCTTTTCCTCAACTTCCATTCCGTGAACGGACAGGACCTTTGGGGCCATCTCACCACCAGTGATTCTCCTCTGGCAATAGAAAAACTGGAAACCTATAATGCCCGTGACAATCTACAATGGTACGGCGTACTGCGCCCCAGCGGCAAAGGTAATGACCTCAACCTGCTCATGTTCGATTCAGATGACCAGCTCTCTACCTATGCCATCGTAGAACGCGATAAGCTGGGCAGAGCCAAACGCATCAAAAATTTTGACGCGAATCGCGATCTGGTCAATTACACCATTATTAAGTATGACTGGAACGATCGTATTAAGAGCCGGTCTTTCTATGACCGGCATAATCGCGTCCGGCTTACCATTATCTACTTCTACGATAAATATGGCAATGTGGAGCGCACGGAATGGTCACACAAAAACCAACGCATCTTTCGCTACAGCGAATCCGAATATGCTCCCACCGGGAAATGCCTGAAAACAAAGTGGTTCCATCCCAATGGAGATCTCAGCGCTTTTTTTGAGTACAATTACAATGAAAAGGGCAAGCTGGTCAGAAAGAATATGTACAAATCTGACGGCAGCCTCTGGAATTACTACATCTACGAATACCAGTAAAGTAGCGCCTCCGGTAGCAATTAAAGGGCTTTTTTCTTGCCTGGCCCCATAATACCTGTTATGTTTGTACCGACAAAACGAAGGCAGTACAACTTTTACCCAATGCCCAAATCACCACATCTAAAAGAGCGCATTCTCAAAATAGCCGGAGAGAAGTTCCTTAGGCAGGGCTTTTACAAGGTGTCAGTCGATAGCCTGGTAGCCGAGTTGCGTACCAGCAAGAGTAGTATTTATAAGTACTTCAGCTCGAAAGAAGACCTCGTTGCCACGCTCATCGAGCAACTCAACGGCGTTATCAACCGCCAGATCGAGCAAATCGTCCACCATGCCGAACTTGGCTTTGAAGATAAACTGTTGCACCTCATGCGGCTCACCAGCAAACTCAAGCGACTGGTAGGTCCACAATTCCTGGAAGACCTGCGCATTCACACCCCTGAACTCTGGGAGGAATATCAGCAGCAGGAAACCGACCGGATACAGCGTTATTATTACGCTCTCTTCCGGCAAGGCATCCGGGAAGGCCTCATCCGAAACGATATCGACCTGCAACTCATCGTGGGCGCCTATTTACAATTTACCGAGCTTTCGCTAAATCAGAATGCACTGCAAGGCCTTCCATACCACGAGGAACAAATATTTGAACACCTGACGACTCTTTTTCTGGAGGGAGGACTCGGGCAGTAAAAGTTGAAAAGTTCAAGACCTGCCCCGCCGTCCTTTTTCCTGACGACCATCAAAATAACAGTCCGTTAAAAAGCAATATCAACTATGGATCTCTTTCAGGAAGTCATCGATGCCAAGCAGCGCATTGAGGCTTATGTTTTGAAAACACCACTGCTATACTCCAACTATCTAAGCGAACTGGTGGGCGGTTCCGTATACCTGAAAATGGAAAGCGAACAGTACACGGGCTCCTTCAAAGCGCGAGGCGCTCTCAATAAAATCGCCTGGCTGATCCGGCAGGGAAATACCAATCCCATTATCACGGCTTCCACCGGCAATCACGGCCTGGGTGTAGCCCGCGCCCTGCAACTTCTGCAACGTGAAGGATGCATCGTGATTCCCGAAAACGCGGTTTCCGGAAAAGTGGAAGCCCTCAAAGGTTACGGAGCCGATATAGAGCGACACGGCAGCGATTGTTTTGTGTCGGAAGTATACGCCCGGCAGCAGGCAGAAAAAAAAGGCTGGACCTACATTTCCCCTTACAACGATCCACAGGTCATCGGCGGTCAGGGTACCATAGCTATAGAAATTGCCGAACAGCTGCCAGAAAGGATCGACAATGTTTTAGTCACCGTTGGGGGTGGAGGGCTTATTTCCGGTATCGGCGCCTACCTCAAGGGGGTGCACCCCTCCGTCCGGGTGCTAGGCTGTCAGCCCGAAAACTCTCCCGAGATGGCGCTGAGCGTTCGCCGGGACGAATACACGACCGTTGACCCTAAAGAGACTTTGTCCGATGCCTCCGCCGGCGCCTTCGAAGAAGACTCCATTACCTACGATGTATGCAAACGGGTCGTCGATGAGTTTTTCCTCATTCCGGAGGAAATAATCGCGGAAACTATCCGGGAAATGCTGATGAAAGAACGCAAACTCATGGAAGGAGCTGCCGCCGTCGCCGTTGCCGCTCTGCTCCGGGATCCGGGGCGCTGGAAAGACCAAACCTCCGTTGTCATCATCTGTGGCGGTAATATTTCCGTCGACAAACTGCAGAGTATTCTCTGCTGAAACTTTCCCTTCCTGGTTGAACAAGCTGAGCAAGTAACTGTTAAGATATTGTAAATCAGTTATTTGTAAAAAAACTAACAAAAATTCTACCATGGAAAAAGCGAAGAAAGTAGAACTACTCAACAACCTGATAGCCCAATGTTACAATTCAGAGAAAGGTTACAAAAATGCCGCTGAGCAAGTGGAAGATAAAGCCCTGCGCAAATTGTTTAAAGGAAATGCCCAACAACGTTACGATTTTGGTCACGAAATTAAAGATCTCATCCGGAACATGAACGGGGAGATTGAAAGAGGAGACACTATCCCCGGAAAATTACACCGCACCTGGATGGATCTGCGCTCCGTTCTCGCCGACAATGATGAAAAAGTCATCCTGGAAGAGGTGAAACGCGGAGAAAAGAATGCCCTTGGTGAATACCAAACTGCTATTGAGAAATTTCCTGAAGATAGCGATGCCTATAAGACCCTCACAGAACAGCGTGACCGCATCAAGCATAGTATCGAACAAATCGATCGCCTTATCTCAACGTATACAGAGGCTTAACCCCACTGAAAACCAATCATCCGACCGCGATTTTCTCTCTTGCCGGCAACTGAATCCTGGCGAGAAAGATGATTGCTAACCACGCAAGGCGCCGACTTCAATTACAGTCGGCGCCTTTTTTATTATAACCCGTTCCTCAATTCTCCAGATACCGCTGTAAAGCCTCCCAGGCCAGCACCGCGCACTGCCGTCTGGCGGGAAATTGCCGGGCTGTCGCAAAAGCAGTCAGCGCCTCATCTTCATCTTCTGGAACCGCTCCTTCTTCCAGCCCGACGATGCGGTAGAACCTTTCGGTCAGCTCCCCGACCTGCTCCAGCGTCATCCCTTTGATTTTTTCCACCAAAACAGAGGTGGAAGCTTTAGAAATAGCACATCCGTAGCCGTGAAAATGAACATCGATCACCCGGCCTTTCTCGACTTCCAGGTAGAGTTTGAACTGATCACCACACAAGGGATTGTACGCTTCAATAACGATAGAGGCAGCAGGTCGCTTCTCGTAACCAACCGGTTCCCGGTTGTGTTGCATGATAAGTTGCTGATACAGTTTTTTTGGATCTTCACTCATTTTGCTTATTCCTTTTTCTTAATCTCCTGTTGGAACTTCCAGAATACAGATAAATTATTAATTTACGCACAAAGCCGCTATAGAACTATGATAACCGTTGAAGAAGCTTCCCGGATCATCCTTGAGCACAGTATCGATATACCCAACACGATTATCCCTCTGGAAGAAGCCATCGGGAGATTGCTGCGCGAAGACCTGGTCACCGACCGCGATCTGCCTCCTTACGACCGGGTGACCATGGACGGTATCGCTATCCACTACGATGCTTTCGCCCGGGGAAAACGCAGCTTCCCGGTCGAAGGCATCGGCGCTGCCGGCTCGCCCCAGGCAGAACTCCATGACCGGGACAAGTGTATTGAAATCATGACCGGCGCCATGCTGCCGAAGCATACCGACACGGTGGTGCGCTACGAGGATGTGGAAATCAGCGGCGGTGAAGCTACCCTGAAAGTCGACACCATTCACCGCGGACAAAATATCCACCGCCAGGGAGTAGACCGCAAGAAGGGGGCCGTTGTCGTGCCTTCCAACCGGATACTTTCTTCGGCTGAAATCGGAGTGGCCGCCACCGTGGGTAAGCCACAACTACGGGTAGCCGCCTTTCCCCCGGCTGTGATCGTATCCAGCGGTGATGAACTGGTGCCGGTATACGAGAATCCACGCCCCTATCAGATCCGCAAATCCAATGTTCACCGCCTGCGCGCTACCCTGCGCAACTGGGGTATGCCCGCCGATACCGCCCACCTGGCCGACGATGAAGATGAAATCCGGAAAACCCTGGCAGAACTGATCGAACGCAAACGTATCGTACTCATGAGCGGCGGCGTTTCCAAAGGAAAGTTCGACTACATTCCCAAAGTCCTTCAATCGCTGGGTGTTAAAAAACTGTTCCATCGCATCCGTCAGCGCCCGGGCAAACCCTTCTGGTTCGGTATCAGCCGGGAAGGCGCCCTGGTCTTTGCTTTTCCCGGCAATCCCGTGTCTTCTTTCATGTGCACCATCCGCTATTTCCGGCCCTGGATGCAGAAAAGCCTGGGATTACCCACCCATCAACCCCACGCTATCCTGGCCGATGATATTGAATTCCTTCCCGACCTGACCTACTTTGCGCAGGTACGACTGGAGTACGCTCCCGACGGATGCCTGAAAGCCCACCCCGTCGAAGGGCACGGCTCCGGCGACCTGGCCAACCTGGTTGATGCCGATGCTTTTATCGAACTGCCGCGAGGCGGCGACTTGTATCGGAAGGGTGAAGTGCATCCGGTATGGTTGTACCGGAATTGAGGGGCATGCCTTAGCTTCGCTCAGATAATGAAGTGATTCAGACTTTTCTCGCTGGCCTATCAAAAACGTCTTTCCGCCCCATTCTGGACTTCTTTTTCGTTACGTAGCGCTGCTATGCGCCTCAAAAGAAGCCCAAAATGGAACGAAAATCCTGTTTTCCTTGCTCCGCCGAAGCAGCTACGCGAAGGCGCAGCCGGCTGCAGCAGAAAAGTCTAAACCACATCAGTGAACTACCCACCTGCTGAAGACAGGTGGGCTTCGGGCTTCCCGGAGAATAGCTCACTGCTCAAAACCTGCCTGAAGACAGGTAGTCGAGTTAGGAGTCTTACGTTCTCTCCACCCGTGTAC
>Ga0102943_1000046_pt1 | contig 74330 bp, 70 predicted proteins | sample SalPonC_black_MG_FD_78174 | JGI IMG/M metagenome (GOLD analysis project Ga0102943, IMG submission 78174) | Salt pond soil microbial communities from South San Francisco under conditions of wetland restoration - Salt Pond MetaG... | ecosystem: Environmental > Aquatic > Marine > Intertidal zone >...
GGATCAGGGCATTGACGAGCGGGATGCGGTTAACGAAGGATGGATGGATCTTATGGTCCGCAAAAAATCTTTGCCCCCCAGCATGAAGCTGTCTGAAGAAAGCAAAAAGATGTTTTTCATGGTCTGCTATAATATTGATAAATTCAGAAATTTTGTCTTTAATTCATCGTTTCTGGAGCGGTATGAGATTCCGGCAGACAAGATAGAAGAGATCCAATCCGATGATGTCAAGCTGCTGCAGTTCGGGTTTGAATGGCTGAAATCGGCGTTTTTTCACACCGGCAGGGAGAGCTTTCAGATCAAAAACAGCAAAAAAGAGTGAGTGATCTTTTCCGTTCCTGAGCCGCCCCTGGAGGTGTCCTGTGCCCGGCCCGAGATCCTTCGGATCTGACGGTCCGTTCACAGGACACCTCCAGGGGCTCCCGCCGACAGTACTCAGTTTTCAGCTTGCAATAATCAAATAAAATTCTCCCCTGGTGGTTACTACCGGCTAACAGCTAACAGCTTTCATATTTTTTTAAAACCAGTTTCTGGGCAAACCCGGGGTTGGAAATATACTGGCCCGTGTTTTTCATAAAGGTGTTCACCAGGGAATCGAGCACGGTATCTTTTTCATGATCCATGATAAAGTTGCGCTCCAGGCGGTATTCATATATGACTTTTTCACCCAAGGTTTCCCTGATCTGTTTATAAGTGACACCGGCAAGCGGTTCCTGTTTGAACAGGTCCGGTGTTATCTTTATCTCCATGGAGGCCCGCATGATGACTACCCAGGCATCTGCGCTGATTTTCCGGGATTGGTCAAAAAGCACCAGGGTCTGTCCGTTTTCCAGTCTGGTTTCTGCCAGGATGGTGTCGGTCATTGCAGGTTTCTGGTTGAATTCAACGTATTTGGATTTATTCATAGTCGTACCACAGGCCTTCCTGGTGGACAGGATTGGAAAGCCTGTCATCAATATCAATGCCGAAAAAGTCCTGGATGGGTGCAAGAATTTCCGGGTTTGCTGTCTGGACTTTCTGCATGGCAGCCAGTACCGTGTCCAACCCCTGCCGGGTCATTTTTCCCAGGGGCTGACGGCAGGGGCCGGCCGGCATGCCAAGCAGCTGCATCATGGTTTTCAACGGCAGGGGGTTTCTGGCCCGGCACAGCACCGATCCGAAAGAGGTCTGTTCAAAAGTGGTGACCACCACCAGATCCAGCAGGGGTTTCAGCGCTGTCTGAAGCTGCCGGGCAGCATCGGTTTTGCCCTGGTTGAGGAAATACACCATCTGGGTCATGGATTTCGGCACGATATTGGACATGACAGATATGGCCCCGCAGGCCAGGATTTCCGGATCGGTCATGATGTCATATACCAGTGCGTCATCCCCGGAAAATATCTGGAAACCGGGGCCGCAGCATTTGCGGGTGAGCTTCATGTTGTCCAGGCTGCCGGTGGCTTCCTTGACACAGCTAATATTGGGGCATGCTCTGGATAAAATGGCCAGGTCCTGGGGAAGCATCTGGGCCCCGGTGCGGCCGGGGATGATATAGGGGATGATTTCCAGATCCGGGTAACGGGCTGCCACTGCCTCATAATATTCTTTGCGGATTTCCAAAGAAGAGGGGCCGTTGTAATAGGGGTCCACCATAAGGATGGCATCCACCCCCTCTTTTTGTGCATGACCGGCTGCATCCATGGCTTCCCGGGTGTTGTTGCTGCCTGTCCCTGCGATGACCAGGCACCTTGCGTTTATCTGTTTGGCAGCCAAAGAAATGACATGGTTGTGTTCCTGCCATTTGAATGTGGGGCTTTCTCCTGTGGTGCCTGTGACCAGTATGCCGGTGATCTGGTTATGGACTTGAAAATCGATGAGCTGTTCCAGGCCTTTTTGATCCAGTTCTCCGGTCCTGGTAAACGGGGTGATGAGTGCGGTAAAGCATCCTTTTTCCATGAAAGTCTTCTCCTGAAATTGTAAAATAAGGATTCAGGTGCTACCACAGGTGTAATCCGGGCGCAAGAAAAATATTGTCCCAGGACCAGACCCCAAAGATCTTGACTCCTGCGGCAAAAAGTTTATTATATTAAATTTTACCCGGAACACAAGATATAAATGTATAAAATATAAGGAGTTGTTCATGTCAGATGCGCAGCAAAGGGACCATTTGCCCCGGAATGCGGATGAGCATATTGCAAAACTCAGATACCAGTTGACCCAGAATGCAGAATGCGGTACCACCCATTACAATCTGGGAGTGGCCCTGCTGGGAAAACAGGAATATATGGAAGCTGAAAAAGTGCTGCACGAAGCCATTGAACACAGCCCCACCCTGGCTGAGGCCTATGTGCTTTTAGGCGGCATCTGTCTGCAGCGGGGGGACCTGGAAGGCTGTTACCGGTTCAACCAGCGGGCCACCAAGGCCCGGGCCGGATTTGCTGAAGGGTATGCCAATATGGCTTTTGTCCTGCTACAGCTGGTGGACGGCAAAGACCTTAAAGAAGATGAAGAAAAAGTAGACAAGGCCATTAAACACCTGAAAAAAGCCATTATCCACAACAAAAATTTTGTTCAGGCATATGCCACCCTGGGCACGGCCTATTTCATGAAAGGCCTGTATGCAGAAGGGATCAAGGCCAACCAGGAAGCGGTTCAGGTGCAGCCGGAATTTCCTGTTGCACACAATAACCTGGCCGTGGGGTTTCTGGAACTTAAAGACTATCCAAAGGCTATCTACCATTGTGATAAAGCCCGTGAGCTGGGCTATGAGGTAGCCCCGCAACTTGTCGAAGAACTGGCACCCCACAGGGAGGCATGAGCTTCAGGCCAAAGATATCTTTTTATATGCCGGGGCACAGCGGTCAGATTGGTCCCGGCAGCCCCCTGTGGGATATGCCCCTGTCCGGAAAAAAAAATAAAACCGGTCAAAAGGGCACAAACCCTGCTGCTGAAAACAGATCTTTTCAGCAGCCCTGTGACGCGTTTACTGTGGGGGAATATTTTCTGGCAGCCCAAAATTTTTTGATTAGAGATTACAGCGACATACTGTGCCGGGCTGTCACCTCCCTTGCAGACAACTGCGGCCGGATCCAGGCCCTAGATATCAGCCTGGAAAAACACGGTGCTTTTTATCACCCCCTTAAAATAACCATTGCAACCCAGTTTTCTCCTCCCCTTTATCTGGTACTCAACGGCGCTGTAAAAGAACCGGGACTCAGCCTGGTCAAAACAGAATTTCAGTCGCTGGAAAATATGGCCTCCCGGGTGGTGCCCTCTTTTATTCCCCGGGTATTCGGTGCGGGTGAAATCAGATCAGCCAAAAGGATTGTTGCGTTTTTTCTGGGAGAATGGTTTGTCGGATTCTGTGAATTCCATGTGACCCGGACACCTAACGGAAACCAGGTGGCTGTCTGGCGTGATGATGATACCCATATGGTAATATCCTGGCACCAGGCTGCCCGGATATACGAAAAAATTGCCTATATTCTCACAGCCTATTATGATTTGCACACCGGGCATGAAATTTATCCCTGGCACCATGCGGCCGGAGATTTTGTGGCGGCGGCAGGGGATCTGCAGATATGGGATGTCCGGCTGATCACGGTGCGGGGAACAGCCCCGGTGGTTGATGCGGAACAGCTTGCCTCCGCTTCTGGCGCACACCTGCTTTCCTGCCTGGTTTTTTATTTTTTGAATCTGACACTGCGCATGCGCCTGGACCGGCTGGATGGCACCGGTCCCATGGTTTTTCTGCCGCAGATCGTACTGGATGCAACAATAAAAGGCGTGTTCACAGCACTGGATCACCGGTCCAACGAATTGATGGGAGCAGGGGCAGAGGATCCGCCGGTACCGGCAGATATCTGTCATGTTTTTGTTGATCTTGTGAATGGTTTCAGTCAGGCACAGCTGACCGATATCATGGTAAATCTTGTGGAGGCCTGGCCCCCGGATGCTGCTGAACTGGAACTGGTCCATGAAAACCTTTTGCCCCACTGCGCCGGAATTTGTAAGGCATTAAAGCGGCCCTGATCAGGTTTTCCTGGCCAGGGTATGAAAAACCGGTGAATCACCGGTTTTTTTATTGACATGTGCAAACAGAAATTCTATACCTGCAATGGTATTTTGCTGAAGGTGTACCTTGAAACAAGATGGTTTTTGCAGGACAAGTATTCGATATGACACAAAATCAGACTATTGAATGAAAAGTTTGGAAATTCTTTTCATTGTTGAATGTAATTTAACTTTTAACGGAGGTAAGTAAATGGCTAAGCATGAAACTCCTTTACTGGACCAGCTGGAATCCGGCCCCTGGCCTAGCTTTGTCTCTGACCTGAAGGCTCAGGCGGAAAAGAGAGCAAAGAATGAGGAAGGAATTGAATTCCAGATTCCGGTGGATGTTGTTGAGGATCTTCTGGGAATTCTGGAACTTTCTTTCAAACACGGAAGAACCCATTGGAAACACGGCGGCATTGTCGGTGTTTTCGGTTATGGCGGCGGTGTTATCGGCAGGTACTGTGACCAGCCCAAGAATTTTCCCGGGGTTGAGGCTTTTCACACCATGCGGGTGAACCAGCCTGCCGGCAAGTATTACAAAACTGATTATCTCAGAAAGCTGTGCGACCTGTGGGACTTCAGAGGCTCCGGAGTCACCAATATGCACGGCTCCACGGGTGATATCATTCTTCTGGGAACCACAACCAAGCAGCTGGAAGAAATTTTCTGGACATTGACCCATGACATGAACCAGGACCTTGGCGGTTCCGGCTCCAACCTGAGAACCCCGTCCGACTGTCTTGGAGAGTCACGGTGTGAATATTCCTGCTATGACACCAATGCCCTGGTGTATTTTCTGACCAATGAATACCAGGATGAGCTGCACAGACCTGCTTTCCCCTATAAGTTCAAATTCAAACTGGACGGCTGCCCCAACTGCTGCGTGGCATCCATTGCCCGGTCTGACATGTCCTTTATCGGTACCTGGAAAGACGACATCCGCATTGACCAGGATGCGGTAAACAAATATGTTGAAAACGATCCGGCGTATCCGGCCAATGCCGGCGCCTACAAGGGCAGCAAAGACTGGGGCCCCTTTAACCTTGAAAAAGAAGTACTGGGTCTTTGCCCCACAAAATGCATGAAATTTGAAAACAAGAAATTGTTCATTGACGATGCCAACTGCAGCCGTTGCATGCACTGCATCAATGTCATGCCCAGAGCCCTGAAAATCGGTAAAGAAACCGGTTGTTCCATTCTGGTTGGTGCCAAAGCCCCGATCCTTGATGGTGCCCAGATGGGGTCTTTGCTGGTTCCGTTTATAGAAGTCAATCCGGAAAATGATTATGAAGCAATTACGGAAGTCATTGAAAACATCTGGGACTGGTGGATGGAAGAAGGCAAGAACCGTGAACGTCTTGGTGAGCTGATCATGCGCCAGGGTTTCCAGAAACTGCTGGAAGTGACCGGTATCGATCCCATGCCCCAGCATGTGGCCTATCCCAGAACCAACCCGTATATCTTCTGGAAAGAAGATGAAGTACCCGGCGGCTGGGAACGTGATGTTGAAGAATACAGAAAACACCATCTGAGATAGAAAGGGAGAATAATAATGGCATTTATTTCGACTGGTTATAATCCAGAAAAACCGATGGAAAACCGGATTAGCGACATCGGTCCCAGAGACTATAACGAATTTTATCCTCCTGTGATCGCAAAAAACAAGGGCAAATGGTCTCACCATGAAATCCTTGAGCCCGGCGTACTCGTGCACGTGGCTGATTCAGGAGATGAAGTATATACAGTAAGAGTGGGCGGGGCCCGCCTGATGTCCACCAGCTTGATCAATGAAATCTGTGACATTGCAGACAAACATTGTGACGGACATGTACGGTTCACCACCAGAAACAATGTGGAGTTCATGGTGGATGCCAAGGACAAACTGGAACCTTTGAAAAACGATCTGTCCTCGAGAAAGTTTGACGGCGGTTCCTTCAAATTCCCCATCGGCGGCACAGGTGCCGGAGTTACCAACATTGTCCACACCCAGGGCTGGATCCACTGCCATACCCCGGCAACGGATGCGTCCGGTACGGTCAAGGCTGCCATGGACGTTCTGTTCAGCGATTTTCAGGACATGAGACTGCCGGCACAGCTGCGGGTTTCCATGGCCTGCTGCCTGAACATGTGCGGTGCGGTTCACTGCTCTGATATCGCCATCCTGGGATATCACAGAAAACCGCCCATGCTGGACCATGAATACCTGGACAAGGTGTGTGAAATCCCCCTGGCTGTTGCCTCATGTCCCACTGCGGCCATCAAGCCGGCCAAGGTGAAGCTGGACAACGGTAAGGAAGTCAAGTCTGTCGATGTCAAAAACGAACGGTGCATGTACTGCGGTAACTGCTACACCATGTGTCCGTCCATGCCCCTGGCTGACACTGAAGGGGATGGTATCGTCCTGATGGCCGGCGGCAAGGTATCCAACCGGATTTCCGATCCCAAGTTCTCCAAAGTGGTTGTGGCCTTCCTTCCCAATGAGATGCCCAGATGGCCGTCCATGACCGATGCCATCCAGAGAATGGTGGAAGCCTATGCCAAAGGCGCCAACAAGTACGAACGTCTGGGTGACTGGGCGGAAAGAATCGGATGGGAAAAATTCTTTGGGGTGTGTGAGCTGGATTTTACCCACCACCTGATTGATGATTTCCGCCAGCAGGCATACATGAGCTGGCGCCAGTCCGCACAGTTCAAATTCTAGTGTATTATCTGTTTTTGAACAGATCCTGCTGCATATGATGAAAAGCCGGGGCTTTCCGCAAGGTTACCCCGGCTCATCCATTTTAATTCAAAGGAGTGAAGACAATGAGTGATCTTCTTGACAACAAAGAAGCTGCGGAAGAAGCAGTGGTGGAATGGCTGAACAAAAAAGCCAAAACCAAATCCAAATTCTATCTCAAGGATTTTTACAAGATTTTTCCGGATGACAAACCCCGGATGATCAAAAAAGTGGTCAATAAAATGGTGGAAGACGGTATTCTTGAATACTGGTCATCGGGTTCCACCACCATGTACGGCCTTAAAGGCGGGGGTATCCAGCATTCTTCTGAAGGCGAAAATTAAGAAAAGATAAAAGACACAAACCCATGCAGGCAAGTTGTGAAAGTGTCCCGGGCGTAGTGGTAGCAGGTCTCAGGGGTGGATCAGGCAAAACCATTATCTCCCTTGGGATAACCGCTGCATGGAAACGCATGAATCTTGCGGTCGCCCCGTTCAAGAAAGGGCCTGACTATATTGATGCCGGCTGGCTATCTCTGGCAGCCGGCCGCCCCTGTTACAACCTGGATACCTATCTGTGCCATCCGGATGTTGTGCAACAATCTTATGCCACCCATTCCCGTTCCTGTGATATCGCATTAGTTGAAGGAAACCGCGGCCTTTACGACGGCATTGATACAGACGGGTCCACCTCCACCGCCGAGCTGGCACGACTGCTGGACCTGCCTGTGCTGCTGGTGCTGGACTGTACCAAAAGCACCCGGACCATGGCAGCGCTGCTGCTGGGCTGCATGCATTTTGATCCCGGGATACGCATTGCCGGGGTGATTCTCAACCAGGTGGCCGGCAGCCGCCACCGGAAAAAGGTGACAGACAATATTGCACGGTTCTGCAGGATTCCGGTTTTCGGTGCTGTTCCCAAACTTGGATCCGAAGATTTTCCAGAACGTCATATGGGTCTCGTAACATCTGCGGAACATGGATTTTCCGGCCAGGCCCTTGCATCAGTCGAAAAAATGGCCCGGGACCATATTGACCTTACATCCCTGCACCGGGCAATCACCCATGGTTGCGACTCTGCCCGAAAGATACATACCGATAGTGACCACCCGGAAAATAGTATACCTGCAGCAGGGGTTTGCCAACCCGATTCTTTGCCGCAGATCCCTGCACATGAGCAGGTGGTTATCGGCGTTATAAGAGATTCTGCTTTCCAATTTTATTATCCGGACAATCTGGATGCCCTGGAAGACCTGGGGGCCAAAATTGTTTTCATCAGTCCTTTGCACCAGAAAACCCTTCCTGATGTGGACGCATTGTATATGGGCGGGGGATTTCCTGAAACCCACGCCCCCCAGCTGGCGGAAAATACAAGCTTCAGGCACCATCTGAAACATCTGTCCCAAAACGGACTGCCCATTTATGCGGAATGCGGGGGACTGATATTTCTGGGCCAAAGCATCTGCTTAAAGGACAAAAAATATCCCATGTCCGGTATTCTGCCCATCTGGTTCGGACTGTCCCTGAAACCCCAGGGCCATGGCTATACCAGGGTCCTGGTAAAGCATGAAAATCCGTTCTACCGTACAGGGGAAATGTTGAAAGGACATGAGTTCCGGTATTCCAAAATTCTGAAAATCGATTTTCAGGACCATGAAATGGCATTTGCCATGGAAAGGGGCAAAGGCATACTGGACAAAAAAGACGGCTTTTTTAAAAACAATACCTTTGGCACCTATACCCATATCCATGCCCTGGGATCGGCATCCTGGGCATCATCCCTGGTGGAGAAAGCCAGGGTATACAAAGCGAGGCAAAACCCATGAAGGTGATTGCAGCAATCAGCGAAATGACCCGGTTTTCGGAAAACCTGCGCAGACAGGAGCAGACCATTGCGTTCGTACCCACCATGGGCTTCCTGCATGAGGGCCATCTGGCCCTCATGCAGGAAGCCAAAAAAAAAGCCGATCACCTGGTGGTATCCATATTTGTAAACCCGGCCCAGTTCGGTCCCAGTGAAGATTTTTCCACCTATCCCCGTGCTGTGGAGCAGGATCTGGAAAAATGCAGAACCATGGGGGCGGCTGCCGTGTTCACACCAGGTTCCGCTGATATGTATCCTTCGGGTTTCCAGACCTATGTGGAACTGGAAAAACTGCCCCTTCACCTGTGTGGTCTGTCCAGACCACAGTTTTTCAAAGGGGTCGCCACTGTAGTGGCCAAATTGTTCAATATTGTCAATCCCCATTTTGCCTTTTTCGGGGAAAAGGATTATCAGCAGCTGGCCATTATCCGGCAGCTGGTATCCGACCTGAATTTCGGTATAGAGATTGTCGGCGTGTCCATTGTCCGGGAACCGGACGGTCTGGCAAAAAGCTCGAGAAACAAATATCTGACCCAAAAACAGCGTCCCCATGCCCTTTTGCTTCACCGCTGTATACAGGCAGCCCAACAAATGGTGAAAGACGGAGAAACCGATGCAAAAATTTTGGAGGATGCAGCCACACAAATTTTATTGTCCTGTCCTGATATCACCGTGGACTATGTCAGCATTTGTGACCCTGTCACCCTGGACAGGGTGACCAGGATACAGGAAAAAGCGCTGATGGCTGTCGCGGTGTGGCTGGGAAAAACCCGGCTCATCGACAACCAGATGCTGGTCCTGCCCGATAAAAGCGTGTAAAAGCCATGACATCTGCACCAGCAAACGGTAACAGCCACAGTTTCGGTCAGGAGCATAAACAGCCGGGAGAAAGCCGTACCCTCATCGTTATCGCGGTTACAGCCGTCATGATGGGGGTGGAAATCTCCACCGGCATTATTTTCGGGTCCATGGCCCTGCTGGCGGACGGCCTGCACATGGCCTCCCATGCAGCAGCGCTTTCCATAACTGCACTGGCCTATGTTTATGCCCGGCGCCATGCCCATGACACCCGCTTCAGTTTCGGCACAGGCAAGGTGAATGCTCTGGGCGGTTTCACCGGGGCAGTGCTTCTGGCGGTATTTGCCCTTATGATGGCGGTGGAAAGTATGGCAAGGCTGGTGAATCCAGTGGAAATTGCATTTAACCAGGCAATTTTTGTGGCAGTGATCGGGCTGGTGGTCAATGTTCTTTCCATGCTCATTCTGGGCAGCCACAACAAAAGCCATGACCACGGCCACAGCCGCCATGACCATAACCTGCGCTCTGCCTATCTGCATGTTCTGGCAGATGCGCTGACCTCTTTTCTGGCGATTTTTGCCCTTCTGGCTGCCAAATATTTCGGACTGGTGTGGATGGATCCCTTCATGGGACTTGTCGGCGCTGTTCTGGTTTCACGCTGGTCTGTGGGACTGCTGCGGTCCACCGGCCGGATCCTTCTGGATCACCAGGCTCCTGAAAATATCCTGCATAAATTGACACATACCATTGAAACCCTTCCTGATACCCGGGTGGATGATCTGCACGTATGGGCCATCGGGCCCGGCATGTATGCTGCCATAGTATCGGTGGCTGCACGCAACCCTGAAGCACCTGCATACTATAAGCAGGTGTTGACCTGTGAGTTGAATCTGGTGCATGTGTCTATTGAGGTCATACCAGCCCGTTGAGCTGTATTTTTTCCCCTCTTGTATCCGAAAGATTTATGAAAATGCAGGCATTCAAGTGAAAAAAAAACAGGCGGTTTTTCCGGTTACCGGAAAAACCGCCTGTTTTTGATAGGCATTTACGATGTGATGGTATCAGGCCTTTTCATGGCAGTCGTTGCAGGAAGTAGGGGCCGGTCCTTTACGGCCTTTGGGATCGCCGGCTTCAATATTCACCTCTTTGTGGCAGTCTCTGCAGTTTCCATGCATGGCATTTTCATGGACCATGATGTCCCTTCTGTTTTCTTTGGTTTTCTCAAAGATATTGTGGCATTCATAACAGGGCTGGACATCATCCCCCATTGTAAGCTCTAAAGGTTCACCATTTTCATCATGGTGGCACTCACCGCAGGAAATACCATAATCTTCGGCATGTTTTTTGTGAGTGAATGTCACAGGCTTGAACTGGGGGGGACCTTTTCTGCGCTGGTCATAACCAGGGGTTTCCAGTTGAAATGTGTCTTCCACCTCAGTACCTGCCTGGATACCGGTTGCGGCAAAGATCGCGGCAAATCCTGCAGCCAGCAGCAGCACAATCAGTTTTTTGTTCATACGTGTTTTACTCCTTTAGCTGTTGAATTATGTATTTTCTCTTTTACCGGTACCGAACCACGGCACCGGAGGGATTTTTTTGAAAAAAACTGTCTTTTTTTTACACAACAACTGGACAAAGTCAATAAAAAATCTGGATATTTCTCTGGGGTTATTCTGTTTTGTCTTCTTTGTCCGATGGGGGGGCGGTGTTGTCGGATGCCGCGTCTGCATCAGTTTGTGCGTCTATGTCAGCAGGGGATTTTCTGCCGAATATCCGTGCGCCCAGAATGCTGATTTCATAGAGCACCATCAAAGGAAGGGCCATCATAACCTGGGTGATGACATCCGGCGGGGTTATCAATGCAGCCCCCACAAAAAACAGCAGCAATGCATATTTTCGGTTCTTTTTTAAAAAGGGCACCGTCACCAGGCCCATGCGGGCCATAAAGGTAAGCACCAGGGGCAGTTCAAATACAAGTCCAAAGGCCAGAAGCATTTTGGAGGCAAATGAGAGATACTCTTTCATGGAGGGCATGGCCTGGATGGTATCATTGGCAAACCCTAAAAAGAACTGGAAACCATAGGGAAAAACAATGAAATAGCCAAAGGACGACCCCAAAACAAAGAAGAAAATGGACAGCAGTACCACCGGCAGCATATATTTTTTTTCATTCCGGTACAGCCCCGGAGACACAAACATCCAGAATTCATAAAACAATACAGGCGTGGCCACCACGATACCGGCAAGCAAAGATACCTTAAGGTAGGTGAAAAAGGCTTCGGGCAAACCGGTGAAGATCATCCGGGCATTGCCGTCGGACTCCATGGCAGTCACCAGCGGTGCGGTTAAAATCTGGAACAGTTTTTCCTTGAATGCATATGCCCCGGCAAACCCTACTCCTACGGCAATAAACGAGCGGACAAGCCGGTCGCGCAACTCTCCTAAATGTTCTGTGAACGGGCTTTTGGTTTCGGTTTCCATGGATTATCCGCTTTTTTTGTCCCCGCTGCCGTCACTTTTGGGGACGGCATTTTCAGCTGCTGCCTCAGCCTCAGCATCATCGACTGGCCCGTCTTCTGAGACATTGGTTGTATCCTGATTTTGGTCTTTGTCTTTGTTTTCCCGGCGGGATTTGCCGGCTGTGTCTGACATATCCGTGGCAGAAGGCTTTATATCCTGAAGGGTGGTTTCCATGTCAATGCTGCGTTTGAAATCCTGGGCTGACCGTTTGAACTCACCCATGGCCCGGCCCAGGGTTTTGGCAAGTTCAGGCAGTTTTTTGGGGCCGATGACGATCAGGGCTATGGCCAGAATTAAAAGGATTTCAGGCATTCCAAGGCCAAACATTTTATCTTATTATCTCCTTTGTTTGCGGCGTAGTCTCCAGGTTAACGGTTTTACACCGGATTTCAGGGACATGTCAACCTGAACAATGGTCAGGGTTTTTTATTATATTTTTTTGGGGACCTGGCCCGTCGTTTTTTTGTCCGGTTTTTTGCCGGAACCTGTTTGCGCTGCTGCCTGGGAAGGGGTTTGGGCAGCGGTTGTTCCAGGGTTTCCGATGGATATTCACAGGCGATTTTGTGTCCCAGGACCTCTTCAATCTGGGGGATCTGAAAAGAGCTCATTTCATCGGCAAAGGAAATTGAGGTGCCGGTAGCGCCGGCACGTCCGGTCCTTCCTATGCGGTGGATATAGTGTTCAGGCTCAAAAGGCATATCATAGTTGACCACATGGCTGATGTTCTCAATGTGCAGACCCCGGGCTGCCACATCGGTTGCCACCAGGATATTGATGGTGCTGTTCTTGAACTGGTTCAACACCTTGAACCGGTTGTCCTGGGATACATCCCCGGACAAAACTTTGCATTTGAGCCGGTAGCGGGAAAGTTTGTCGCATAAGAATTTTGCCGTATCCTTGCGGTTGACAAAAATGAGCACCCGGTCAAGGTTTTCAGATACAATGAGATTGTAAACATGCTGGAATTTTTTATCTTCAGTGGTCAGATACACAACCTGGCGGATACTGTCGGCTGTTGTCTGTTCTGGGTCAATTTCAATCTGGACCTTGTTTTTGGTGGTCCAGGAATCAGCCAGGCGCAGGACTTCTTCGGTGAGGGTGGCTGAAAAAAACAGGGTCTGACGTTTATCCTTGTGGGGGGTCATGTACACCAGCCGCCTGACATCCGGAATAAATCCCATGTCCAGCATCCGGTCTGCCTCATCAATGACCATGATTTCCACTTTGGACAGATTGATGCGTTTCTGCCGGATAAAGTCCAGCAGCCGTCCAGGGGTTGCCACTATGACATCAACCGGGTTGTCATGCAGTATCTGCTGTTGTCTGGCATAACCGGTCCCGCCATAAACCGACACGATTTTCAGACTGGTATATCTGGCCAGGTCATTGAAATCTTTTTCAATCTGGTGAACCAGTTCCCTGGTAGGGGCCAGAATCAGTGCCCTGGGAAACCCTTCTTTGTTTTTCGCAGGATTTTCAGTGAACGCCTTGATCATGGCGATAATAAAGGTGGCGCTTTTTCCGGTTCCTGTCTGGGCCTTGGCTGTGGCATCCTTTCCGGCAAGGGTGTGGGGAAGCAGGGCGGCCTGGATTTCCGTGCAATATGCAAACCCCAGATCTGCAATGGCATGCATGAGATTTTCAGGCAGGTCCAGATCATGGAAACGGGTCTTTCCTTCTTTGGGCGGCACAGAAAATTCTTTCGATGACCAGGGGTCCTGCTGGTCAGGTATTTTTTGCCCCCTTTTTTTCGGGTGTTTTCCTGCAGTCTGCGGTCTCTGTTTAACGCTCTTTTTTGGGGTTTCCCGGGCTGCACCGGGTTTCAAAGCCGGTTGTGCAGTTTCGGATATGGTTCGCAGGTGTTTAGGTTCTGGTTTTTCCCCTCCCGGATGTGGTTGTATGGGATCAGGCGGGGTGGGGATTTGGTCCTGGCTTGGGATTTCCGGCTGGTTTTTCCGGGTGATAGGTTTTTGGAACAAATGTTTGAAAAAAGAGATAAGTGGTTTCAATATAACGCTCTGTGTTTGGGTTTATAAATAATGGAGACTGCCTGTGTGTTAGTAACAGACAGGCAGCCGTTTGTGAAGACAATTTTTGTGGGACCAAAGGTCATCCGCCTGCCACCAGGGGAAGCAGGCGGATGACAGCATCCTTTGGAATCAGGGTCTCATGGAATTTTGGGCTGGACACCAGTCTGCCGTTCAACCGGACCACCGAACAGAAACGGACATTATCCATCTGTTCCAGAAGATCAGCCACAGTCATCCCCTTGGACCATTGTACGGGTTTGTCATCCACCTGTATCATATGATGGTTTTGTATCATCATAATTTTTATGTGACGCCGTGCTGTTCCAGTACCTGCAGTACTTCAGGAAAATCAATGCCGAGGCGTTTCACTGTTTCTTTTGTGGGGATGCCGTTGTCAGTCCAGCCCCGGCGTTCATATACAGCATCCTTGAGCTGTTCATACTGGGATTCGCGTTCCTTTCTCAGGGCCGCCACCTTGGCATCGGTATCCATACCGGAAATATCCATGCCGTATTTTTGCGTCAACTGTTTGTCATAGCGCTCCTGACGGCTTTCATATTCTTCGGCAGTGACAGGTCCCATGGCCCGGTAAGGAATGGTGTCGTGTTCTCTGGTGCCGTATCCCATCTTCAGGTTAAAGACCCGCTGGAAATTGTATACTGCCTCGCTCATGGAAATCAGGTCATCTGCACTGGTTTTCCTGCCGGTGATGGCGGAAAAGAAATCTGCATACCACTGGACATGTTTGATCACCTTGGCTGGCTCTTGGGTGTCTTTGTTGTCTTCAGGGACAATATCATTCCAGGGCAGTTTGCACAGGCCGCACAGACCGAACCAGGTCCTGAACATGGGAAACCAGTGCAGGGCTTCCGCCTTGTTTTCAAAGGTGGGCATGAAATTGTGGACCATGTCCAGAAAGATCAGCCAGGCTTCATCATGCTGGGGGCCTTTGAGGGCCAGGCCGTAACCTCCCTGCTGGGCAAGGCTTTCCTTGGTGATGTATTCAGAAAATTCCAGGCCCTTGGATTCCATGCCGATATCCTGCATAAAAGCGGGATCTGCATGAAATTTGTCGGCAAATATCTGTTTCATCTGGCGGATGCCTTTTCCTACTATGGCGCCAAAGCCTTCCCCTTTAGCCATCTGGTGGATCAGTTCCAGGGTATTTAACCGGTTGCCGAAACTCAGATCCATCCCGTCGGTATGCTCAGTGGTGAGAAGATTGTTTTCAAAGCATTCCATGACAAATCCGATGGAGGTGCCCACGGAAATGGTATCCATCCCATAAGCATCACAGTAGAAATTGATTTCCAGAATGGTATGGGCGTCAAAAATTCCCAGGTTGGAGCCGCATCCTGCAACGGTTTCATATTCCGGACCGTCTACAAAGACCCTGGTACCTTTATACGGGCCGGTGAAAGGAGAGAAATCCTTGACCCCGTGGGAACAGGCCACTGCACACCCGCGCCAGCACCCGTCAAATCCCTTGTCAAAGATATGCTCATACACATCTTCGCCGATCACAGCGGCTTCCGGGTGTGAACCGAATTTGAAATTGTGGGTGGGCAGACAGTCATGGTCGTTCATGATGGGAACCAGGTGGGTGGTACCCACCAGGGCCATGCGGTTCTGTTTGGGATCCAGTTCATGGATCTCCTTGGCATGGGTTTTGGTGACGGTTTTAAGTGCTTCAAGGTCGGCCGGGTTGTTGGTTTTCATGGAAATGGCACCATGCCGGGCAACCACAGCTTTGATTTTCTTATCCGCAAACACGGTTCCGATACCGCCCCGACCGGCCTGTTTGTACCGGACCCTTTTGCGGCCTGCATCATACCAGGAAAAATTAAGGCACCCGAAATTGGTGTTTTCAGCTCCTGGTCCGGCAGTCACAACCGATACATTCACAGGCTTTTCTTTGTCAAAATACCGGGTCAGGGCATCAGACATTTCATAAGAATTATCAGGCAGATCAGATGCGGTAAATATCTTGATTTTGTTTTCAATACCGTCAATGAGGATTACCGTATCCTGGTCAGCCTTACCGGTAAGTGCAATGACATCAAACCCGGAGAATTTTTTATACGGGCCGAAATAACCGCCTACATTGGAGTCGATGGGTGCACCGGTAAGCGGAGAAATGGCTGTTACAATACTTTTGCCCCCCCCTGGATACCCCGGGGTGCCGCCCAGAGGCCCTGCAGAAATGCAGATGGTATTTTCAGGATCATCCCACCTGGTACTGCCTTTGACAGCGTTCCACATATACCACAAATCATAGCCTTTGCCGCCGATAAATTTTTCTTTTATGGCGGTTTCGATCGGGGAAATGGAAATGTCTGCTTTATCCAGATTGATATGCAGAGACTGATCCGTATATCCCTTTGTGACCTCTGCCCGCTCATACGGCAGGGCTTTTATCTCTTGTAATTGCAGATGACCCATTTTGCACTCCTTTAAGAAATTCATGTTTTAATTGTTGCTTTACGGATGAACGCAGCTGTTGACAGATCCCGAAACAGTCCCTGCAACCAGCTTGTGTGTTTTCCATGTATTGCGTTGTTTTGTGTATGTTCACGTGTTATCATACAATGAATTGGTGTTCAAGTATATATGGTTTCCCGCCGGGATGCGATAGAAGCCCATCTAATGGTCTAACCATTATTAAGGTATTGAGGCCTGCTTGTCAACCTGTTTTCAGGCACATTTTTTTTACCGCTCCACAGTGAGTGCCCTGTTGCCGGCGCGGCAAAAAAACTTGATTTTTATCTGATTGCCTGATAAAAAACCCGGTAAAAGAAATTATCCAGAGAAAGGGTATGTGAATGCTTATAGTGGCAAACTTTTTACAGGCAGTTGCAGTGGTTCTTGATTATGGATTGACCTTTTACATGTGGATTGTCATTGCCGGTGCTGTCTTGTCCTGGGTGAATCCGGATCCTTACAACCCTATTGTCCGGTTCATAAACACGGCAACAGAACCTGTATTCTATCAGATAAGAAAACGGCTTCCGGTCAATTTCGGCGGCATTGACATCTCTCCCATTGTTGTGATTCTGGCGATAGTGTTTCTGCAGACCTTTGTTGTAAACAGCCTTCACGGACTGGCGAGATCAATTTTATTGTAATAAACTTAAGGATTTGCCATGGGTGTAACATCGCTGGTGGTCAGGCAGAAAGAATTTAAAACCCGCTTCAGAGGATTTGATGTCCAGGAAGTGGATGCTTTTCTGGAAGATGTGGCAGCACAACTCGAATCCCTTGACCGGACAGTGCAGGGACTGGCAGAAGAAAAACGGCGGCTGGATCTGGAAAACCAGGGATACCGGAAACGGGAAAACGCCATGAAAAATGCGATGATCCAATCCCAGAAAGTACTGGATCAAATGAAGGAAAATGCCAAAAAATCTTCCCAGAATATTATTGCCAATGCAGAGGTTGAAGCAGAGAAGATTTTAAGCCGTGCCCATAAGCGGCTGTCCCAGCTCCACAGTGACATCATTGAATTGAAACGGCAGCGTATCCAGCTGGAGATGCAGATCAGTGCGGTTTTGGAGTCCCATTCCAAGCTGCTTGAAATGACCAAAGAAGAAAACAAGGCTGCCGATGAAACAGATGCAACCTTAAAGTTTATCAACAGAGCCTGAGCATCCTGTCACCACTACAATACATACAGTGTGATCATGCGCTATTGACAACCTATACGGGGTATACAAATGGCTGAGATTGATGCGTTTTTCAAACTCATGCACGAACAGGGCGCCTCTGACCTTCATCTTTCTGCAGGTCAGCAGCCGGCCCTGCGGCTCAATGGAGATATTGAGCGGATCAAGTATGACCGGTTGACTTCAGACAAACTGCGGGGCATGCTCTACGAAATAACCTCCCAGGAAAAAATAAAAGTGTTTGAAGAGACCGGAGATGTGGATTTCGGGTATGAAATTCCCGGTCTGGCCCGGTACAGGGCCAATTATTTCATGCAGAAAAGCGGTATATCAGCGGTATTTCGGGAAATTCCTTCCGATATTCTGAGCGCGGAAAAACTGGGGCTGCCTCCGGTGATTTCCAAACTGGCGGAACTGCCCCGGGGGCTGGTACTGGTTACCGGACCCACAGGATCAGGGAAGTCCACCACCCTGGCCGCGATCATCGACCATGCCAATAAAATCCGTAAAGACCATATTATCACAGTGGAAGACCCTATCGAATTTGTCCACAAAAGCCAGAACTGCATTGTGAATCATCGGGAAGTCGGTCTTCACACCCAGACCTTTTCTGCAGCCCTGCGCGGGGCATTGCGGGAAGACCCGGATATAATTCTGGTGGGCGAGCTGCGGGATCTGGAAACCATATCTCTGGCCATTGAAGCTGCATCTACAGGCCACCTGGTTTTCGGCACCCTGCATACGTCCAGTGCCGCCAAAACCGTTGACCGCATCATCGAGGTCTTTCCTTCCACAGAACAGGCCCAGATCCGCTCCACCCTTTCCGACGGTCTTCGGGCCGTAGTGGCCCAGGTGCTGTTCAAACGTGTTGATAAAAAAGGCCGGTGTCCGGCCCTGGAAATTCTGGTGGCAACCCCGGCGGTGCGGAATCTGATCAGAGAGGCAAAAACCCACCAGATCCCTTCCATGATACAGACCGGAAAACAATACGGGATGCAGCTTCTGGATGATGCCATCATGGGGCTGTACAAAAAAGGCTGGATCAGTTCGGATGAAGCATACAGCAAGGCGAATAACAAGGGTATTTTCAGGCCCTTCCTCAAAAAAATACCATCGGATTTTACCGAAGCCTGATTCATATTATATAAAAGGGGGGGCATGAAAAAACAGCAGATCGACTATCTTTTATCCAGGATGCTCACATCCCATACCAATGTATCTGATTTGAATCTTACGCCGGGCAAACCCCTTCAGGTGGAAAGCGACGGTGAACTGGTACCGGTGAAAATAGTGCCTGATTTTAAGGTTTTGACCCCGTTCCAGACCGAAACCATTGCATTGAATCTGATCAACAACGACCGCAAGCTTACCGAAACCCTTTTGAAGGAGGGTTCCTGTGATCTGTCTTACCAGCTGGACACCCAGGCAAGGTTCCGGGTGAATATTTTTTCACGGTCCGGCAAATATGCCATTGTCCTGCGGAAACTGGAAACAAAAATTCCTACCATTAAAGAACTGAAACTGCCTGAGCCGTTTTTCAAAATGGCAGAAGAAAAAAACGGCATTATTTTTGTCACCGGTGCCACTGGTTCGGGCAAGACCACCTCCCTGGCAGCCCTGCTGGATCAGATCAATGAGAGCAAATCCGTGCACGTGATCACCCTGGAAGATCCCATTGAATACCAGCATACCCAGAAACTATCCACCTTTAATCAGCGGGAGCTGGGGATGGATTTTGATTCCTTTGCCTCGGGCCTTCGGGCTGCCCTGCGCCAGGCACCCAAAGTTATTCTGGTAGGAGAGATGCGGGACCGGGAAACAGTGGAAATCGGCCTGTCTGCTGCGGAAACAGGCCATCTGGTCTTGTCCACCCTTCACACCGTGGATGCCGGCCAGACCATCAACCGGGTTTTGGGAATGTTTTCGACCCAGGAAGAAAAACAGATCCGCATCCGGCTGGCGGATACGATCCGGTGGATTGTTGCCCAGCGTCTTTTGCCCAAATCCGGGGGCGGACGGGTTGCGGCCTTTGAAATTATGGCCACCAATCTGCGGGTAAGGGATTCCATTCTTAACGGGGAATCAGAAGGCAAAACCTTTAATGATATTATCATGGCAGGCAAATCCCAGGGAATGGTTTCCTTTGATGAATTCATCCTTTCACTTTACAAACAGGCAAAGATCGATGAAAGGGTGGCCATGGCCTATGCCTCCAGAAAAGACCTGGTGGGCCGGGGTCTGGACAGTATCAAAAGTGCCAGAGGAGAAGCCACCTCCAAAATTGATTCCCTTGAAATTGACCGGGGTTATAAAGGGGAAAAATAAATATGAATATCCGCTGCAGGCATTGTAAATCCCAATTCAATATTCCGGATCATAAATTACCCAAAGATAAAGATGCGGTGTTTACGTGTCCAAAATGCAAGGAAAAAATCCAGATATCTGTGGCAAAAAATCCAGGGAAAGAAAAAATTGCAGATGCAGCAGTACCTGCATCCGGAACAGGGTTTCCCTTTCAAAGCCGCGAACGTGCCCTGGTTCTGGTCGCAGACACCCTGTTTCAAAAATCGGCCCATGATGCTGTCAGGCAATTGGGGTACGGGGTGGATACTGCCCCTGATCAGGGGGAAGCTGCAAAAAAGATAGCCTACCATGTCTATCCCCTGATATTGCTGGGCCAGGGGTTTGACCGCGGTTCCCAAAGTATTGCGGGGCACATGAACACCCTGGACATGTCCATACGGCGCATGACCTGTCTGGTGGTGATGGGCCAACAGTTTAAAACAGGCGATCCCATGGCGGCCCTGCATGCCAGTGCCGATTATGTTGTGGGTCCTGACAATCTTGAACACCTCCCCTCTTTTCTGGCTGCCGCATTAAAGCATCATAAAGATTTTTACCGGGTGTACATGGATTCTTTGAAAATTGTCGGCAAGGCCTGATACAGCATGAGCTTGGAATGGTTTGAACCTGTTACCTTCCAGGAAAGGATAAAGCGCACTGCTTCGTTTTTGAACCTGGGCCTTCTGATTTTTTCAGCAATTGTTTTTTTTTCAGAATTCAGATACGACTGGGGTGAACAGCTTCTGGGAACCTTTCTGGCATCCACCAATGAAACCAGGCCTGAAAAAGGAGCGATCTGGGAGCTTGGAAAAGATACGCTCAATGCCCACCAGTCTTTGAATAAAATTATCAACCGCAAAAGCGATACCCGCCAGCTTGCCCATAAAGCAGCCTCTTTTTCCGGTATTTCCGCCCGCCTGATACCCGGAGAATGGGTTGTTCTGGAAAAGGAACAATTCAAGCGCCTTTATCTGTCTTTGCCTTTGACCCATGCCCGGCAGATTATGGAGCCCGCCCGCCTGATATGGCTGCTCAACGGGGAGGTGACAGACCGGATCTTTTGTGAAGGTCTGAAAAACGGGATGAAAATTTATTTCATCAATGCTGAAAACAGGGTGGTTCAGCACATTGATCTGGAAGAAAGTACCCTGGCCGCCATTGCAGAGAAACAATATCTGGAGCCGGGCCGGTTGGAGAACTTTGACGGATTCATGGGCCGGATTTATCCGGCGGAGCAGTTTTTTAATGCGGTATTCAAGCTGCCCAGGGAAATGATCCCTGATCTTTTGCCGGACACAGACCTGCTTTTGGATCAGGAAGGCACTATTTTGCGTGTCGGTATCTCCAATGAGGCCAAAGACGGCTTCATCAGGCTTGGCATTGAATTCCAGCACCAGAATCAGCCCAGGGTGCTTTTTGTCAGAGCCAGGGAATGGGCAGTATGGCAGCTGGGGCTGGTTCTCAAAGGAGAACATCCATGAAGCCGCTGCCAGGTGTTTTGTCTGTATTCCGGTTTGTTTTTTTTACCGGGATGGTTATCATCTGTGCGGCTTTCATAGGTGCCATGTTTCTGGTTTTTTATACGGTACCGAATCTGCCCAAACTGCCCCGGGATGTAAGCCGCATTATTGAAACCCCCCAGAGTATTGTTTATGCTTCATCCGGCCAGGTGCTCATGCGGTTGGGAGAGCGGGAAAGTGTTCCCCTTGCCCGGGTGTCTGCTGATTTTATCAATGCCATCCTGGCCACAGAAGATCATCTTTTTTTTCAGCACCATGGGGTTAACAAGCTTCGGACGTTAAAGGCGCTGTATGTTACCTTGTTCAGGCCGGGCCGGATTGAAGGGGCATCCACCATCACCCAGCAGCTGGCCAAAAATTTGTTTTTTTCCTTTGAACAGTCCTATACCAGAAAATTCAAGGAGCTGCTGGTGGCATTACAGATTGAGGCCACTTCTTCCAAAGAAGAAATTCTGGAAGCCTATATCAACCAGATTTATTTTGGTGCAGGTGCCCAGGGGATTGAAAAGGCGGCCAATACATTTTTTGGAAAATCCGCCCGGGAATTGACCCTGCCGGAAGCAGCACTGCTGGCAGGACTGCCCAAATCTCCCACTGCCTATAACCCTTTTGTGCATTATGACCGGGCCATGAAACGCCGGGATCTGGTATTGCAGCGGATGGCGGATACCGGCTTTATTACAAAGAACCAGGCGGCAGAGGCAGCTGCAAAAGCCCCTTTGCTGCGCAAAGAAAAACAAGACGCCAGAAGCGGCAGTTACTTTCTGGATGCCCTTGTCAGAGAACTGGTCCAGGTTTATGGAGAAAATGTGGTGTACCATGGCGGTATCCAGGTCTATGCCACTGTTGATTCCCGCCTCCAGAAATCGGCAAAAATGGCATTGGCCCAGGGGCTTGACAACCTGGATACCATGATAGCCATACCTGCCCGGAAAACCCCCCGGCCTCAGGGTGCTCTGGTAGCGATTGAAACAGCAACCGGCGCAGTGCGCGCCCTGGTGGGGGGGCGCAATTATTACAACAGTGAGTTCAACCGCGCCACCAGGGCCCGGCGCCAGCCTGGAAGCGGATTTAAACCATTTGTTTACTATTCAGCCTTTGCCTCGGCCGGTTTTCATCCCGGAACTGTAATGACCGATCAGCCCGTGACCATTCCTGTTGCAGGTGCCCCTGACTGGCGGCCGCAAAACTTCGGGCACAGATTCAGAGGGGATATGATATTAAAAACAGCCCTGACCCATTCAGTCAATACCATTGCAGCCCAGCTTGTTCACATTACAGGACCCGGGGCGGTGATGGAAACGGTCCGGAAATGCGGCATAAAAAGTCCTTTGGATGATGTTTTTTCCATTGCACTGGGTACTGCCGGCGTAACCCCCATGGAAATGGCCCAGGCATTTTCTGTGTTTGCCAATCTGGGCAGGCACCATGTGCCTTTTTTGTTCTGGCGGGTGGAGGATGCCTTTGGCCGGATCTTGTTTGAACGCATAGTCCAGGACCGGCAGGTGCTGGATCCGGCCCTTTCTTATCAGGTTTTGGATATGATGAAGGCGGTTGTGGAAACAGGTTCCGGGCGAACCATAAAAGAACAGGGATTTAACCGTCCCTGTGCCGGGAAAACCGGCACCACGGATAATTACAATGATGCCTGGTTTACCGGATTTACCCCGACCCTGTGTACCTCTGTGTGGACAGGATTTGACAGAAGACAGCCCATGAAAGATGCCGATGGCATGGGAATTACCGGCGGCAGAGGCGCTGCGCCCATATGGGCAGACTTCATGCTCCAGGCCCTGGCCGGAGAGCCTGAAAGAACTTTTCCCATTCCTGAAAATATCCGGTTTGAGCAGGTAGATCCTGTTACCGGCTGCCGGGCCGGAACCCATGAAACCCGTGAAAGCACTGTCATTGCCTTGAAAACCGGTCAGACTGTCTGCGGTCAGGAGAAGCCGTGATCTGGGGTCTGCGAAATATCTTTGTCCGGCTCTGGGTGACTACTCTGGTGACGGTTCCTTTGTGCTTTTATGTCATGCCCTGGGTCAGACAGATATTTTCGGGTATGGGACCTGTTCTTTTTGCGCTGGGGGTGGTGATCACAGGTTATGTGTTTGTTGGTTTTCTGATGAATTTTCTGGGGGGGAAACTGATTGAAAGGCTGATCCGGGAAGCACAAATGTGGGAGCGGGCGGCTATCTTTAACAGAGCCAAAACAAAATACCTCCAGGCTGTCAGGATTTATGACTCATTTTTGTTGTCTCCTTTGTCAGTGGGAAAGATGAAAACCAGACTAACCGGTGCTTTGGCCAGATTCTCTCTTACAGTTGACAGGGAAAATGAGATCTTCAGACAAGCTGTCCTTGTTTATCTTTCCGCTAATCCCTGGGATGAGACCCTGGCAGGACTCTGGCTCAGACAGCTGTGTAAAAACGGGGCAGTTGATGATAAAGAGCAGGATCTGCTGACCTGCCTGGCCAATATCCATTATACCAACCCCAAATTGATGCCTTTTCTCACCAGGCTTTTTCTGAACCTGGGCAGGCTGGATTTCAGCGCCAAGCAGTTGTATGCCCGTGTACTGGAAGTGCCGTCATTAAAACAAAGATATGGAAAAGATATCCGTACCCTTTTGGAAGAACCGGTACAGCATCCGGAGCAGGATATTATATATCCGGTTCAGCATGTGCCCCGGCAACCTCTGCCCCCGGCCAACCAAAAAAATATATCTGCTGTATGGAGGGGTATTTTCACCGGGCTGCGGCATCGGATACAGTCTGCCCGGGCAGGTGTGGTTTTCTGCTTTGGTTTTTTAACCCGGCATGCAAGGCGCCTTATGACCCGCATACAGGTGAAAGACCGGTGGCGTTTCTATCTTAAGGCCGGGGTTCTGGGGATTATTTCCTTGTGGTCGCTGGTGTTCATGTATAATACTGTCTCTCATCTTCGGACACCCGGAACGGTGGATGAAATTGAGGTCATCATTGAAAAAAAGATATCCAAACCCTTTACCATTCAGGTGGCAGCTTATTTGAAAGAATCCCATGCAGACAAATATCTTGAGATTCTCAGGCAAAACAGTATCGATGCCCGCATAAAAAAAACAGGCGGCGGCGGCAAAACCTGGTACCTTATCCAGGTATCTGAATTTGCAGACAAAAATGAGGCCACCGCTTATGGCAACCACTTGAAACAACAGCACATTATCGAAGATTTTTTTGTAAGCAACAAATAATAATATGGAGGCAGACTATGATCATTATTTCCAATGTTACCTATCCCCCTGAAAGTACAAGAGAAATTGCCAACCGGTATCTCAAAGCCCCGGCCCTGCCGGATTTTATTACCAAAAAAGGGCCTTATATTTCAGCAAGCAGACGGTCGGGGATGCATTCCATCACCTATTATGAACTGGAAAACAACCGTCTCGCAGAAGGGCTTCAGGCCATTGGTGAAAGCCTGGCCATTTATTTCGGGGTGCCGGGATACCAGTATGAAATAAAACCCTATTTTGAACTGGAAGAGGGATTGACCATACTGGGTCTGTAGCCGATTTTTTGGGAAAAAAATCCTGGTTCGGGTCTGGACATGGACAGCGGTTCTTGCCGAAAAGGCTATAAAAACAGGGTGCGGTTGGGGGTGGATAAGGTTTCAGGACAGGATGCAAACAGTTTATTTATGGTGTTTTTAAGGTCTTCCATGTTCCTGGCCTGGTTCAGCTGTTTTAGCAAAAAATGGGAAAATTTGAAATTGGCACAGAAATAAGGGGCAAATTTTTTGAACAGCTTCAGGTTGAAGGGCATGTCATAGTGATGCTCCAGCAATGATGCCATGCGCAGGGCAGTCGCCTGGTAAATGCCGGAGTCAAAACTTTTTCTTTTGGTCCATTGGGCAAAAATCCAGGGCCGGGCTACTGCCATGCGGCCTAAGGCAAGGCCGTGGCACCCGGTTTGTGTCGTCATCTGCATGCCGTCCTGGATGGCAAAAAGATTGCCGTTGCCAAATACCGGAATGGTGACAGCTTCTTTGACCCGGGAGATGGCATCCCATTTGGGGGGGCGGGTGCGCCGGTCAGGCGCCATCCGGGGATGGAAAACAAGGGCATCAGCACCGGCTGCTTCAAAGCGTTTTGCCATGTCCGCAGCAAATGCTGCATCATCAGACCAGCCCATGCGAAATTTTACAAATAAGGGAAAAGAAACCGCCGCCCGCACTGCTGCCACAATTTCCCCGGCCAGGGCCGGGTTTTTCAACAAGGCGGCCCCGCATCCTTTTTTGCAGATGGCTGCCACAGAACACCCGAAATTCAGATCCACCCCGAAAAATCCCTCCTGCTCAATGCGGCGGGCAGCCTGTGCCATGGTGTCCGGGGCTGCACCAAAAATCTGGCAGACAGTGTAAGGCAGTTCCTGTTTGCGCCAGCAGAAGACAGGCGAGACTGCCGGGTTTTCGTGGGGAACGGCTTTGGCAGAACACATGCCGGTGAACAAAAGGCCGAACCCCCCGAATTCTGCAACCATCTCCCTGAAGGCAATATGGCCTATCCCGGCCATGGGGGCCAGCACCATCCGGCCGGCAATAATTTTGTTGCCAATGGGCAGAGGGGTGTTCAGATATTGTGCAAAAGCAGGGTCATCCATGGGGACATACGGTTCCTTTCCGGGTTGGAAGATTGTTGTATATAAAGGGTTTGGGAATGGGTGTCAATATCGTACAGCGAATCCCGCCTTGACAGATACGGGCAGCTATCATATCTTAGTGTGTTATTTTTACAGGACAAAATACCATGATCAATACCCACGAGCAGGAAAAAAAACAGTTTATCCGGTTGTTTCAGCAACAGGGTCTGGACAGGTTTGATGAGCGGTTTCAGGTACTTGAAGCTTTTTTAAAGCTGGATCATCACGTGACCCGGGCAGATATCGTGCAGCAGTTGGAAAAAGACGGCCACCCCCTGGATGGTGATTTTGTGTTTTCTTCCATGGAACATCTGTGCCGGTTCGGATTTGCCACCAAAGTGGAATTCGATCAGGAAGAAACCCTGTATGAGCACCGGCACATCGGTATCCATCACGACCATATGATCTGTACAAAATGCGGCACCATTCTGGAATTCAAAGATGAGGCCCTGGAAAAACAGCAAAAAAAAATTGCCCGGGCCTATGGGTTTCATATGCTCCAGCACCGCATGGAAATTTATGGACTTTGCGCTGCCTGTATGGCCAGCAGACAAAAACTGGTGCCGCTGCACAAAGCAAAGCAGGGTGAGCGGCTGGAAGTGAAGCAGCTGGAAGCCGGCAAAAAAATGCAGCTGCGCATTTCTTCCATGGGCCTGAAAACCGGGGATGAGATTGAAGTGGTATCCAATGGATTCGGCGGGCAGGTGGTGATTGCAGCAGGTGACAACCGCCTGGTCATCGGCAGCGGTATGGCCCAGAAAATCTGGGTGCAGCCGGTTGACAATGCCGTGGACATGCAGAAAAATGGAAAACCAGACGCCGGGGCAGAGCCGGAAACCACAAGGGTATTGCTGTGTGATATGAAAGCCGGCCAGGAAGGCACCATTGTGCGGGTTTCCGGTGAGAGCACCCTGCGCCGGCGCCTGCTGGAGATGGGAATCAACCGGGGAACCCGGGTGTATGTGGAAAAATATGCCCCCCTGAAAGACCCCATCGAACTGGTGGTCAAGGGGTATCATATCTCTTTGCGGGTGGAGGAAGCAGCCCATATTATGGTTGAAAACCTGACAACCCGGAACAGCTGAACATGAAACAGGAACTGACCATTGCCCTGGCGGGAAATCCCAATTGCGGCAAAACAACCATTTTCAACAACCTGACAGGGGCCCGCCAGAAAGTGGGCAACTGGCCCGGGGTCACCATTGAAAAAAAAGAAGGATTTCTCAAGTACAAACAATATTCCCTGCGGGTGGTGGATCTTCCCGGCACCTACAGCCTCACCCCCTTTTCCATTGAAGAGATAACCACCAGGGATTTTATCCTTCAGGGAAACCCGGATATTGTGGTCAGTATCATTGATGCATCCAATCTGGAAAGAAGCCTGTTTCTGGCGCTGCAGATCATGGAGCTTGCGTGTCCGGTGCTGTTCGTACTGAACATGGCGGATATGGCCCTGGCCCGGGGTATCCGCATCAATGAAAAAAAATTATCCGCCCTGCTGGACGTGCCTGTGGTGTTCACGGTGGGAAATAAAAACAAGGGCACAGAGCAGCTGATTGAAGCGGCAGTTGCAGAAAGTCTGGCCTTTGAAAAAGGGAAAAAATCCCGGGTTATCCGGTATGGCAATGAAACAGAAGCCTGCATAAACCAGGTGGAAACCCTGATCTCCCAAGCCCGGGCAATAAAAGATGACACGCTGGTCCGCTGGCATGCCATCAAACTGCTGGAAGATGATGCCATTGAAAAACAAAAGATTCTGGACCGCCTCCCCAGAGATGGACAAAAGATCCTTGATGAGGCAAAAAGATGCCGTGACCGGATGGTTGATCTGTTTCAGGATGATTTTGAAATTGTACTCACCGAAGACCGGTACGGGGTTATAGCCGGTATACTCAAGGAAACCGTCACCAATACAGCCAAAAAACGCATCGATATATCCCGGAACATTGATCTGGTTTTAACAGACCGTTTTCTGGGGATTCCAGTCTTTATTTTTTTTATCTGGGCCATGTTCCAGACCACTTTCACCCTGGGGGCCTATCCCATGGCCTGGATTGAGTCGGCAGTGGGATTTTTAAGTACATGGCTGGACCATCTTCTGCCGGCATCCCTGTTCAAATCAATGCTTTTGGACGGCATTGTGGCAGGTATCGGATCGGTGATCGTATTTCTGCCCAATATTCTGATTTTGTTTTTCTGTATCGCCCTGTTTGAAGATACCGGATACATGGCCAGGGCAGCCTTTCTCATGGACCGGGTAATGCATACTGCAGGGCTTCATGGCAAATCCTTTATTCCCATGCTCATGGGATTTGGGTGCAATGTACCTGCCATCATGGCTGCAAGAACCCTGGAGCACCAGAAGGACCGGATTCTTACCATTTTGATGACCCCGTTCATGTCCTGTTCGGCCCGGCTGCCGGTGTATATTGTCCTGGCCGGCAGTTTTTTTGCCCACAGGGCAGGGACTGTTATTTTCAGTCTTTATGCTGCCGGGATCATCATTGCCATCGTGTCCGGACGGATATTGCGGACCCTGTTTTTTAAAGGAGAAGATGCCCCGTTTGTCATGGAACTCCCCCCTTACCGCATGCCCATGCTCAAGAGCCTGCTTATCCATATGTGGGACAGAAGCAAAATGTTTCTGCGCAAAATGGGGGGGGTGATTCTGGTGGGATCCATCGTGATATGGGTGTTATCCAGTTTTCCCAAAGATATCGAATATACAAAAGATTACCAGGCATTGCAGCAGGATGTGAAGATCCGTTTCAGCCGCGTTATTGAAAAGGCTGAACCGGATCAGAAAGCGATCTTGCAGCAAAAACTGGCACTGGAATTACAAAAGATTCAAACCCGAAAAGAGCAGGAACGGGTATCCAAATCCTATATCGGCAGGATGGGCCATGCGCTGGAACCATTGTTTGCACCCATCGGCATTGGTTGGCAGGCCAGCGTCGCCCTTGTCACAGGCTTTGTGGCCAAGGAAGTGGTGGTCAGCACCATGGGCGTACTCTACGGGGTGGGCGATAATGGGGGCCAGGCCCTGACCCGGGCATTGAAGCAGTCAGGAATGACCCCATTGTCTGCTTTGTCCATGATGGTCTTTGTTCTGCTTTACGTGCCGTGCTTTGCTACAGTGGCTGTGATTTACCGGGAAGCCTCGTTTAAATGGGCCTGTTTTAACATTATTTATACGACAGCGGTTGCATGGACCCTGTCTTTTCTGGTATATCAGACAGGAATGATGTTACAAGGATGAGGTAAAACGGAGGTTGTGCATGAAGGTGAAGCGTTATATAAAGCAATCCATTATAACAATAGTGTTTCTCGCTGTTTGTTATATGGTGGCCGGTGGTGCAGGTGCTGCCGAGCGGGTGGTGGTCAAGAGCAGTATCGCCAATATGCGGTCAGGGCCGGGCACCAATTATGAGGTTCTCTGGCAGGTGGAAAAATATCACCCGTTCCTTGTGAAGGAAAAAAAAGGCAAATGGGTAAAAATACAGGATTTTGAAGATGATATGGCATGGATTCATTCCTCGCTTCTGACAGGCATGGAAGCAGTTATTACCATTAAATCCAAGTGCAATGTCCGCTCCCGGCCCACCACGGACAGCAAGGTGCTGTTTACTGTTGAAAGGGGGGTTCCCTTTAAGGTCATAAAGCGTGAGGGCAACTGGATACGTATTGCGCATGCAGATGGTGAAAAAGGATGGATCTACAAAACGCTTGTCTGGTAATGTGGTTAAAAATTTAAAAAAACAAGGTGAATGAATGGCAAATCAAGGCATTTCCAATGAGCGCAGAAAAGAACTGGAACAACTGGATCCATTGCAGAAAAATATTTTTAAGGCAATGGCCTATGCCGGGATATACAAAAAACAATTGTTGCTGATACTGGGAGTCGTGGTGCTGGCAGCCGTGGTATTTTTGGGTATCATAACCAGCTTCCAGCGATCTGAAAACAAGGCTTCCCATCTGGTTGCCGAGGCCACCGCCCGCTATAACCAGCTGGCTGATGACCCCAAAAAAGCATACCAGAATGTTAAAGACAGTTTTGAGACTGTGTTGAACGAATATGCCAATACCGATGCCGGCAAAATGGCACAGATAACCTATGCAGGCATATGTATGGATGCAGGTGAATATGACAGGGCCGGCGTGCTTTATGAAGGGGCGTTGGAAAGTTTTGGGGAGGAGGCTGTCCTGCACAATTTTCTGCTTTCTTCCCTGGGACATGTATGGCTGGCAAAAAATGATCTGGACCGGGCTGAAACCTATTTTCAACAGATTGAAACAGGAAAGTCAGATCTGCTCAAGGATGAAGCACGGTTTGTTCTGGCCCAGATTTATGCAGCCAGGCAGAAATCGGATGCAAGCCAAAAGATGTATGAAAAACTGGTCAAAGAAAACCAGCAGTCCATGTACGCAGGCCTGGCCCAGGCTATGGTTAAAAAAGAAAAATAGATTGGGGACTTGAAGTGGTCACAAACTAAAAAAGGCTGCCGTCAGGGCAGCCTTTTTTAGAAAAGGAAAAAAAGATGAAAAAATTAACCTGTGGTTAACTTCTGACATATAAATATGCAATTGGTTTGCCAGCGGGTACTTTTTTTGTTAATTTTTTCATAACTTACTGATAATAAGATATTTTTTTATAATATTCTGGCGGCCCTTTCCGGGCCGTTTTTTTGTGGTATCGGCCCCGGAAGTTCAGAATTTTAAACTCTTTTTACATCCGCACAGACAAAAAACTATATAATACATTGAAATAATTGAATTTTTTTAAAATTTATGATGGTGAACAAAAAATATAGGTACCTGAACCCAGCATCCTTTTCCAGGTTATTCTCTGGCAGGTAATTCTTTGTCCAGATTGTATTTTTTTAATTTCTGATTCAGGCCGCTTTTACCGATACCCAGGATCTGTGCGGCTTTTGTCTGCACATTTCCAGATATATGCATGGCTCTCTGGATCATGCGTTTCTCAACAGCGGCAAGGGTTTCAGCCAGGCCCACACCTTCGGGTATTCCCTCCAGATCAAGTGTGCTGCCCGAAGTCGTCCGGATCTGGGGGGGCAGGTCGGCAGGGGTTATGAGCTCATTGGAGGCAAGAATTACACACCGCTCAATAACATTTTCCAGCTCTCTTACATTGCCGTGCCAGGGATGGTCACACAGGATCTGTGCAGCATCCCTGCTGATGCCGTTGACCGGGTTGACAGTTCCTGATTCCCGGGTAAATTTGTGTATAAAATGGTTCATCAGCAAAGGGATGTCCTCGGGACGCTCCCGCAAAGGGGGAATCACCGCCTTCACCACATTCAAGCGGTAATACAGATCCTCTCTGAAATTTTTTTTTGCAATCTCATCTTCAAGAATTTTGTTGGTGGCAGCAATAAGACGAAAGTCAACAGGAATGGGAGTTGTGCCCCCCACCCGTTCAATGGATTTTTCCTGCAGGACCCGCAGCAGTTTCACCTGCAGCGGCATGGGCAGTTCCCCGATTTCATCCAGAAACAATGTTCCTTTGTCCGCCATTTCAAACCGGCCTTTTTTCATGGCAACCGCACCGGTGAATGCCCCTTTTTCATGGCCGAACAATTCGCTTTCCAGCAATGATTCAGCAAAGGCGGCACAATTGACCGCCACCAGGGGGTTGTCCTTTCGGGGGCTGTTGTAATGAATGGACCTGGCCACCAGTTCCTTGCCGGTGCCGCTTTCGCCTTCTATAAGGACAGAAGCATTGGTGGGGGCCACTTTTCGGATTATTTCATACAGTTTCTGCATGGGCTTGCTTTTGCCGATGATATTGCCGAAATGATAACGGGTCTGGAGGGCATCCCTGAGGCGGGCGTTTTCCTGGACGATCCGGTACATGGATATGGATTTGGCGATGTGGGCAATCAGGGTTTCATTTTCAAAGGGTTTTAAAATAAAGGTATAGGCACCTTTGTGCATGGCCTCCACAGCTTTTTCCACACTGCCGAACGCCGTCATGATTATGACCGGCAGTTCAGGCGTGATTTCCTTGATTTTTTCCAGAAGATCAATGCCGGTCATTCCCGGCATTTTAACATCTGTCAGAACCAGATCAATGACCTGGGAGTGTAACAGGTCCAGGGCTTCCATGCCGCTGGCTGCGGTGAAAGAGGCATACCCTTCTTCCTGAAGGACTTCACTTAAAACAAGCCGGTAGTGTTTTTCATCATCAACAATTAATATGGTTTCCATAGCGGTAATATCCTAAATCGGCAGAACAATGTCAACAACCGCACCCGATGGTTGGGAATTGGAGATGCTGATGCTGCCGTGATGGGCTTCTATTATATTTTTGACAATGCCCAGCCCAAGTCCGGTACCCGTGTCTTTGGTGGTAAAAAAAGGCGTCCATAATTTTTTTTGCACATCTTCACCAATGCCGCTTCCATTATCTGCAAAGGAAACATACACATGCTGTGCATCAAACCAGGTGGTAATGATCACAGTGCCATTTTTGCCCACAGCCTGAAAACTGTTGAGCAGTATATTTAAAAAAGCCTGGTAAAGCATGTCCTGATCTGCGTGTATATCGGGTAATTTTGGGTTATACGCCTTTATAATGGAAATATCCTGTTCCTGAATCTGGGGTTCAAGAAAGGACAGATTTTTTTCAACCACATCCGTAATACTGCAGGGACGCAGATTCGGCTGTTTGGGTTTGGCAAAATCCAGAAAATCAGTAATGATATTATTCAGTCTCTGGGATTCTTCTATGATAATATCCGGTATATTGGAGTCGGCATTGAATTTGGCCATTTTCTTTTTCATCAGCTGGGCCGAGCTTTTGATGATACCAAGGGGATTTCTGATTTCATGGGAAACACCGGCTGTCATTTCTCCGATGGCGGATAAATGCTCAGCCTGCCGCAGCTTTTCTTCCAGGCGGAGGCGTTCTTCCGCCCTTTTCTCGATTATTTTTTCCCCGTGCTTTACAACGAATCTCAACACCAGAAATAAAATTGCCATTACTGCGGCACAGGAAGTGACAATGAGCCCCTGTAATTTGAATACCTGCTGGTAATCATGGGAAATGTCCCGAACAATTTCAATGACGCCTATGACTGATTTTTCTTCGAACCGGGACAGCTGCATTTCCTGTACCAGGGGGGCAAAGGTAACAATTTTGGTTTCCTGGGGAAACCAGAAAAACAGTTCAAGAAAGCTGCCTTTCTGGATCAATTTGGAGGTGGTCTGTTTCTGCATGGCTTTTTCATACAGAACACCGCCGGCATTTTCTTCACCGACCCGGCTGTCATCAAAGCTGTAACCGATGATGTTGTCTGTGCCGTAGATATTAACCATTTCTACATGAAAACTGTGCAGAGTGGAGGTGATCACGGCATCTAAAAGACTGTGCTGCTCAGGTTCCCGTAGTTTAATCTCCCCGTATTTAAAGGCGACAGGGGCGGCGAATCTTAAAAAGATCTGATGGTTCAGATTTTCCACAAGCAAAGAATTGTACTCTTTGCTTTTTTCCAAAAGAAGATTTCGGACCCAGTGGGCATTGAGTGCCGCAATGATAATGGTGGCGGCCAGCATGACAATCAGGCTGGAAAAAGTAAATGCCTTGACCAGAATAAATGGTCTTCCCCCCTGGGTATTGGATGGTTCTTGGAAATTTTTTTTCACAATTTTCCTTGTTTTGGGAAATAAATTTCATATTTATTTTGTTTTTGGGTTTGACAAACCCATATATTTGGTTTATTCAGATAGAAACTACACGATAATACTTGACTTTCCAAGTAGATCGTATCAGATTATAGTAATATTGGTGCAGGTTATCAACCTTAAAGTTATGATGCAGGCTGTCTGAACACTGCACACAATAATAAATCTGAAGGGGTAAGGATGAACGCCTATGGTATTTAGTAAAAAAGATCATCTCGTGGGTCTAGATATCGGGTCTTCCTTCATCAAGGTCGCTGAGCTTCAGATATCCAAAAATAAGAAAATCCTTAAAAAATTCGGCATGGTGCCGCTGGCACCCGGAGCGATTGTAGAAGGCCGGATTATGGAAATGGAAGAAGTTGCCCGCACCATCCGCAGCCTGTTCCGGTCCCAGAAAATTCGAAAAAAAGATGTTGCCATTTCAACCGGGGGCCATTCCGTGGTTATCAAGACCATAAATACGGCCAAAGTACCGGAAAAAAATCTTCAGGAGACGATAGTCGCAGAGGCAGAACAATATATTCCCTATGACATGGAGGATGTTAATATCGACTACCAGATTCTGGGGGAAAGCCGGTTCGCTCCAGATCAGATGAATGTACTGCTGGTGGCTGTAAAAAAGGATCTTGTGGCGGAATACATGGAATTGACCGCCAGCGCAGGCCTGAATGCCAAAATTATTGACGTGGACACCTTTGCTTTGCAAAATATTTATGAAACACTGCCCAGAGAGGATGCACAAGATATTGTCCTTTTACTGGATGTGGGGGCATCAAAGACATCACTCAATATTCTCAAGGAAAATACTTCCATGATGATGCGGGATAATGATTCCGGCACCCACCAGATTATTGAGCAAATATGCACCCGGTTTGAAACAGATATCCAGGAGGCTGAAAAAATACTGCAGGGCCCCTTGGAAAAGGCACCTGACCCGGAGGCTGTGACAATGATTTTAGATGAAGTTGCCAATACCTGGTGTTCAGAAATCTGTGAAGTGGTCAATACCTTTCAATCCAATGCCAATGATACCCGGGTCACCAAAGTTGTTCTGAGTGGTGGCGGATCATTTGTACCGGGTTTTGCGGAAAATCTTGAATCAGAATTGGACGCAGAAGTGGTTACCATTATGCCATTTGAAGGATTGCAGCTGGATGAAAAAAAATTTTCTTCCGCATTTATATCCAGGGTCAGTTCCCAGGCGCCCATTGCACTGGGCCTTGCCCTGAGACGGGTGGACGATAAATGATACGCATAAATTTATTGCCTTTCAGACTGGCCAGAAAAAGAGAAAATATCCGCCGGCAGGTGTCAATATTTTTTCTGACCATACTTTTGCTTCTGGTCGGTTTGACCTGGTACACCCTGGGGATAAAAAAAACCATTGATGAAAAACGGCATGAAACCGATCGTGTAAATGCGCAAATAGCCATTTACAAGGAAAGGGCCGACCAGGTTACCGAAATCCAGAAACGGCTGAAAATTCTTGAAGACAAATTAAAAATAGTTGCATCCCTCAAGCTGAAAAGAGATGAACAGCTGAAGCTGCTTGAGGATCTGCAGGCCCGCCTGGTACCTGAACAGATGTGGATTGAAAGCCTGGATGCTGATGAAACAACCGTGACATTGACCGGCATTGCTTTTGATAATCCCACCATAGCAAATTTCATGAAACGTCTTGAAGCCTCACCGCTTTACCAGGAAATTGATCTCAAACAAACCAGAATCAAAAAATTTGACGAAGGGACCAGCTTGAAGGCGTTTGAACTGAAATGTTTGAAACGGTCTGCCGCCCCTGAAACTTCTGCAAAAGGTAACTAATGGCTGAAGAGACAAAAAAAAGCAGAATGCATAAGATAAAAAATCAGATTACAGCTGGTTTTGAGCGTGTGGGCAGATTGAGCCGGCTTCAGCGTTTTTTAATCTGCCTTCTCACTGTTGCGGTAATAGGGGGTACCTATTACTATTTCATTTTTATGCCGGAACATAAAAAATTGCAGCAGGTCACAAAAACATTGGAAACCCAGTCCAAAAAACTGCAGGTGGTTAAACGGCAGGCCAGTGATCTGAAAAAATGGGAAACAAAAATGCAGGAGGTGGAGCAGGCATTTTATGTTGCCACAAGGGCCCTGCCGGATAAAAAAGAACTGCCGACCCTTTTGACGGAAGTATCTGTTGCCGGCAGCAATGCCGGACTCACATTTTTGCTTTTTCAGCCGAACCCAGCTGTCAACAAAGAATTTTATATGGAAATTCCGTTATCCATGAAAGTGGAGGGCACGTATCTGCAGATTGCAGATTTCTTTTTTCAGGTGTCCAGATTGAACAGGATTGTCAATATAAATAAAATTTCCATGAAAACCAACAAAACCCTCTCAGGGATAATAGATATGAGCTGCAACGCTGTGACCTATATGTTTGTAGAGGAGGCCGCTCAGGAGCCGAAATCAGACAAAAAGAAGAACAAAGGCAGGAAAGGCTGATTTAGGAAATTATGAAAAATCAGAAAAATAAATGGATTTTACTTGTCTGTATGGTGTTTTTGCTGCTGGTGTCCGGGTGTAAGGAACCACCGGTGGGAAAATCGGAAAAATCCTCATCACCTGTAGTTTCCAGGGCCATACCCCGGCAGCCGGTACAAAAGTCTGTAGAATCTGAAAATGCGGTATCGCCTGAAACATCTTTGTCTGCACAAAGTGACCCTGCACTTGAAACATCCGGCGAGTCTGAACCAGCCAAGGAAAACAAATCCACAGAACCTGATAAAAAAGAGCAGGATGACCGCCAAAAAGCCCAGCAGCAGGTTTCGGAAACAGGGACAAAACAAAACAATACCCAGACCGAAGTTGTGCCAGAAAGCCGAGGCAGCGGTGAATACGTGGCCAAAAGCATGATAGATCCCTTTATGCCCTTGATTCAGGAAAAAAAAGAAGTGCCTGTCCCGGAAATGAAAAAGCCTGATAAACCCCAGCGGGTTTTAACTCCCCTTGAAAAAATGGAGTTGAGTCAGATAAAACTGGTTGCGGTAGTGATCATGGAGGATCGCAAAATAGCCATGGTTGAGGAAGCAACCGGAAAAGGGTATGAAGTGGTTCTTGGCACCTACATGGGAAAAAACCAGGGAAGGGTTATTGACATCACCTTTGATACCATTGTTGTAAAAGAAATTGTTACAGACTACAAAGGCAGCCAAATTGAACGTCTCCAGGAGATAAAAATTCATAAAAAAGACAGTGGGGAATAATATGTTTGTTTTTCAGTTTTACAAGATTAAGTATCGGGCTCTGGCCAGTATGGTGATACTGGCTGCAGCAATGGTGGCCGGATGTAATTCCCTGAAAACGCAAACCCCTGAGCCTGTGGATACAAGTGTCCGGGAAGATTCCGGGCCCGGGTCAGCCCGAACCCCGGGCAACATGATCCATGCTGTTGAAGTTGAATCTTTAGGCAATCACATGGGTATTCGTATTAAAGGCAAGGAAAAACTGGTCTATACTTCCATCAAGCAGGACTTCCCCTTTGGTGTGGCCATTTATCTGCCTGAAACAGGGATCCATCCGGATTTCATATCTCCAGGCACTATTGAAGATCCTGTGCAAGCCATCCGTACGGTTTACGCTGACCAGAAACAGACAACAGCCAAAATTGAAATTCTGCTGAATCAGGATATTCCTTATGAAGTGAAAGAATATGGAAACGATCTGCAGGTGGTCCTGTTCACCAACCAAACTGCAACAGATCAGCTTTTACCGGTTTCAATGCCGCAAGCAGGCAAAACTGCAGATACCGGTCAGGAAAAATTACCCGTAAAAACCGCTGCTATGCAGGAAACCATGGCATCAAAACCGGTTGTTTCCACTCAGCCTGCGGTGATGACTGATATCGGGTTCAACATAACGGAATCCGGCCACGCAGATATTCAGGTGGAGACCAGTCATCCGGTGCAGTATGAAACCCTGTGGCAAAGTGAAAACAAACTGTATTTAAAACTGCACAACACCAGGATACCTGAACACCATCAGCGGCCGCTGGTGACCAAGTATTTCAAGGCTGCTGTGGAACGGATCCTGCCCGGACCGGGCACAGATGACAGCCCGGATGCGAAAATCGAAATCATGATCCGGGAAAAAGTGCCGTTTCGGGTGGTTCAGGATCAGCGCCGGATATTGATGCGGTTTGATCCTGCCAGTATTGAACCGCCCCGGTTTAAAAAAGCTGAACAGCCGGCACATCTGCTTCAGACAGATAAAAAAAAGCAGATGGAGGAAGGAAATGCTGCACAGGGTATACAGCCGATAGTTACAGCGCTGGTTGAACAACCTTCACAACCTGAACTGGCTTTGGTGGAAAACTGGAAGACTGTTTTAGGTTTGGATGAACCCGAATATACCGGCGAAAAAATCAAACTGGATTTTTATGAGACAGATATAAAAAATGTTTTTCGCATACTCAGAAGTGTCAGCGGCTTGAATTTTGCGGTAGATAAGGATGTACAGGGAAAAGTTACCATGACTCTGGAAGAGCCCATCCCCTGGGATCAGGTCCTGGATCTGGTTCTGAAAATGAACGGGCTGGGTAAGAAAATGGAAGGAAATGTGATACGTATTGCCACTGTTCAGACGCTGAAACAGGAGGAGCAGGACCTTCAGGATGCCATTTCTGCCCGGAAAAAGGCTCTGGAACAGAAAAAAAGCCTGGAACCTTTGGTAACTGAATATATCCCCATAAATTATTCCGATGCCCAGGCAGATATTCAACCCCATGTTTCTTCCCTCCTGACTCCGGACAGAGGCAGTATTTCTGTGGATCAGCGCACCAATATGATCATAGTCACTGATACCAGAGAGAAAATAGAGCAGATACGGGAGATGATTTTTCGGCTTGATACTGTCACCCCCCAGATTATGATTGAGGCCCGGGTGGTGGAGGTGACCAAGGAATTTTCCCGAAGCATAGGGGTAGGATGGGGACTTACCAATGATGATACAATTTCTTCAGGATTTGTAAATGATACAAATGTGTCGGTGAACAACCCTTCCGGTACCGGCATTAGCGGAGAATTTTCATTTTTCCGGCTGTTCGGATCCTCCAGTATGGCCTTGAACGCCAAACTGGCAGCATCAGAAGCCCAGGGGGATGTCCGGATTGTTTCCTCGCCGCGCATACTCACTTTAGATAACAAAAAAGCCAAAATCAAACAAGGGGTGGAATTTGCCTATCTGGAGCGGGATGATGCAGGCGGCTCTTCTGTAAAATTTAAAGATGTTGATCTGCTTTTGGAAGTAACCCCCCATGTGACCCCGGACAAGCGCATTTCCCTGCGGGTTTTCCTGACCAAAAATGATATTTCCAGCATTACTGCCTCAGGTGCTCCCACGCTGGCCACCAATGAAACTGAAACCGAACTGCTGGTGAACAATAACGATACCGTGGTTATAGGCGGCATCGTCAAAACCACAAAAAACCGCAGTACGGACGGTCTCCCGTTTCTGACAGGCATTCCTGTTCTGGGAAAAATGCTTTTCGGTACTACCGAGAAACAAGATAACAGAAATGAGCTGCTGATATTTCTGACCCCTTCCATTGTACAATTGGAACAAAGACGTAACATCAGCCAGCTTGATAATTAATCCAGGTCAGACAGCCTTTTTCTGGCTGTCTGACCCAGTTCTGAATTTTCTGTGCTATACTCGCGCACCTTTTTCCAGGATTCCCGGGCCTGGGGGATTTGGCCCCTGATTTCATAAGCCCGGGCCAGATCGGCGTGCAGAACAGCACTGTCCGGAATTCTACGAAGGCTGTTGGAAAGAAACTCTATGGCCGCATCCACCTGCCGGGTGTCAAGATACACCAGGGCCAGGCCGTGGGTTGCCGCCACAAAGCCGGGGGCTTCATCCAGGGCCTGAGAAAAAAAGTATTCTGCCTGGAGATACTCTTTTTTCCCCAGATATGCCCATCCCAGATTGGAAAGCGGATACTGGGGTGTTGGATACAAAAGATCTTCCAGCACTTTTTTAAACGCTGAAATAGCTGCATCCCATTTTTTCTGGCGCAGCAAAGCTGCCCCGAGATTATTGAGCGCTTCCGTATAATCAGGTTTCAGGACCAGGGCCTTTTTAAAAGATGCCACAGCAAGATCATCGCGTTTTTTCCCCATATAGGCAAGCCCCAGGCTGTTGAGCACATACGGATCTTTGGGGGTCATTTTGAGAGCGTCCAGCAGTTTTGATAAGGCTGCTGTGTAATCTCCCTGCAGCAAAAGGGCTTCTCCCTGAATTTTAATTGCTTCAGCCAGCCCGGATTCTTTCTGGGACAAGCCGGTGGAACTGGTGCAGGCAGGCAGCAAAAGGCCAAGTAGAACTACGCAAATCAGATGTTGCTTCATGGTTTATCCTGTGCATACTTATGGTTGGTTTGGTATATTTATTATTTCAGGTGAATATACCGGATCTGTTCTGTTTGTAAAAATGTGGACTCACTGGGGGACAATGGATACAGGGAAACAAAAACACGGTCCGGCGGCAGTTCCGCATACAGACCTAACAAGGTTTCCACCTGTTGTTTATGACTGAAGCAAGGATTTTCCCAGATGGTATAGCCCAGGGCAGACAGCAGAAACCGGATCTGATCCTTCCAGGACTGATTCGGATAAAAGGATAATATATCAAATCCCATGTTCTGTATACTGGTTATTGCTGTACCATAGATATCTCCGAAATTGATCAAAAGGTCGGGACCGGCAGGCCGTTTTATCCGTCCGAATACTGCGGACATGGAAATATCGTTCACAGAAAAGTGAATTTTTTCTTCAGAAAGAAAGTCAAACGGTGCACCTGCCAGGATATCCGGGATTTTTTTTTGGATCAACGCCGGAGAGGCAGGTTTTGGGTCCATGAGACGGGCCTTTTGGATGGCCGCCTGGATCTGTCCGATTCTTACGTTCTTCCAGTGAGACCTGATGGTCTGGACCAGCTTTTTATCCCGAATATAACCTGTCTGGTTACCAGGGAAAAGCAGGATGTTTTCACCATGGTCCCTGGTTTCTATCAGCGGAGACTGGGCAAGGTTCAGCCAGACTGCATTCTCACCGTTTTTTGCCGGAAAATACATTTTGCCCTGGTGGAGCAGGGTTCCTTTCATCAGGGCAGCGTATCGTTTTAACTGCTGGATCTGGTCAGCTGAAACATCTGACAACGTGTTTTCACGTGCATGCCCTTGTGGAGCATCCCCGGGCTGAAAAACCGCTTGTTCTCTGTCCGCTTGTGCCGGTGGTCTGCCATGGGTGAGAAAAGATGAAAACCAGGGCTGAGACAAAACAGCGGGTTCTGGTATACGTACACGGGTCCCCTGATAAACCAGATGGATATTTTTGATATCAGGATTCAGGCGGTAAAATAACATACGGCCTTCCCTGGTGACACCACCGCCTTTTTTTAAAAATGCTTTGTCCAGAAGATCAGAAACCGTGTCCCCTGGCTGCAGGGTATGTTCCCGGACATATGGTGCCACATCAAAAGAGGCCGGCAGATGGGAAAATTCCACCACCGGCACTGCAACCATGCCGGTATCATCAGAGGCATATGTCTGTTTGTTTACCATTTTCAAAGGAATGAGAATCCGGATTCCCGGGGATATGGTATCAATATTGCTGATCCATGGATTAATTTTTTTGAAAATGGATATAAAAAGGGGAAAATCCTGTTCAGAAATTTCACCTTTCTGCCGGAAAATTTTATAGAGCCAGTCATCTTTTTTTACTGTATAGGGTTCACACAGGATATTCTGGTTTTCATGGGTGATAATGGTATAATGCTTCAGGGATGTTTTTACCGTCCCTGCAGCCGGGCTGACCAGATACCATAGAAAAACTGCAGGCAGACAGGCTGCAATTATTGTCTTTTTCAACCCATGAGAATTCATCAGTCAGCAGATGATAAGTGCATTTTATGCGCTATTTTTCCGGATATTTCCGCAATAAATTGGGCAAATTCAGATTTTCCCAGCCGTTTTTCCTGGGAAGGAACAAGATCCGGGTTATCCGGTGTGATCAGTTCAGGCAGGTTGATGCGGTCCGGATCCGGTGCGATATGATAGGGTTCAGGAATCTGGTTTTTGAAGTACAGGTCCTGGAATTCGGAAAATTTAATGGCATGGGCGGTTGCGTTCAGCACTGCGGTTTCATCAGAAGACACCAGGTCCATTGCCCGGGCTTTTACAAGGCCGGCCAGACATTCTCCCCCCTGGGTACAGGCAATATGCCCGTTCTGGTTGGCGGTGAGCTGCCAGTCCATGATGGCCTGCTCGGTTACCTGGACAAAAAATACATTGTCATGTCCTGATTCCCGGTTGTATTCTCTGGCAAGGGCAATCACCCGGGGCATGGACACGGGATTGCCTATCATGGCGGCCTGGGCCACACTGGGCTTTGTATCCACAGGGATAAATACCCGTTTTGATTCATCCGGCTCCAGATAGTATTGATACACAGGGTCTGCATGCTCTGACTGCACACCGATGATTTTGGGCAGCCGGCTGATGATGCCGGCCCTGAAAAATTTAAGGAACCCGTTCATGATGGCAGAAATATTGCCGGCATTGCCAATGGGAACCACCGCCACTTTTTGGGCCATATCCCAGTCAAAATCCTGGGCGATTTCATAGGAATAAGATTCCTGCCCCAGAATGCGCCAGGCATTTTTGGAATTGAGCAGCACCACAGGATATCTGGTGGACAGATGTTCCACTATCTTCATGCAGTCATCAAACACACCAGGTATCTCAAATACACTGGCACCGCTGCCCAGGGGCTGGGACAGCTGCTGAACCGTGACTTTTTTATGGGGCAGAAGCACGGCCGATTTTATCAAAGGTCTCAGGTAAGAGGCATATAATGCAGCTGCTGCAGAGGTATCTCCAGTGGATGCACACACCGCAATGACATCTGAGACCAGTCCCTGGTCAAGGAGAAATTTGATGCTGGAAAGGGCTGAAGCCATGCCCCTGTCCTTGAATGAGGCACTGGGGTTCTGGCCGTCGTTTTTAAAATAGAAACGGAGCCCGACCTTTTCCGTTAAAAAACCCGATGCCTCCACCACAGGGGTGTGGCCCTCTCCCAGATAAACAATGGATTCCAGGGGAATCACCGGGCCGATGAATTCATGGTACCGGTAAATACCCTTCAGCGCGGGTATTTTCAGCATTCTGCGGTAGTCGAATATCTGCTGCCAGGTGGTTCCTTCAATCTTATGGAGATCTTCCTGGTTCCGGTTATGGAGCATCAGAACCGCATCACAGGCAGGGCAGACATACAACAGTTTTTCCACTGGATACCCGGCACCGCAGCCCAGACATTTGTAATACATGTCCCCTTGCGGCCGGGGAATTATATGGGACCGGATATGTTTCGGAAACAGTTCAGGTTTCATTGGTGATTGTTTTTTGACCTCCCATATATGGTACCAGGGCATCAGGTATGTTGATCGTGCCGTCCGGCTGCTGACAGTTTTCAAGGATTGCGGCAAAGGTTCTTCCCACGGCAAGGCCTGAACCATTGAGGGTATGGCAGAACTCAGGTTTTTTTGCATCTTTGCGCTTAAAGCGGATGCTGGCCCGCCGTGCCTGAAAATCAAGACAGTTGCTGCACGAAGAGATTTCCCTGTATTTGTCCTGTCCCGGCATCCATACTTCAATGTCATAGGTTTTGGTGGCGGAAAATCCCAAGTCTCCGGTGCACAGGGTAAGCACCTGATAGGGCAGTTCCAGGCGCTGGAGAATAGTTTCTGCATTGGCCAGAAGGGATTCCAGTTCTGCAAAAGAGGATTCAGGCGTGGTTATTTTTACCATTTCCACCTTGTTGAACTGGTGCTGCCGGATCAGACCTTTGGTATCTCGGCCGTAGGAACCGGCCTCGGATCTGAAGCAGGGGGTGTAGGCGGTAAATTTATAGGGCAGATCCTCTTCTGCCAGAATTTCACCGGCATAAATATTGGTCACCGGTACCTCTGAGGTGGGAATCAGGTAATAATCCAGGCCTTCGATCTTGAACAGATCTTCTTCAAATTTGGGCAGCTGACCGGTTCCGGTCATGGTGGCGCTGTTGACGATAAAAGGCGGAAGGGTCTCTTTGTATCCATGTTCTTTTGTATGGATATCCAGCATAAAATTGATAAGGGCCCGCTCCAGCCTGGCACCTGATCCCAGATACAAAGGAAAGCGGGCACCGGCCAGTTTGGCGGCCCTGCCAAGATCCAGAATACCCAGACCCTCTCCGATATCAGCATGGTCCTGGACAGGGAAATCAAAAACCCGGGGGGAGCCGTGGGTTTTTTCCAGACGGTTCTGGGAATCATCTTTTCCTTTGGGTACATCAGCATGGGGCAGGTTGGGAAGGGCAACCAAGAATGTGTGGATGGCGTTTTCAACCTGACCAAGCTCTTTGTCCAGCGATTTGATTGTTTCTGAAACAGACCGCATCCTGTCGATGCTGGGCTGGGCATCTTTGCCGGACCGTTTCATTGCGGCAATATCATCGGAAACCACATTCCGCTGGTGCCGCAATTGCTCAATTTGCAGCAGCAGGGTTTTCCTTTTTTCCTCATTTTTCATCAGTACTGAAAAATCAACTGCAGCACCGCGTTTTTCCATTCCTTTTTGAACGGTTTCCAGGTTGTTTGTAATATATTTTGAATCCAGCATCGTCTTTCCTGTTCTGGCTGATTTCTGGTTGATAAACCCGCATGTCATATGTTTTTTTTAATTGTAACCAAATAGCATGGGACATATGAACAGTCAATGATTATTGCATGTTGACAATCAGGCATGCGTGTATAATATTCTGATATATTTTTTTGTAACCATAAGGAAAAGTGATTATGGAAGAGGTGAAAAATACGAAAACAAGCATATTGGCACAAGTGGCCGAAAGGCTTGACGCCGTCACAAAACAGGACCGGGAAGCCAAATACTACCAGATTGAAAACAAAGTGTTTGAATTTGCCAATTTCATGGAATCCCAGGTGTCATTCATGCACACAGTCGGCAGCGTGGAAATCCCCATGGAAAGGATTATTCGAAAAGCGCTTCATATAGAAAAGACAATCGTGCTGCCGGTGTTCACAGATGCCAAAAATGCGTTTCATCTGTGTAAAATCACTGATTATGACAAAGACCTGCTGCCCAATACCAGTGATGTGCTTGAACCGGATACTGAAAAATGCAAAAAGGTTTCTCTGGATGAGATTGATATCGCCTTTATTCCGGGCCTGGCTTTTGATGATAAAGGCGGCCGCATAGGGTTTGGTAACAATTATTATACCAAGCTCATCACAAGGCTGCCCGAAACATGCAGAAAGGTATCTCTTGCCTTTGAAGAGCAGATTGTAGACCAGATTCAGATGGATTCCAGAAAACATACTGTGGATATCATTATTACTGATAAACGGGTCATCTATAAAATTTAAAATGATCTAAAAGTCTTTTATCTGCTGGGCTGCCTGGGCAATTTGTGCTTTTTCTCTTTCTTCCAGAAAGATCAGGTGCTGGAAAAATTCCTGGACCGGCGCGGGTATCCCGCTCTGGTGAATCATTTTGTCGTAAAACCGTATCAAATTGTCATCCAGTTCCAATACCTGCTGCACTACGCTGTCGAGATCTTCTTCAGGGTCTTCCCATTGATTTTCGGTCAGGACGGTTTCAGTGAAAGGGATGAACTGCACCCAGGTCTTCAATATGATGTCCCGATCTTTTCCGCTGATATTTTCGAGCACATCCTGAATATTTTTCTCATGACGGCTGGTATAGGCAAGCAGCATTTTTACCCGTTCAGAATTCATCGCATCCTTATTTTTCCGGTAAAATTCATTTAACTGCCGATGATAGCTTTCAAGAAAATCGATGATGTCTCCTACAGTCTTATACGTCTGCATAACCGGTCCCTTCCGGCATCAATTTCATCTCAGACCGGCCGGATGGTTCACCTGTGCGGCTGCGTTTTCTGCAGATGATGAGGTTCAGCAGGCAGAGCGCGTTGGCCAGTTCATCCGCCTCCGGATATACACTGTCATTTGCATATCTTTTTTTGGAATCAGCCAGTGACGGCAGGCCGGACAGATTGGTCAGCCCGGCCATGGTATTGTTAATGAGCCTGTCTTTTTCCATGACATCCTCCCTGGTTTCAGCATATCCTGTTTACAAACCGTTTCTTCTCCGTATCATATCCTGTGCCGGCGGCAGGGGATATGGGGAAAATCCTGTATTTTTGCTTTGCGCACACTGTATAGGACTTTCAGAAAAACCGGTCCGATTCTTTTGATATGCCTGTATAAGGCGGGGCAACCGCAGCAACGCAGGAGAGTTGCCATGCAGAAGATGTGCAGATGAACACAAAGATGCTGGAAACCATAATGAATTTCGTGCTGCATCCTGCATACCTTGCCTATGGGGGATTTTTGGACCCGGAATACACAGATTGCCGGATGCATTCCAGGGTATTGTCTGTGATAAAGATAACAGATAAAAATCGAGATAAAAGGAGTATTCTTTATGAAGCAGCTGGATGCTGTATTGATATTTCCCCCCCCAATGGACCGAATAGACCGGGTCTATTCAGCCCCCCATTTTTTGAGCAGTTTTCTTGAAAGCAAAGGATTCCATACCAAAACCGTGGACCTGAACCTTACCGCACTGCTTTGTCTTGCCAGGTCATCTGAACCGGAGATCCGGGCCGGCATCCCTGACCGCATCATATCCCAATTAGATTCGGTGCAGGATCTGATGGCCATGGAAATCGCTGGAATCCGGTATACCCGTGTCTTTGGTGAAACCTATAAAAAGATATTCAGCCATCTCTACCAGACCCGGTCCCTTTCTTGCAGGGATATTCTGGAATTGGTGGACAGCCCGGAGATACAGGAGTTGATGGATATCCTGCACCCTGAAATTGTCCGGGAAATTGTCCAAAACAAACCTGCTGTGGTGGGCTTTTCCCTCCCTTTTTCCCAGCAGCTGGCACCGGCGGTTGCCCTGGCCGGGCAGATAAAACAAATGGCAGACCCGGTCCATATCTGTTTCGGCGGGCCGGTCATTACCCTGATGGGCCGGGAAGACCTGGCTGAAATGCAGGCACGTCTGCCTGTGGACTCTTTTGTGCAATATGAGGGCGAACATCCGCTGGCCTGCCTGCTTGGGTCGGTAAAAGCGGGCAGGCTGCCCCGGGAGTCGGACGGCGTTCTGACCTTTGAACAGCACCGGGAACAAACCGCCGGTATCCATGATTCCGGTAATCAAAATCCAACACCGGTCTACGACTACAACCGTTTTGGACCCAAAGCCCTGGCGCGGATGCCCAGGGCAGCTAAAATTCCCATCAGGCAGTCTGCCGGCTGTTATTGGAAGAAATGCACTTTCTGCGACTACGTCAATCTTCATCGGGACAAGACCTACCGGCCCAGGAAAACCACTGATATTCTTTCCGACATCCGCTACTATACAGACGTGGGGTTCTCCAGTTTCAGAATGCTGGCTGAGGCCATCCCACCTGCCCATGCCCTGAAAATTGCCCAGGCCATTCTGGAACAGGGCCTTGAGATAAACTGGCATGCCTTTATCCGGGTTGATACCGGATTTACCCCAAAGATTTTTAAAACACTCAAGAAAAGCGGCTTCCACTGCACCGTGGGTATGGAGTCCGCCAGCAGCCGCATCCTGGCTCTGCTGAACAAGGGGTATGACCTTACCGCGCTTCATGCCTTTGTGAATCATATGAAACTGGCAGGCTTTTACAATAACCATGTGAATATCATGGTGGGCGTACCCGGGGAAACCTGGGAAGACGCTCTGGAAACGCTTGGGTTCTGTATGGGCTGCAATGGCGTGTTCAACTGGTTCAAGCCTTCCAGGTTTACCCTCACAGCCACTTCGGACATGGGACAGCACCCGGAAAAATACGGCATCCGGATCCGAAAAAAAACGGAGAAACAGGGACCCGATAAAACCGGCGGCCGTTTGACCGCCAGGGGATTTGACGACCCGGACGGCATGAGCGAGGCAGATATTTCAGCAATTATAAACGCCTATGCACAGTTGAACCAGACCAGGGAGCAACATCCGGTATGTGTGGAACATTGCGATGTCTGTTCGCCTGCATTACCTGCTGCTGCAACGCCATAGGCTGAATCCCCGGCATTGATCAATCTGAAGCATGGGTGTTTCAGCAAAAGGGACGGTATCTGCTTGACGGAAACCGGACATGCTGGTATGAAGGGGTTCATGAACGATGAACCCAAAAAATTTGCCCGGTGGCGCAAAGACATGGTGGACAGACAGATCATTGCCCGGGGGATTACTGATCCTTTGGTGATTCAGGCAATGTGTGAGGTGCCCCGGCATTTGTTTGTCAGTGAAGCCCTGGTGGACACTGCCTACGGGGATTTTCCCCTGCCCATTGGTGAGGGCCAGACCATATCCCAGCCCTATATTATAGCAGAAATGACCCAGAGCCTGGATTTGAAAGGGTCTGAGCGCGTGCTTGAAATCGGTACCGGATCCGGTTATCAGGCAGCCATTCTGGCCAGATGTGTTTACAGGGTATATACCATTGAACGCAACCACCCGCTTTTTTTGCAGACGCGCACACTTTTTGACCGGCTGCGGCTCCACAACATCGTGACCAGGTATTCCGACGGTACCCAGGGCTGGAAAGAAGAAAGCCCTTTTGATGCCATCATTGTAACTGCCGGCGGCAACCAGATCCCGCAGCCCCTGGTGGAGCAGCTGGCTCCTGGCGGCCGCCTGGTCATGCCTGTAGGGGGGCATTTTTCCCAGGAACTTGTGAAGTTGACAAAGACTGATACCGGTATAAAAAAAGAAAATCTGGGGGGATGCCGATTTGTGAAGCTCATCGGCCAGCATGGGTGGAATGGATAAAAAAAGACTGCCGTTCCGCTACCAGGGAAAAATTATTCCCCTGGTTTTAAAAGAGCTGCTTATGGGGTTTTGTCTGGGGGCAGCCAATATTATTCCAGGTGTTTCCGGCGGAACCTTTTTGCTGGTTTTCAATATCTATGAACGGGTCTTTGCCATTTTGAACCGCATCAATAAAACTTTTATATTTCAGGCCGTGGGCCTGGGAGTAAGGTTTATAAGATATCTGGGCCAAAAAGGCAGTACCTCTGCAATTGTGGCATTTTTAGTACAAAATGACTTTATATTTCTGTTTAAGCTGATCATCGGCGCTGCCGCTGCCATTTTCGGACTTTCTTCATTGATGACCTACCTTCTGGCCCAGCATTTTTCTTTAACCTATGCATTTTTTTTCGGATTGATCCTGGTGTCCATTCTGATCCCGGCAAAGATGCTCAGGTCCCTGCGGGTGTATCTGATTTTTTTTGTATTCCTGGGGGCTGCCGTGACAATGGCGGTTTACCTGCAGGTCAACCCCTATGACAAGGTGAAACAAAAATCTGACTATTATCAGAGCCAATATGCAGTGGGGAAAATGGATAACAGCTTTAATGGTGTAAAAAACCATCCACTACTCTTCTCCGGCAGATACACGGTGAAAGAATATCTTTATGCCGGCCTGTGCGGTGCGATATCCATTTGCGCCATGGTGCTGCCCGGTATCAGCGGATCACTGGTGCTGATACTCATGGGGGCATATTTTGATGTGCTTTCCGCGATCTCAGCGGTGAAATTCTTTCACCTGGACACCATGGTGTTTCTGGGAAGTTTTACCCTGGGAATTGTGTTTGGCGGCCTGTTGTTCGCGCGGCTGGTGAACTATGTTCTCATACGGTATTATGATGCCACCATGGCATTTCTGCTGGGCCTGATGGCCGGATCATTGTGGGCATTGTGGCCTTTTAAGCAGGTGATTGTTGTGGAGCAGCAGTATGTGAAACTGGATGGTGCCGTCACCATTGTCGAAAATGTTCCGGTGTATACCAATGTCAATATTCTGCCTGCCGCAGAAGGGCAGCTTCTCTGGGCGGTGGTCCTGTTTTTTGCCGGCTGCGGCATCATGTACTGGTTCTGCCGCGCCCAGACCCGGGTTTCCCAGTAAAAGCTTTCATATGAGCAAAGAGAGGACAGCTGTTTCTCAGCAGAAGAATCAGCAGGTCTCAGGGGTGAACGCCACCACCTGGTCAATGCAGGCGGCATCGGCAAAAAGCATCACAAGACGGTCAACGCCCAGGGCGATGCCGGCAGCCGGAGGCATGGCATCCAGTTCTGAAAGAAAGGTTTTTGGCAAAGGCAGTGTGGGTTTTCCCTGACCGGCCCGGATCCGGTTTTCAGCATCGAAACGCCGGCGCTGCACCCGGCTGTCTGTTAATTCCGTGAACCCGTTGGCCAGTTCAATGCCGGCCATATAAAACTCGCACCGCTCTGCCAAAGCCGGGTTCCGGCAGGTGGGTGCTGCCAGACTGGCCAGGCAGATAGGATAATCCATGAGAAAAACCGGCCGTTTTGTGCCCAGGCAGGGTTCCACCGCAAACCCCATGATCTCATGGAAGCTGTCATCTGCCAGTGTCTGGTCGCAGGATTTGGGGGCATGCCGGTCAAATGCCTGGTGCACGGTCATGCGGTCAAAAGGGGCGGCCAGATCCAGGTTGAAACCCTGGTAGGAAATGGATGTACCACACCCCATACCTTCAGCGATATGCCGTACCAATGCCTGGCACTGGTCCATGAGATCCAGGTAGGTCTCACCGGCCCCATACCATTCCAGCAGGGTAAGCTCGGGCAGGTGCAGGCGCCCCCTTTCCTCTTTTCGGAAACATCTGCAGATCTGAAATATCTTTGGATACCCCCTGGCCAGCAGCCGTTTCATATAAAGTTCCGGGGATGCCATGAGAAATTGTCCGTCTGCGGTCATTGGATCAATGTGGGCTTCCGGAATAATGGCAGGGCTTTTGACCGGGGTTTCCACTTCCAGGTAACCGTGCCGGCCAAAAAAATCCCGCATGAGCTGTATCACACGGGATCTGGTTTCAAGATGAATACCGGTACTGTCTTGACCCATAGCCTGGACAGCCTATTTGATATGATAGGAATCTTTGGGCCGGTCCATCAGATAAATACGGTCATAGGTGCCGGCAGGGGCGGATTCAAAAAATTCATACCCCTTTTCAATACAGTTTTTACAGGCATTGATGGGAATATGCACTGCCAGAATGTGACGGCCCGGCATGGCTTTGGAATCAATTTCAAAGCTGCCGCCGCAGTCTCTGCAGATTCTGACCCGTTCTTTCTGCCGTTCAAAAATATTGTCCGTGTCATAATAGATTTCCCGGTGCCGCACCTGCAGTTCTCCAGGGGTGCCGGCAGCATCGCGCAGCTGAAGACGCTGGGCCCAGTAGCTGTTGATCTGGTCAACGGTCTTCTTGATCTTGTCGGTGATGCTCACAGACTGTTTGAGCTTTTCCGGGTTGTAATCAGGTTCCACCACCCCGGTATAATCAATGCCGGCCATGGCCAGAATAATACCCAGGTTGACATAGGGCAGGGCCCCTTCTATGGCATATCCGCCCTCCAGCACTGCAATGTCGGGTTTTAACAGGGAGGTGAGCTGGGCATATCCCTGGGCACAGAAATTCATATTGGTCAAGGGATCTGTGTAGTGGTTGTCCTGGCCTGCCGAGTTGACAACCAGATCCGGTTTGAATGCTTCCAGAACAGGGAGCACACAATGGTTGATCACATACAGATACCCGTCGGTGGAGGTCCCGGGCGGCAAAGGAATGTTCAGGTTGCTGCCTTTGGCGTTGGGGCCTCCCAGCTCTCCGGGGAATCCGGTGCCCGGAAACATGGTCCGGCCGTCCTGGTGCAGGGAGATGAACAGCACGTCCGGATCATGCCAGAAAATATTGTCGGTACCATCCCCGTGGTGGCAGTCGGTATCAATGATGGCAATGCGTTTGACATTGTACCGGGTCCGGATATATTCCACCATGATCGCTTCAATATTGATATGGCAGAATCCCCGTCCCCCGTGTGACACCCGCATGGAGTGATGCCCAGGGGGACGTACCAGGGCAAATCCGTTCTGCACTTCTTTGCCCATGACCGCATCGGCAATAACCTTGGCCCCGCCGGCGCTGATGAGATGCGATTCCGTGGTGACCGATTGTTCATCCGGCACACAGAACTGGGCCCGCTGAATATCTTTGGGGGTTGCCAGGGCAGGTTTGTATTCAATAATTCCCGGGATATCAAAAATGCCTTCTTCGGTGACCTGGTCCTGGGTATACAAAAGCCGCTCTTCTCTTTCCGGATGGGTGGGATCGATGGCCCAGTCAAAGGCGGGAAAAAATACCAGTCCTGTTTTATGTATTGCTTTCAGCATGATTTCCTCTTTGGTGTAACATCTTGTCAAAGCCCTTGATCAGGCCTGGTTTGAGTTGCATCTTGGTGCGGAATATTTTTCCCCTGGGTGAAAAATTTCTAACGATATTGAATTTCTGATACTCCACCACCTCCACCTCATCCATGTTTTCCGGGTCTGCACCCGAGTTGATGGCTTTTTCCCGCAGCAGGTTGTAGGCGGTTTCCATGAGTTCATCTTCTGAAAAGGTTTTTGAGATGGGTTCTGCAAAATCTTCTTCATGGGCGGTGACAATGCCCTGTTCTGTATCTGCATTCAAGGAAACCTCGCAGGTGGTTCTGGCCAGAGCCGCCCCGATGGCATTGGCCACGGCAGATTCGGGAACCGCAAGGGTGTCGATCTGGTACAGGTCCTGGATTTTTTTTGCAAAATAGGGAGCAGGTCCCCCAAGCAGAAGGATCTTCTGGGGGCTGAGTTTGTACCCTTCCAGAAAATCATGCACCGTATACACCGGCTGGGAATTGATCTGATCTATCATTTCAAAGGTTTTTTTCAAGATAATGGTACAGCAGGTTTTGAATACTTTTTCAGCTGCTTCTTCATCGGAAAGTTTCAGTCCCTGTGCAATGGTATGGATGCCGGCCATTGCTTTTTCCCGGTTTCCGGTATCCATGAGCCCCAGTACCACAAGGGCATCTGTGGGGGTGGGCAGAGGTCCGCCAAAGGCCATGGCCGGTCCCTGGCGGTCAGGACCGATGGTAAGCCCTGTGTCACTGACCCGCAGGGCGCTGTCGCCGCCGATACCCTTGGAGTCTGTGCGCAAAGACCGGATCAGGCTTTTATATCGGCCCCTCTGGATACCCACGGGTTCCAGCAGCGGGGCTCTGTCCACAAGAAAAGCGATATCTGTGGTGGTGCCGCCGATATCCAGCACAATGACGTCCTGGCCCTCGGGTGCGTAGGGAATAGCCCCCATGATACTGGCTGCAGGGCCTGATAAAACAGTCTGGCCGGGAAAATGCATGGAGGCTTCCAGGCTCATGGTGCCCCCGTCTGCTTTCAGGATCTGGATGGGAACGGTCAATCCTTTTTCAGCCAGACTTTTTTTCACGGCTTCGAAAAAAGATTTGTGCAGCGCAAATACTGCTGCATTCAAATGGGTGGTGGCGATCCGCCGGGGAAAGTTCAGGTTCCCGGATACGTGGTGGCCCAGAAATATCTGTTTGAAATATTTGTTCAGGATCCGCTTGATAAGGATTTCATGGGAAGGATTTCTGACACAGAATTTGCTGACCACCCCCACGTATTCCACACCGGCATTTTTGAGTTTTTCGGCAATATCCTGGATCTGAATCTCATTGACCGGGGCTTTTTCCCGTCCCCTGTGGTTGATGGAGCCGGAAACCGCATAATAATGGTCGCCTGTGCGAAAAAATTCCGGATCTACGCCCGGACCGGCTGAAACAATCATCCCCACCGGTTCCATGGTCTGCTGGACAATGGCATTGGTGGTCAGGGTGGTGGAAATGACCACCCGTCGGATCTGGCTGGGATCAATGGATGCAAGGAGCCGGGTAAATCCTGAAAGCACCGTGTTAAAAAGATCAGCAGGGTCTGTGGGAACTTTGATGCTTTTTTCAATCCCGTTTCTGCTGAGGATAACCGCATCCGTGTGCGTACCGCCAACATCCAGTCCTATTATCATGGCGTGTTCCTGTTTCTGTAATCATTGTGTTCGACCGTTTGCTTCTTTACACTTTACAGCGAAGCTTGTCAGAAAACGCAAGGGTTGTCAATGAAGTTTTTTGGGGCAAAAAGGTTGGCTGAAAAGCGGGGAATCAGGTCTTTGCAAGGTGTTGCAGCGCAAAAGCAATGAATTTTTTGCAGATGGGAGACTGGGTGCGTTTTTTGGCCCGGGTCAGATAAAAAAAGCGGTTCAGGTCCACCCCTTTCACCGCCAGGGCAGACAACCGGCCTTTTGCCAGATCATCAGCCACCGCTGTGGTGGAGAGAATGGAAATCCCCACATGATTGAGTATCCCCTGGATCACGGAAACAGAAGAACCCATGGTTATGGAGGGTTGTAATTGTCCAGGGTCATATCCGGCATCTGCCATGCTGCTGCATATAGACTGCCAGGTACCGGAACCGGATTCCCTTGCAATAAACGGTTCTTTTGTCAGCTTGTGCCACTCAACGGCAGACAGGTGGGCCCATTTATGGCCCTGTGGTACAATAAGTTTCATTTCATCTGCCAGAAGCACTTCCTGGACAATGGCTGTATCTGTTGTGCGGGCCCCCACCACTCCTATCTCCACCCGGCCGTATTTGACATCTTCAATTATCTGGCGGGTGTCTCCGGCATATAAAGATACGGTCACATCAGGATATGCCCTGGCAAAAGGGCCCATGAGTCTGGGAAGAATATAGCCGGCCGGGATGGTGCTGCCCCCGATAACCAGGCTGCCTTTGGTGCATCCGATAAAATCCAGCATCGCAGATTCGGTCCGGTCTTTCAGGGCCAGCATTTTTTTTGCATATTCAAACAAAATCCATCCGGCCTGGGTGGGTTCTGTTTTTTTGCCCAGCCGGTCCAGAAGCCGGCACTGAAAATGCTGTTCCAGTTCCTTTATATGGGTGGATACCGTGGGCTGGGACAAATTGATGGTATGGGAGGCTTTGGAAAAGCTTTCTTCTTCCACCACGGTGACAAAAATCTGGAGCTGCCACAGATCCATATTCAGCGGGTGCCTTGTTTTGTCTGGGTTTGGTGCAGGTTCTCTGCAAGCAGGGGAAATTTTTCCATAAGTTTGCGTTTTACTGGTTTGGGTACCATATCCGAGATATCTCCGCCAAACTGGGCTGCCTCCTTGATGATGGAAGAAGAGGTAAAGATCCACCTGAGACCGGTCATGAGAAATACCGACTGGACATCCTTGTGCAGTTTTCTGTTCATCAGGGCCATCTGAAACTCACTTTCAAAATCCGATATGGCCCGCATTCCCCGGATAATGGCAACAGCATGTTTCATGCGGGCATAATCCACCAGAAGTCCGTCAAAGGTATCCACTTTCAAAGCGCTGTTGCCATTGAAACTCTGGCGGATCATTTCCAGTCTTTCTTCGGTGGAGAACAAGGCTTTTTTGGAAGGATTTCGAAGGATTGCCACAATGACTTCATCAAAAATTTCCAGGGCCCGCTGGATCACATCCATATGGCCGTTGGTTAAGGGATCAAATGATCCAGGGTAGATGGCAGTTCTTTTTTTTGGGGGCATTCTCATCCTCATGCAGGGTCCTGGGTTCTGGTTAAAAAGGAAACCGTTGTTCTTGAGTATTTTTTTTGCCGGAAAATGTCAAGCCCGTTCAGGGTATCAGGCAGGGTTTCTTGTGCATCATGTTCTGCCACAACAACACCGTCCTCCGATAAAAGAGAACTGATCCAGTGTTTTTCCAGAAGGGTTTTTACATGATTTTTATGGTAGGGAGGATCCATGAAAACCAGATCAAAGCTGGAGGAGATGACAGATGCAGGCAGCCGGCCTATGAAAATATCTTTTCGGATTACACAAGATTGTTGAAAAAATCTGCAATGATCAATGTTTTGCTGAATAATCCTGCAGGATGCGGCAGATACATCCACGAACACGGCATGGGCCGCTCCCCGGCTCAAAGCCTCAAGACCCAGGGCACCGGTGCCGGCAAAAAGATCCAGAACCCGGGCTTTTTTTACCCGTGTTCCCAGGATGTTGAACATGGTTTCTTTGATCCGGTCAGAAGTGGGACGGATGTCCCGGCCTTCCAGGGAAGCAAGTTTTCTGCCTCTGCAGGTGCCGCTGATGACTCTCATGATACGGTCCGGATCAGGTAAGCTGCTTTTTGATGAACCGGGTGCTGGTGCCCAGGGTTTTTGCCACTGCAGGAATATCTCCCTGGGCCTGCTCCACCTTGCTTTTGACGTATTCTTTTTCAAAAGCGGCCCGGGCCTTATCCAGGTTGTTGATGGAAAACAAATGCCTGCGTTCCACTGCTGCGGGGGGGGTAACCTCCGTATTATAAGGACGGGGCAGATCAATGATATCGATGTGATTACCCTGGACCATGATGGTAAGACGCTCCACCAGGTTTTTGAGTTCTCTGACATTTCCCGGCCAGGGATAGCCGGCCAGCAGATCCAGGGTCTGGGGGGAGATGGATTTTTTGGGATCTGACGTCTGCCTGGCCAGTTTTTCCAGAAAGGTATCCACCAGCAGCGGAATATCTTCTTTTCTTTCCCGCAGGGGCGGGACGTGGATGGGAATGACGTTCAGGCGGAAAAAAAGATCCTGACGGAAATTGCCGTTTTGTATTTCCACGGCAAGATCCTTGTTGGTGGAGGCGATTATCCGTACGTCCATGTGGATGGTTCTGCCGCCCCCGATGCGCTGGAAAGTCTTGGATTCCAGGGCACGCAGAATTTTTGCCTGGGTTTGGATGTTCATGTCCCCGACCTCATCCAGAAAAAGGGTGCCCCCGGCAGCCAGTTCGAATTTTCCCATATTTTTGGAAAAAGCGCTGTCAAAGGCACCCTTTTCATGGCCGAACAGTTCGCTGTCAATGGTTTCTTCAGGTATGGCCGCGCAGTTGATGATGATAAAAGGTTCTTCAGGCCGCAGGCTGAACTGGTGAATGGTTCTGGCAACCATTTCCTTGCCCGTGCCGTTTTCTCCTGTGATCAATATGGAGGCATCAGAAGGAGATGCTGCCATGACCTGCCGGTATAATTTTTGAACTGCGGGGCTGGTACCGGTAATAGAATTTTTTTCAATGGTTTTTTTGCGCAGATAAAGATTTTCTTCTTCCAGCTTTCTGAAATTCAGGGCATTGTTGATGGTGACCATGACCTTGTCAATGGACAACGGTTTTTCCAGAAAATCATAGGCCCCGGATTTGGTGGCATCCACGGCCGACTCAATAGAACCGTGTCCGGTGATCATTACCACCGGAATGTTGGGAAAGCTTTTTTTGATTTCCTTTAAGGTTTCTATCCCGTCCAGCCCCGGCATCCAGATATCAAGCAGAACAATGTCAGGAGATTCGGTTTCAATTTTTTTTAATGCTTCATACCCGTTAAATGCATGCATGACTTCAAATCCGTCGTCTGAAAGTATACCTTCAAGGGATTCTATGATGGTGGATTCATCGTCAACAATTAAAACAGCCGGATACATAAAATACTTTCCTTTCTTTTTTCCCCGGGATCGGTTGGCGGCACTGGTGCCGTTTTTGGGCAATGCAGACTTAAGCAGCCGGAAGTTCAATAATGAATTTTGCCCCTTGCGGCTGGTTGTCCTGCACCCGTATGACCCCGCTGTGGTCTGCAATAATGGAATTTACAATGGCAAGTCCCAGCCCCATTCCCGTTTTCTTGGTGGAAAAATAGGGCTCGAACAGTTTGGTTTTTTCTTTGTCAGATATGCCTTTTCCTGTATCTGCAATTTCAATTCTCACTATTTTCAAAATGGTATCAAAGGAAACATCAATAACAATGACACCGTTTTTATTAACCGCAGATACAGCATTGTCAATAAGATTGATAAATGCCTGTTTCATGTGCTGGTGATCCAGCCTGAGGAAGGGCAGGTTTTCTTCAAATCTGGAGGTGATCTGTACGTTTTCCAGCCCTTCCCTGTACAGGGCAATGGTTTCCAGAATAATATTTTCAATTCTGGCCCGGGTGAAATTCACATCCGGAAATTTGGCAAAGGCGGAAAACTGGTTGACCAGATTACGGATCAGGTCCACATGTTCCACTATGGTATCGGCACAACCGGTAAAGACCTTATCATTGATCTCTTTGCCGTATTTGCGTTTGAGACGCTGGGCTGATAATTTTATGGGTGTCAGCGGGTTTTTTACCTCATGGGCAATGCGGCGGGCCACTTCCCGCCACGCTGCCATGCGCTGGGCTTTTTCCAGCTCAGTGACATCATCGAACACCAGAACTGCCCCGATATTGCGGCCTGTGTCATCTTTCAGGGTACTGTAGTGAAGGGAAAAATGCTTGGGCGTCCCTGATACTGTTGCAGATATGGGTATCTGCATATAATGCTGACCGGCAGCGGTCTGTTTTTGGAGTTTATCCGCCATCCGGAGATATTCGTCTGTGAGGATCTGCCTGAAGTTACAACCGATGATATTCTGGTTTTTGATGGCCAGCATGGATTCAGCAGATTTGTTGATGGTGGTGATGACCCCTGCGTCATCTATGGAAATAACCCCGGCGGAGATATTTTGTAAAACGATTTCAATGTATTGTCGGCTTTTTTTCAGTTCTGCGTTCTGCTGTTTCAGCATTTCCCTGGACAGGGCGATCTGTTCTCTACCGGCGGCCAGCTGGGCAGTCATGGAATTAAAAGACTTGATGAGGGTACCGATTTCATCATCTGTTTCAAAATCAATCTGGTATTTGAGGTCTCCCTCTGAAATCCGCCGGGTGCCTTCGGCAAATTTCATGATGGGAACGGTAATGGATTTGGCCAGCTGAAATCCGAACCAGATGGCGCAGAACACCACCAGCAGGGCCACAATGGACAAAGCGATATAATAGGAAATCTGGGCCGGTTTTTTGGTGAGTTTCAGCTGATGGTATTCTTCCATGCCATCTAAAATAGCAGTGAGATTTTCTGACAGATCCCTGGATATAAGGGTGGTTACCACAATATAGCCCAATACTTTATCTGGTGACGTGTCAAAGGGAATGGTGGACACGGTGCGCAAAAACTCCCCCTGGTCGATGGGCTGATAAATAGTGGTGGTGACTTTTTCCCCTGACATTTTGTTTAAATCCGAAGTGGTAAGCAGTCCGAAATAAAGGGGTTCCAGTTCATTGGCCAAAGACAGACTCACCCGTTTGGCATCCGGGGTATAGACCTCCACAGCATGGCGGTTGAATGCCCGCTGGATAACCTGGGTATACCGGTTCAATTCGTTGCGGTTTTCTTTTTCCAGAAGTTTTCTGGAATCAATCTGAAAGGCAGCCCGCCTGGCGAAAAATACATCTTTTTCTTCAATATAGGAATATAGCTTTTGCCCTACAGCCAGAGAGTTTTCCAGGGTCTGCTCCACTGGTGCATTGAACCAGAAGGCAATGGAGGTGGAGATAAACTGAATGGAGAAAAAAAACAATACCGTGGTGGGGACCAGGGCCAGAATCACAAAAGAGGTGATCAGCCGGGTTTTCAGCTTGGAACCGAAAACATTTTTTTTTTTTTCGTAATACAGTTTTGCCAGGTTCCGGAAAACCAGCAAAAGGAGTGTTAAAAGCAAAAGCAGGTTGATATTGATGAGAATGAACATCAATACGGTACTGGAAAGCGGAAAATCCGTGCCAAAGGGGGTAATCCGTGTTTCAATCAGCGTAAGAAAAGCCACCGCCAACAGGATGGCAAGGATGAAAAACCCTTCTTTTTTCCGGCGGGAGCGTTTTTGTTTTGTATTTTCTATGGCATCTGTCATGTGGCAGCCAAAGGTGGAGACAATTATGGTTAATATGTAAAATTAATCAGGTACCAGTCTGTTTCAACATCCCAGAAAGATACGAAAAAGAAAACATAATGAAGGGAGAAAGGGAGGGTGACTCTGGCCAGTTGGGCTTTTATCCTGATTTGGTATTTTTCCCCCTTAACCAGGTTTTTAAGTGGGATTATCCCAAGATTGTCAACATTTGTCATCCAGGTTTTGGCTTCTTCAAAAGCTTGCGTAACAGAGGGTTTTTCAGCTTTCCAGGGGCGGAAAACCGCGTACTCCTGCTTCAGTGAGTTGTATTTTATGGTAGATGTGATTTCAAGATCAGCTATTTTTTTGTCCACCCAGGAATCACTGGTCTTATACAAAGAGATATAAAACGAAAAGGTTGTGGGGATACCGTTTTGCACCGCATGGCTGATTTTTTCCGTAAATGCATTTTTTATTTCAAAATAGGTGAGCAGGTCGTCCCGGGTGTTGGCCAGTTTGATGTTGGTTAAAACCGGGTCATTTTCCGCCTGGACAATGACCGGCGTTAACAGCTGAAACAGGCCGATGAAAATCAGAAAAAGGCAGGCCGGTTTTGCATGCAGCAGTATTTTTGTCGTCATGTTCCAATGTCCAGTTCCATGGTTGCAGGGCCGGTTTCCCAGGCATTTTTGTTGTCCAACAGTTTTTTTATGAACATGTGGTTCAGGGTGTGTCCGGATTTGTGGGTGATAATATGGCCCTGGATGGGCATCCCCAGCAGGGAAAAATCCCCTATGCTGTCCAGCAGTTTGTGCCGGACAAATTCATCCGGATACCGCAGTCCTTCCGGATTCAGGATTCTATCTTTATCGATTACAATGGCATTGTCAAGACTTCCGCCTTTTCCGAGGCTGAATTTCTTTAATAATTCAAGGTCCTGGATAAACCCAAAGGTTCTGGCATGGCTGATTTCTTTTTCAAAATTGTTTTTTGCCCGGTCAAAGGTAAGGCGCTGCTTTCCGATGAAACACCGGTCAAAATCAATAGAGCAGGTGATTTTAAAACAGGGTGCCGGCCGCACCTCCACAAATTTATCCGCATCCTGTACCCGGATGGGGTTTTTTACAATGATAAAATGTCTGGGCAGCTGCTGGGGCATGATGCCGGCTGCAGTAAACGCCTGGGTGAAATCTTTTGCACTGCCGTCCATAATGGGCATTTCATATTCATCCATTTCCACCAGGGCATTGTCGATTCCAAGCCCGGCAAAACTGGCCATAAGGTGTTCGATAGTGGAGACAATGGTGCCGTTCACTCCCAGAACCGTTGCCAGGCTGGTATCCACAACGCGTTTGAAAAGGGCCGGGATTTTCTGAGATCCGGGGAGGTCCACCCGGCGGAATTTAATACCATGGTTTTCCCTGGCCGGTTTGACCATTATATTGTTTTTTTTTCCGGAATGAACCCCGGTTCCGGACAGTGCAACATTCTGTGCCAGGGTTTGCTGCCTGAAGGCTGTATCCATAAGTGCTTTCTTAAAATTTTAAAGTCTGTGAAAATGTGGGATATATATACCTGATTTTAATAAACAAAGCAAAACAAATAAGAAATTTCTTTGGTTCAGGAGCAAATTTTGATAGATACGGATAAACTGATAAAATTAAAGGTGATTTGTGATCGCAAAAACAAGCTCCTGTTCCCTAAACGGGATTGACGCCTTTGTGGTGGATGTGGAAGCGGATATTTCCCTGGGACTGCCGGTTTTTCAGATGGTGGGCCTGGCCGAAGCCTCAGTCAGGGAAAGCAAGGAACGGGTGCGGGCGGCGGTGAACAATTCCGGCTACAGCTTTCCCATGGACCGGGTGGTGGTGAACCTGGCCCCGGCAGATGTACAAAAGACCGGATCAGGGTTGGATCTGCCGGTGGCTGTAGCCATACTTGCCGCATCAGGGCTTGTTCCAGCCGATGGGATGGGGTCGTACCTGCTGGCTGGTGAATTATCCCTGGATGGCCGGGTTAAAGCGGTGCGCGGCATACTGCCCCTGGCACTGACAGCCCGGGAACAGGGGTTCAAAGGCGTGCTGGTGCCGGAAAAAAATGCAGATGAGGCTGCCATGGTGGAAGGGCTTGACGTACTGGGGATTACGCGTCTGAGTCAGGTGGTTGATTTTTTTGCCGGGCATACAGCCATTGTTCCTTTTGAGCGGGATAAAAAGTTCATGCAAAGGGCCTTTGCAAGGGGCATGGATGTGGATCTGTCTGATGTCCAGGGTCAGGCGCATGCCAAGCGCGCCCTGGAAATAGCTGCTGCCGGGGGTCATCATCTGATGATGACCGGTCCCCCCGGATCCGGCAAGAGCATGCTGGCCAAGCGGCTGTCTACTATTTTACCCTTTCCCTCTTTTGAGGAACTCCTGGAAGTGGCCCGCATTTATTCTGTGGTGGGCGGACTGGAAACCTGGAAAAAAGAATCCGCAAACCGGCCTTTCAGAGCCCCGCATCATACCATTTCAGATGCAGGGCTTGTGGGGGGCGGCGCCAGACCACTTCCCGGTGAGATCAGCCTGGCCCATCACGGGGTCCTGTTTATGGATGAATTGCCTGAGTTTAAAAAAAACGTACTGGAAGTGCTGCGCCAGCCCCTTGAAGATGGAAAAGTGACCATTGCGCGGGCAGGTATCAAAGCTGTTTTTCCCTGCCAGTTCATGCTGGTGGCAGCTATGAATCCCTGCCCCTGCGGATATCTGTCTGAGCCCGGCAATACCTGCACCTGCAGCCACACCCGGATTCAGGCCTACCGGTCGAAAATATCAGGTCCTCTGGTGGACCGGCTGGATATTCAGGTGGAGGTGCCCCGGGTTGAATTTGCGGCACTTGTTAATCCGAAGAAAGCTGAAAAATCCCTGGTTGTCCGCAAACGGGTGGAAAAAACCCGGCAGATACAAATCCAGCGCTTTGCCTCGGCACCCATCTTTTGCAACGCCCGCATGGGCAGTCAGGATGTTCACCATTTCTGCCATGTGGATAAAGACGGAGAACGCTTACTGGCAAAGGCATCAGATACCCTGATGCTTTCCGCCCGGGCATGTCATTCCATTTTAAAGGTGGCCCGGACCATTGCCGATCTTGACGATTGTCCGGATATTCAGAGTGGACATGTGGCAGAGGCTGTGCAGTACCGGGGCTTTGACAGGGGACTTTATTAGCTGCCTTGCATTTTTGTTCTTTGTTTAATGCTGTTTGGCGGTTTGGTGAAAAATGTTTACAACCCTTAAGGAAAACAGGCAGACAACCAAAATGATTAAAAAAGACATTTTCAACCATGATATTAAAGCCCGGTTCCAGGCTGCGGCCAGAGATCAAAATTTTCGATTTGTCATGGCGGACGGACAGATCAGGGGCGCGGTCGTGCATGCCACGCGCATGGTCAACGAAATGCGGGCCAACCATGAACTTGGCCCTCTGGAAACCCTGGTGCTGGGCCATGCCTATATTGCCGCGGCCCTGCTGTGCGCCACCCTCAAGGGCAGAAACCGTATCAGCCTTGCCATCCAGTGTTCAGGACCTGTAAAAGGGCTGGATGTGGAAGCCAACGCGGCAGGAGAGGTGCGGGGGTATTTAAAAACACAAAAGATTCATGCAGCCGATCCGGACCAGGTGGCATCTTTGTCTGCTTTGTTCGGGGCAGGGTTTCTTACTGTGACAAAATATCTGGAAGATGCCCCGACCCCCTATTCCGGCCAGATTGCGCTTGAATACGGCAGTATCGCTGAGGATCTGGCAGTGTATTTTCTCAAATCAGAGCAGATTCCCACAGGATTAAAACTCAGTGTTTTTTTTGACGCGCATCAGAAAGTTGCCGGGGCCGGCGGTATTTTTCTCCAGGCCATGCCCGGTGCTGACCCCGGTCAGTTGGCTGAGGCGGAAAACATTCTGCAGTCCCTTGATTCCACCGGCAGAACGTTTGTATCCGGGGTGCCTCCCCAGGCCCTGATAAAAAAGGCTTTTGCACCCCTGTCTCCCTGTTTTCTGGATCAGACCCGGGTGGAATTTTTCTGCAGGTGCTCCAGGGACCGCATGCAGGGGTATATGAAAAGCCTGGCCCAAGATGAGCGGGCAAACATCCTTGAAAACGGTCCGTTTCCCCTTGAGGTACGCTGCCATCACTGCAATTCGATTTATCGGTTTACCAGAAAAGACCTCAAAGCCCTTCTGGATTGAAAAAGAAAAATAGCATTAATCATGAGGTTTTTCTTGCCAAACAGAACCGTTATATTATACATACCGGTACAGGCATAGCCATATGACGGCTGCAATAAAGCTATAAACAGAAATCTGCAGCAGTCTGGTCAGCCATAAAAAACACAACCACGAGCCAAACTGAGAGGTGTCATCCATGTGCAACCACAGCCATGATCATTCCCATAACCATTACCCTGAAATTGTTCAGATTATGCCGGTATCCACACCACTTTTTGCCGTGTACCAGTCGGCCCAGCCATCAGCGTTTGCCGTTGAAACCGGAAAATCCAATATCAGCCTGATTCCGGTGCTGTTCATGGGGTTGATCCGTCATGGAGAAAAAAGCATGGTGGAAGGATTTTTTGCTTCCGGTGCCATACAGTCATGTGAAGATCTTGACGGTTTCAAGGGATATGCCGCTTCCCTTGAAATCGCGGAAAAGCTATATGTGTAATCCAAAGTTAAAAACCTAAGGAGGACCAATGCACAAACTTTTACAGGACAGCCCGGGCGAGAAAATAATGCTACTGGGAAACGAAGCCATTGCAAGGGGGGCTGTGGAAGCCGGAGTGGCATTTGCCACCACGTATCCAGGCACCCCTTCGTCTGAAATCTCTTTGAATCTTTTCCAGATGTCCCGGGAATCAGACCTCTATTTTGAGTACAGCACCAATGAAAAAGTGGCCCTGGAAGTGGCGGCAGCAGCTGCCAATTCCGGTCTTCGCACGTTTTGCATGATGAAACATGTGGGGGTCAATGTGGCGGCTGATCCGCTGATGACCCTGGCCTATGTGGGGGTGACCGCCGGCATGGTTATTCTCAGTGCAGATGATCCTGCCATGTTTTCCAGCCAGAATGAACAGGACAACCGGTATTATGCCAAGTTCGGGGGTCTGCCCATGCTGGAACCATCATCCGTGGCCGAAGCCAAGGAGATGATCAAGGCGGCGTTCGATCTGTCTGAGTCCCTGAAACAGCCTGTGCTCCTGCGCACCACCACCCGCATCAACCACTCCAGTGCATTTGTCACTTTCGGGGAGATGACACCCAGGAAAACCCAAGGCCGGTTTGTCCGGGATCCCCAGCGCTGCGTCACCGTGCCGGCTGTGTCAAGGGGACTGCATGTCAAGCTGCTGGAAAGACTCAAAAACGCGGCCCAGATGTCTGAAACCTCTTCATTTAATATCGTTCAGGGAAAAGGGCCTTTGGGCATCATCGCCAACGGCGTGAGTTTTCATTATGCCGAAGATGCGGTCAGGGACCTTGCACTGACAGACCGCGCCACAATCCTGCGCCTGGGATTTTCCAATCCCCTGCCTGAAAAACTGATCAAAAAGTTTCTGGCTGGGTGTGAAAAAGTGCTGGTGGTGGAGGAAGGCGAGCCTTTCATGGAAGAGGCGGTAAAGGCCTTTGCCCAGGAAGAGGGGATCACCATTCCCATCAAAGGCAAATCCGATGACCTGTTTTCCCGTCTGTTTGAATATGATCCTGCCATGGTCCGGGAAAAGATGGCCGCGTTTTTCGATATTTCCTATACATCGAAAACGCCTGTGGACAATTCAGATGTGCCGGATATACCCATGCGGCCCCCCAACCTGTGTTCCGGGTGTTCCCACCGGGCCACATTTTATGAGATCAAGCAGGCGGCCAAAGACATGGATGTGATCTATCCCACAGATATCGGCTGCTACACACTGGGATTTCTGCCGCCGTTGAGCATGGGGGATTTTGTGATCTGCATGGGATCTTCAGTGAGCTCAGCCGGCGGATTCGGTAAAGCCACGGACCAGAAAGTGGTGTCCTTTATCGGAGATTCCACCTTTTTTCATTCCGGCATCACCGGCCTTGTGAATGCTGTGTTCAACAACCACAATTTCACCCTGGTCATCCTGGAGAACGACATCACTGCCATGACCGGGCATCAGCCCCATCCCGGCGTGGACATGGAGCTGTTCGGTCTGTCCGGACACGGACGGGTCAATATCGAAAAGCTGGTCCGGGCCCTGGGAGTTGAACATGTCTCCATTATCAAGCCCTTCAAGGTAAAAAAGAGCATAGACACCATCAAGGAAGCGCTGGCTTTCAAGGGAGTGTCCGTGATCATCTCCCAGGAACCCTGTGCCCTGTATGCCAAAAGCCTGAAACTGAAGACTGCCCGGCCCTTCGTGGTAAGCAGCAAATGCAGGGACCACAAGGACTGCATAACCACCATTGCCTGCCCTTCTTTTTACCTGGACGAAGACAACCGGGTGGCCATTGATGCCAACACCTGTGTGGGCTGTGCGGTCTGCGCCCAGATCTGTCCGGAGAACGCCATCCGTCCCCTGAAGGAATAACCCCAAATACAAGGATATTGAACATATGGAAACAACCAGATTGATTATTGTAGCCGTCGGTGGACAGGGTAACCTTCTGGCATCCAAGGTCCTCGGGGATGCTGCCCTGCTTGCCGGGGTGCCGGTACGCATGAGTGAAATTCACGGCATGGCCCAGCGGGGGGGTGTAGTGGAATCCGCCATTGTATTCGGAGATGCCCAAAGCTCCATTATTTCCGACGGAGAAGCCGACATCCTGGTGGGATTTGAGCCGGCGGAAACCCTGCGGGCCATCAAACGGTGCAGCAAAGATACCCGGGTGATCACCAATACCGCGCCGGTGCCGCCGTTTACCGTGTCTGTGGGAATGGGCACTTACCCGGATGTGGAACAGATCAAAAAACTGATCACAGCCAAGACCGCCGGTCTGGTGGCCATTGATGCCATGTCCCTGGCAAAGGAAGCGGGCAGCCCCATGAGTGTTAATATCGTGCTGGTTGGCGCCCTGGTCCAGACCGGGGCTCTGGGTTTTGACCGGAAGGTTGTGGAAGAGGCGGTAAAAGGCCGGGTCAAACCCGCCTTTCTGGATGTGAATCTCAAGGCGTTTGACCTGGGATTCACCGCAGCTGCCAATGCCTGATATTTTTGTGATCAACGGTCCCAACCTGAACATGCTGGGAAAACGGGAGCCGGGTATTTACGGCTCCCATACCCTGGAACAGATAAACCAGGAACTGACAGCCGCAGCAGAACCCCTGGGGCTGTCCCTGTATTTTTTCCAGTCCAACCATGAAGGGGCCCTGGTGGACCAGATTCATCAGATGGTTGATCCGGCCCCTGCCGGGGTGATCATCAACCCGGGGGGATTGACCCATACCAGCGTGGCCCTGAGAGATGCCCTGGTGATGCTTTCCTGCCCGAAAGTGGAGGTGCATCTGTCCAACATCTACAAAAGAGAACCGTTCCGTCACAAATCCCTGCTGTCGGATATCGTTACGGGCCAGGTAACCGGGTTCGGGCATTTCGGGTACCACATGGCCCTGTCAGCCCTTCACCACCTTCTGTCAGTGTGATGCCATGGCCGGCCAGGTTCTGATTCTCTGTGCCACCCGGCTGGAAATGGCAGCATTTCTGGACCGGCACCCGGCCGGTTTTGCAGACAGATCCGACAAAGGGCTTAGGGTGTTTTCCAGTGCGGATCAATCCTGGGATCTGGTCATATCCGGACCGGGGGTATTTAATACAGCCCGGGCCCTTACCGCCTGCCTGGAAAGGTTTTCGCCCGCATTCATCCTTCATACGGGCATTGCCGGCATGTTTGACAGCTTCGGCCTGGACCTGGGAGATGCTGCAGTGGCCGTCACAGATACCTATATTCATGCAGGGGTTGATAAGTGCCGGGCAGGAAACAGGGAACATATGGCTGACACAGATCCGGAAATCATGCAAAGCCGGATGGATCAGGCAGCTTGCAAAACTTCCAGGCACCATCCGAGGGATACAGATCCTTTGTCCGGCCGGATCTCTTTGCCTTTTGCTTATGGTTATCAGATACCGCTGGATCCGCTGCCCTTTGACCTGGTTTCCGGACAGCCAATGACCCGCCAGGGTGTTTATCTGCTGGATTCGGATCTGGCTGGATCCAGCACAGATCTGCTGGCAGAATCCTTAGGCTGCAGGGTTATCCAGGGACCGTTTGTCACAGTATCATCAATTACCGGTTCCTATGAAAAAGCCGCTGCCCTGTCACAGGCGTTTTCACCGGTGATGGAATCCATGGAAGGTGCTGCCGCAGCCCATGTGGCTGCCCTTTACCAGGTGCCCATGGTGGAGATCCGGGCTGCTTCCAACCGGGTGGGGGAAAGAGATAAAAACCGGTGGGACATAAAAAAAGCGGTGCAGACCGTCGCTGGTATCTGTGAACTGATTCTTAAGGAAAGCACCTGACCATGGCATCTGCATCATCTGAGAACACCATGCAGTATGTGGATGTCCATTGTCATCTGCACGATTACAGGATTGCGCAGGATGTTGCCGGTATTGTGCAGCGGGCTGAAGCTGCAGGGGTTACCCGTATGGTGACCTGCGCCACCATGGAAGAAAATTTTGGGGCCACAAATTCCCTGGCAGATCAGTACAACGCTGTTTTTCCCTGTTACGGGATCCATCCGTGGTTTCTGGACACCTTGTCGGATAACTGGTTTCAGAAACTGGGAGACCAGGTGGCAGCCACTGCCGGCGGGGTGGGGGAAACCGGGCTGGATTTCATGGACAAAAATGCAGACAGAGACCGTCAGGTAGAGGTGTTTTCCGGTCATCTGTCTTTGGCCCGGGACCTGGAACGGCCCATCAACATTCACATCAGAAAGGCCTGGGATGCCTTTATCAGGCTGCTGAAAAAAACAGGTCCCCTGAAAACCCCGGGACTGGTGCATTCTTTTTCCGGATCAGCAGACCTGGCAGTGCTGCTGGAGCGGTACAACCTGTATATTTCCTTTTCCGGATCCGTGACCCGGCCCGGGGCCAAAAAAGTGGTGCATGCCCTGAAAGCGGTATCTCAGGACCGGTATCTGCTGGAAACCGACACCCCTGATATATACCCCAGTGTACCTGATCCGGAGGCGCACGGTCTCAATGAGCCTAAAAACCTGCCGGCCATCGCACAGATTGCTGCGTCCCGGGCCGGTGTGCCGGTCCGGGATTTTGTCCGCCGGGCCCATGCCAATGCCCGGGAGATATTTGACCCGCTCATTGCGGCAGCAAAATACGGGATGCGGCATTGAGTAGAGGTTATGGTGTGAATTGATCCGTGGCATGTCAGGTTCCCTGCCAACCAGTTCATTATGGAAAAATCTTGTCAAAACCGCTCTGCTTTGTTAGGGTTTGAATGGTATGCAGTAAATGAAATTATCAACACAATCGTGCCCGAATGTATTTTGATCTGATCAGCGATATTGAATGCATAGAGATCATTGCCACAGGTGGAAGAATAAGGGATAATATGCGGCTGCGCAAAGAGTTCGGAGAGGCCCGCTGGCGAAAGCTCAAAGGTGTCGCAAAGATCCAGCTTCAGAGCGGCAGGATTTGCAATGCTGAACTTCATTGGTATGAGGCACATGGCATTGGTCGGAAAAAAATGAAAATCAAACAAATTTTGGATTGAGCAATATGGCACAAGAAAAAAATGAAGAACAATTTGCACTCTGTATTGAAAACAAAGACTGTGAAGATCTGGAAAAACGAAAAATCTATCAAGTCATACCAGATAAATCAGCAACTCATGAGGGATATTTGAGAATCATAGATGAATCAGGTGAAGACTATTTGTATCCGGAGTCATACTTTGTCTTTATCCATCTACCCCATGAAGCTCGGAAAACGATGTATGAAGCGTCCTGACAACAGGTGCGCATGCCGGATATAACCCCTTTTGACAGAACCATCCGCCTGATGGGCAAAGAGGCCTTGGAAAAACTGGGCCGGGCCGGGATCGCCGTGTTCGGTCTGGGGGCGGTGGGGTCGTATGCCGCCGAAGCTTTGGCCAGAGTCGGCGTGGGACATCTGCGCCTGGTGGATTTTGACAGGGTGGATGTCTCCAATATCAACCGGCAGCTGTATGCCCTGCACTCCACGCTGGGGCGGAAAAAGGCAAAGATTGCCGGATCCCGGGTGCTGGACATCAATCCTGCCTGTGATGTGGAAATCCATGATACCTTTGTCAATGCTGACAGCCTTGGAGGGTTGTTGTCGGCAGATCTGGATGTGGTGGTAGATGCCATTGACGGGCTTAATTCCAAGGTCAACCTGCTGGTTGCTGCCAGACACATGGATCTGAAGGTGGTTTCTTCCATGGGGGCCGGAGGCCGGATGGATGTGTCCTGGATCAGAACCGGGGATATAGCTGATACCAGTGTGTGCCCCCTGGCCCGGGTGGTGCGCCGACGGCTGCACCGCCGGGGGGTGTTCACCGGTATCAGGTGTGTGTATTCCCTTGAAAAACCGGTCCCGTCATCTGACCCTGAGGCCTGTCAGGAGACTGACGGGCCGTTTGACGACCCGGAAAAAGGAACCGGCCATGGCCGCAAACGGCCGGCCATCGGCACGGTTCCCTGGATACCGGGCATATTCGGACTGACCCTGGCAGCAGAGGCAGTCCACATCATTACCCGCTGACCTCTTCGTCCCGCAGCACCCGGCGCAGCACCTTGCCCACGTTGGATACAGGAATTTCCTCTCTGAATTCAATGTATCGGGGCCGCTTGTACCCGGCCATGTTCTCCTTGCAAAAGGCTTCGATCTCCTCTTTTGTGGCGGTCTGTCCCTGTTTGCACTTGATGAAGGCCTTGACCTTTTCCCCGCTTTTTTCATCAGGCACCCCCACCACTGCCACCAGTTCCACCTTGGGATGGGTGTAGAGAATATCCTCCACCTCCCTGGGGTATACATTGAACCCGCCCACAATGATCATATCTTTTTTGCGGTCCGTGATGGTGATATATCCGTCTTTGTCGATGTTGCCGATATCGCCTGTGAGGAAATAGCGGTTGCCGTCAATGGTCACAAAGACCTCTTCATTGGCATCCGGTCTTTTCCAGTACCCTTTCATGACCTGGGGACCGCAGATGGCCAGTTCCCCGTCTTCTCCTCCGGACAGTTCTCTGGTACTGTCGTCCAGGGCAACGATTTTTACATCTGTGCCCGGCAAAGGAAAGCCGATGGAGCCTATCTTTCTGGTTTCTTTGAATGAGGGGTTGATACAGGCGGCAGGAGCGGTTTCTGTCAGCCCGTAAGCCTCAAAGATGATGGATCCGGTTTTTTCCTCAAACTGCCGGCACACGTCAGGCGGCAGGGGTGCGCCTCCTGACAGGCATCCCATGAGGGAGGTGATATCGTATTTGTCCAGGTGAGGATGGTTGGTAAATGCCACAAATATGGTGGGAACTGCGGTTATAAATGTGGGCCGGTATTTTTGTACCGCTTCCAGAACACCGGTGAAAGGCGGATTTCCTGCCCGGGGATCCGGGACGCAGATGAGCCGGCTGGCGGACAATGCACTGAAAAGCAGGGCGCTGGTGATACCGAAACTGTGATACCAGGGCAGTACCCCCAGGTAGGTGTGATATCCGCCGTGGCGCATTTTCTCCGCTTTGGCGCCCGGTTCATGGACCAGCCGGAAGTACTCTTCACAGGCTTCAAGATTATAGGTGAAATTGGTGTGGGTGAGTTCCGCTCCCTTGGGCACACCGGTTGTGCCGCCGGTGTAAAGCATCACCGCTGTTTCTTCTTCAGGCACAATATCAATTTTGGGAGGGTCGGGGCTGTAAGATGCCACAATGTCATCAAACATCACATGGCCGGGTTCATGCCTGTCCGCCTTGGGGATTTTTCCCAGAAGCCCTCCCAGAAAAGCCTTGATTTTCGGCAGATAGGATTTGATATTGCAGACAATGACGGTTTCAATCTCCGTGCCTTTTATGGCCTCCACTGTATTGGCATAAAACACGGGATGGTCCATGCAGAAAACCATTTTGGATTCTGAGTCCTTCAGCTGGTAGTTGAGCTCTGCCGGGGTGTACACCGGATTGCAGTTGACCGCCACAGCACCGGCTTTCAGGATCCCGAAAAGCACCTCGGGAAAGTGGGGGATGTTGGGCAGAAAAATGGCCACCTTGTCCCCCTGTTCAATACCTTTGTCTGCAAGAAAAGTGGCTATTCTGTCTGCCGTATCTTTTACCTGGGCATAGGTTCTGAAAGCACCGTTAAAAATGGTATACACATTGTCAGGGTATTTTTGCGCGCTGTTGTCCAGGATCCGGGTCAGAGGATAGTGATAATCGGTCACATCATGTGCCACACCTTCCGGCCAGTAGGGGGTTTGCCACTCGGGGCTCTGCATTGTACATCTCCTTTTTTGGGGGTGATCTGCTTGTGCGCTTTTTCAGCAAGCGCCTGTTATTTAAAAAAACATGTATTAATTTTTGTTTATACCCATATCTTTCCCAAGTTTGAAATGATTTTCGTACACCGGCGGTAAAAAATATCGGTTTGGACCAGCTTGCGGGTGCGGCCATTTCACGACAAATATCCGGATAAAGGTTTTTGCGGTTGATAAAGCAAAACTGCAATGGTAATGGATAATAGAAAACAATCATAAAATCAGAACAGGAGACATGCATAGTACCATGATAAAACCGATCAAAATACTTTTTATCATCTGTTTATGGGGATGGACATCTGCGGTGTGTGCGCAGGAAGTTTACGTCAGCGGTATAACCAAAATTACCATGCGCACAGGGCCCGGGGTGGAACATAAAATTGTGGCCATGCTGGTATCAGGCACCAGGCTTGAGATACTGGAGTACCAGAGGGACTGGTCCATGGTGCAGACAGAGGGTGAGAAAAGCGGATGGGTACTGACACGGTTTCTTACTGAAGACAAACCATTGACTGTCCAGGTTGAGAAATTGCGCAGGGAAAATGAACGCCTGGCCGCGACCCTTGAAAACAGCCGGAAAGAAAATCAGGCCCTGATCGAAAAAAATGATGCGCTGGAAGGTATAGAAAAAAAATACCGGAAGCTGGAACAGGCATCAGCTGATTTTTTCAAGCTGGATGCCCGGTACAAGGCCCTCGTTACATTGTCGGAAGAACAGCAGCAGCAGATAAAGACGTTGGAGAAAAACCTGAACAATGAGCAGATTTTATGGTTTCTCAGCGGGGCAGGTGTGTTCATGGTGGGATTGATTCTCGGGTTGAGTACCCGTAAAAAGAAAAAACGGTCGTTGTTATGATCAGAAGAACTGATTTTTTAATTATCGGCAGCGGTATTGCCGGCTTGAGCTATGCTTTGAAAGCAGCCCGCCACGGGCAGGTCACTATTATTACCAAAAAAAATATCCAGCAGAGCAATACAGCCCTGGCCCAGGGAGGCGTGGCTGCTGTGTTCGGTAAACAGGATTCCTTTGCCCTGCACATGGAAGATACCATGAAGGCAGGTGACGGCCTGTGCAATCCGGATGCGGTCAGAATGGTGGTGGAAAACGGTCCTGAAAGAATCAAGGAACTGGTGGAGCAGGGGGCACAGTTTAACAAGGCGGGTAAGGGAAAATATGATTTTTCTCTGGGCAGAGAAGGGGGCCATTCAGCCAAACGCATTGTTTATGCCCATGACCTGACCGGCAAAGAAATCGAAGATGCGCTCGTGGATTGTGTGAAAAAACATGAGAGCATCACTATTCTGGAAGATCATGTTGCAGTCAATTTGATCACCTTTTCCTCTTCTGTCAGAAGCGGGGTGCTGGTGACCCAGAATGAAAATATCTGCTGCGGTGCTTATGTGTTGAATAAAAGCACCGGGAATGTGGAAACGTTTCATGCAGGTGTGACCCTTCTGGCCACCGGCGGCGCCAGCAAGGTATATCTGTATACCTCCAATCCGGATATTGCCACCGGAGACGGTATTGCCATGGCTTATCGGGCCGGGGCATCTGTGGCAAATCTGGAATTTGTTCAGTTTCACCCCACCTGTCTGTATCATCCACAGGCCAAAAATTTTCTTATTTCCGAAGCTGTACGGGGAGAAGGAGGCATACTGCTGGATCACAAAGGCCGGCGGTTCATGGCGGACTATACCCCGGCTCGGGAGCTGGCCTGCCGGGATGTGGTGGCCAGGGCCATTGACAATGAATTAAAGAAAACCGGCGCAGAATCGGTTTTTCTGGATATTTCCCACAAAGATGCCGCATTTATCAGGCAGCGGTTCCCCAATATCTATGCCCGGTGTCTGGAATATGGGATTGACATCACCATTGATCCCATACCGGTGGTGCCGGCAGCCCATTACATGTGCGGGGGAGTGGCAACGGATTTGAACGGGAAAACAGATGTCCAGCGCCTGTATGCTGTGGGGGAAACCGCCTGCACAGGCCTTCACGGTGCCAACCGACTGGCATCCAATTCTTTGCTGGAGGCCCTGGTATATGCCCATAATGCATATCTGGATTCGGTAAAGGAATTTTCAGCTGTCAGGAACAAGGTTGATATCACCCTGGATACCTGGGATGAAACCAATACAACAGACAGTGATGAAGCCATTGTGGTCTCTCATAA
>Ga0102943_1000047_pt1 | contig 73956 bp, 61 predicted proteins | sample SalPonC_black_MG_FD_78174 | JGI IMG/M metagenome (GOLD analysis project Ga0102943, IMG submission 78174) | Salt pond soil microbial communities from South San Francisco under conditions of wetland restoration - Salt Pond MetaG... | ecosystem: Environmental > Aquatic > Marine > Intertidal zone >...
CTTTGGAAACGAACTCATAACCAGTCGGAGCAGGACAACCCGATAACCCGCCCGTAAAACTCTAAAAATCAACAGGACTTCCAGCTCGTCAGGCGGGTCGCCTGTCCTTCACGATGGGCAAAAAAAAGAATGAACATTTCAACCACGGAGTTCACGGAGAAAAAGAGAGCAGCTCATTGAATTGGATTGTTATCGTCCGGCATTTGACCTACTTGCGACAAACTCATTGTTTGCTACTCTTGGGTTAGTTCTTTGATAATCTTGTCAGGATTGTTCTTGGCCCAGTTTTGAGGTAGCAGTTGCTGTAAGAGTTGTTCCGATGGGCCTGACTGTGGGGCCTTGATGAGTTTTCCCAGGGCATCGTTGAGATAATCCCAGGGATGAATCCGGTGCAAGGTGCAGCAGCTGAGTAGCGTATAAATAATCGCACTTTTTTCACCTGCCAACGGGTGGCCAATAAAGAGATAGTTTTTGAGGCCCACTTTTTTGGGACGAAACTGCACTTCGAGCACATTAGTATCGAGCTTGGTGTGGCCGTAATCGAAGCACTTCATTAACTGCGGGCCATTGTCCCAGGGTGTAGTTGACGGCTGTTTTAAAGCGATTGTTGCAGATGCTGAGGTCCACAGTGTAAGCGTCGAGTTTGGTTTTGATGGTTTTGACGATCGGCATTGAGTGCTCAAGGCGCAATTGCCTGCGTTGTGCATCGGTCACATTTTCCTCATCCCATTTTTGCTCGAGCTTATACAGGGCTCCGATTTCGTGCAGCATGATTTTGCTGTGCTCGGGTTCGTCGCTGAAGGCATCGCGAAACTTGCGAAAGGCATGGGCCCAGCATGCCAGCAGAACAATATTCTTATGCGCCTTGGCATAATGGCTGTAGGCATTGTAACCATCGCTTTGCAGTAATCCTTCAAAGCCGCCAATGAGCGCATCGACATTTTTATGCTTACAGTCCAGTATTCATTTGAGCACTACATTGCCTCCGGGCGCATAGTAGGCCCAGAAGTAGCCTTGGCCTACTCCTTTGTTTTTACCGTTGATGTATTTGATGAAGGTTTCGTCGATTAATAGATACTTACTCTGCTTAGTGGTTAACTCAATGTATGCATACAAGGGTCGGAACCATTGGGCCATTTGCTCGATGATGTCACTTTGGGTTTGGCGGGGAATATCAACTCCCATTCTCCTAAAAGTTTGTTCCTGGCGATACAGGGGGTTGTGCTCCAGATATTTGGCAATAGCGATGTAGACAGCCAAGCTGGTAGAGACATAACTGCTGCTGAAGCGAACCGGAGCTTTGGCGATGATTAAGGGTGCATCGCGATCAGCCTTGCAGCGATATTTTTTTTGAATGATTTCGTGGCGGTGCACGGTTGCCGGGTTGACGACCAGCTCAAAGTGTTTTGCTTCTGCGACCTTCTCCCACAGCCTTGGGTTCTTTTTTACTTCTTCAGGGATAAGGACCGTTGTTTGCTTAACAGGAATGTGGGCAAACTTTTCATTGGGGCTTAAACGCTTCTTATTGCGCTTACGGCTTGGTTTTGGCGGTGGCTTGCCCTCGTCGCCCTGGTTGTCTTGCGGCTGTTCATCCTTTACTTCTATAGCCTGGGTATACTCAATGTGGAGCTGCCCTTGCCGTTCATCTTCTTGGCGAATCGGTTTGGCTTGAGCCATTTCAAGGGCCTGCACCTTCAAGCGTAGCAGATGATTCTCAGTCTTTAGCTGCTGGTTTTCCGCAGTTAATTGCTCGATCCCAACCATTAAATGGAGTTGAGAACATATATTTATAAAAAGCAATAACTATTTTTAAAAAAGATTAAATATTAGCGCATAAACCAAGCACGCATACTGCCATTTTTCAGGTCGATGCCATTGAGCAACATACTCAAGGCTTCATGCTTCATCTCTAAATGCGTTTGCTCAGCAGTTGTTTTGCCTGGCCACCAAAACTTATCCTGCAATGCAGCCTGTGGCTGTGCAGTGCCGGTGAGCGACACCGGTAATAACTGCAATCGCTTTTGATGTGCAGCCTGCGTCGTCATATTTTTTGTATAAACAGCAATTCGGGTGGTGTTGAGGTTTGTATGTTGGTCGGAGCAATATGCTCAATGTGGGCGTCGTTTGTTGGAAGGGTCTGCGACCATGATTTTACAGCCTCCGCTTCCGCTGTGCCCCCTGGGTGTCCACTGTACAGCAGGGCGCTGATACAACCACTGGTGGCCAAAATCTGAAACCCAGCTTGGAGGGCTTGCAGGGTAGATGTTATCTGCGTGGTGATAGACTTATCGCTGCCAGGCAGGTAACCTAAGTTGAACACGATCGCCGAACAGCGACGTTGCGCGATGTGTGGTTGCAGAAGGAGGGCTAAATCAGCATGACTGGTATGCTGCAAACGTACGCGGGAGAAGAGGGCGTGTTCTTTTAGCCTGGCAGTGGTTGCTGTAATGGCACGGGCTTGTATATCGAAGCCAATAACCATGCCATCGGCTCCTACGCGTTCCGCTAAAAAACAGGTGTCGTAACCATTACCAATGGTTGCATCCACAACCACATCTCCAGGCTGAATGATGAGCGATAATTTTTCATGTGCGAGTTGGGTCAGTTGCATCAGGCAGATTTTGGGGGCCAGTGGCGGTTGATGTTGGCTGCCGTCCACAAGGCTGCCTGGTGTTCGAGGTGGTGGGTGAAATGGTCGGCCAAAAGCGGAATAAACAGAGAGCCTTTTGAGCCGAACCCGTTGAAGATGGCGAGTTGCGGATGTTGAGGGTGCCTGCCAATAAATGGGTGGTTATCGATAGTGAGTGGACGCACGCCAGCTTGATGGTGCACGATCTGATAGTCGCGGATATTGGGTAACAAGGTCTGGAAGGCAGTGAGCAGTTCGGCCCTGGCAGACGCTTGCGGGATGCAATCTAAGCTTTCGCGTGTGTAGGTTGCGCCCACTTTCAATTGATTATTCTCGAGTGGGAGGACCCATTTGCGCTGATTGTATACATTGCGAATCGTTTTGTCAGGCGTCTCTAAAGTTAAAATATCGCCTTTGGCTGAATTGAAGGGAAGCCAGTTGAACCAGGGATTGCGTTGCCCTTGCCAGCCTTCACAGAAAATAACAGTGTCAGCGGTTATCGTTTGGTAGCGAACACCTGCGGTGTGCAATTCTAGCTCTGCGTGCTCAAAGGATGTGGCAGCATAGCATTTTTGCTGTTGGAAGTGGGCGCGTGTGGCTATGAGGAAATCGCTGACGGCTAGATATCCAGCTTGCAGGATATCAACACTGCCCAGCGTATCTGCATGGGTATGCTGGAGGGTAAGCGGAGCGCGTACTTCACCGAGGTAAGGGGTATAACGCGGATCGTGGATGCGCTTTTTCAGTCTGAGGGCTTCTTCCTGGTTTTTCATCAGCCGATGAATGGTTCTTGCAAAAAAGCACGGACCTTGCGTAAAGCTTTCACACTGTTGATAAAATGTGCGTGCGTAAGGAAGGGCTTCGTCTATTTTCCAGGATTTGGCCAAGCGCCGACCAGCGAGGGGAGTGATCATCCCGGCTGCAACCATAGAGGAGCTGGACGCGTGATCATTGTCGATAACGCGAATGCGTTTATTTTTTGCCAACAAGTGAAGTGCGAGCACACTGCCTGCAAGTCCCTGACCGATGATTAGATAATCGTAATGGTGTTGCTGGTTGGGCATTGTACTCAGATTTTGGATATACCGTTGAGATCACCGATGCTACGTGCAGGATTCACTGCAACGGAGCGTCGGGGAAGCTATAAGCCGTTTCAGACCGCAGAGGACTTTGTGCGCGCTTGATAAAACGCCAATACTACAATATATGAGGATCCATACCAATGGTGCCCATCAATACGTTTGTTCTGTCTGGAGCTCGCGACTCTTCGAGGCTTTGATTCGCGGCGAGCAGACGGTCCGCAATTTGCAGGCGATTGGCCTCTCGGGCATGGGTTGACTTTCTTAAAAAGGCATGAAGGTATGCGATGTGTGTTTCCCAAAGTTTACACTCGAGTTCTTTGCGGGCATTAAGGCGCGCACGATACCATTCGCTGTTAAGGATGTGCTTGCGGTCGAACAGTTGGCGAATTTCAGGATCCTTGAGCTTTTTGCCTTCATAGTGACCATGGGCCATGATGTGCAGCAGTGCTTTGAGCGGCGGGCATGCCATTTCAATTGAATTATCCTGGAAGTAGAAAGCTGCGACACGTTTATGTGTAGCCAGTATGTTGGCCATCCCATCTGTAAATGTAGCCATATCTTGAATTTCCGGACGCAGCATTTCGTCGTTAAAAATAACATTTGGATTGGCAAATACGCGGCCAAAGAAGCGGCGCATAAATTTATCCGTCATTCGGTAGCCAAGAATACTGGACTGCACGGTTTTACCTTCGCATTCCATGTCGGGCATTGCTTCGAAGAAACCGTGGTCGATGAGGAATTTAGGGTCGCGTTCTTCGGGTGTGAGGCGACTCCAGATTTCTGGCACCAGTAGGCTGACATCGTGATCGATTCGATATTTGGGACCGACGTATCCTGCCGCAGTGATGAACGGGTGATAGCCGGTAATCATGAAGGAGACCAATGCACCGTTGAGATCAATAATGGGCGGCAGTGCGTTGAAAGGCCCCTTGGTCAGCGCTCCTTCGGAGCCAGCACCCGTCGTCGAGGGTGACTTACCCGTCATACTCGAAATGACTTCCATGAAGAACTCGGGGAGCGGCATGTAATGAATCGGATTGAACACAGCCAGTGATCGAATACCCGGTTCGGGAGGATTGTTGCGGCGTCCTGGCAAGACGGCGTTGACGGTTTGCGGTACTTTTGCGTCCGCTGGCAAACGGCGAAACAGTTTCATGCCGATTTTGCCCAAATAATATTTCCGGCTGTTCACCAAATCATCGCGCGTTTGTAGATAGCGTGGGTTTTTGCTGGGCTTGCCGTCGACGATTCTCGGATGTGAAGGGAGCACTAAGTAAGCCGGACTGTCATCGGACTCGAGGAATGATTGAATCAAATCCTTGATCGGTTGCGTATATTGCTCAAAGCGAATGGTGTCTTCACGAATCGCTCGCACGGTTGCTTTGTCGAGGGGTTCGTAATTGCTGAAAAAGTTGCCCGGCTGTGACATATCCAGTTCAGTGCGTTTGTCATAGCCGCGGATGATCGCGTCGTCCGGTCGCTGGAATAAGCGGTATTCGCAGTTTTCAATTAATTTGATGCTCGGTTCAGTGGTGTCGAGTGGTTTGCCGGAAACGCGATCGGCGGGCATTACCACTGCTGCGGAAATATCATCTTCCGTCTGCAGTTTTACCGCAGGAATAAAATCCTTACGCAGGCCAAACGTCCGCCAGGAGCCATCTTCAGTGAAACCTACACGCAGGTATTGCGTGATCAGTTTTTGGTTACGGTATTTCAGCTCATTGCCGCCTGTGCCATTGACCAAATCCACCTTGAAGCGTTCGCGCCAGTTTTCCCAGTCGGGCTTGTAAAAACGTTTCACAACGAAGACCAGTTCTTTGATGTAATAAGGGATCGTTTCGAGCCACTGATTGTATGCATCCTTGTAATCCCGAGAAGGGGTGAGCAGCTTGACGACGGATCCCAGCGAGCGATCGGGTGAAAGCAGTGGGCGGCCTTTTGGGCGGTTGCGTGTTTCGTCCTTAAAGCGTTGGCCGAATTCTTTGTCAATGATCGCTGCAACTTTGTCCATGTCGCTGTTGAAATCAGCCACGATCACGGCGCCGTGCAGGATGGCATCGGTAATGGGTTTGGATATTTCTGATTTTCCGCCGCCTGAAACTGTGCAGGGTTTGTGGCAGAAGATACCTTCGGCAGTGGTGCCAATCAAGCGCCACCGTCGACTTTCATGCGGTCGAATCATTTCGACTTTGTAACCGCAGGGTAACACATAAACGATACCGGGTTTCAAGTGAATGGACTGTTCTTTGCCCTGCGCATTCCAGGTAATGCTCTGTGTATCCAGGTTGAAATAGGCATCCTCGGGAATGTAATGTACGGTCGCATAATTTTTATCGATGCCATAACCCTCGGGCTGTAGCTCCATCCACTCACCGTAGTTGGTGATCAGTTCAGCAAAGGTATGATTGGCTTGCGGTAGAAATTGATTGAGTCGAAAGTCTTCGCCCAAATCATAGCTGGGATAAGCAATCGCGCCTCCAGCATGTTCTTCCTCTGCTAAACCGTAAAGATTCGCAGAAAAACTGATTTGTGTTTTAACCTCCTTTTTGCAGTAACCAAAATAATTATCCGCAATCAGGGTCACGACCACCCCGCGTTTATCGCGGGCGGTGAGCTTAAATGCGCTGCCGTCGTTGTAACGCTCATTTTCATCTGCCCAGCACATACCGTCTGCTTTTTGTTGTTCGGTCGCCTCCTGAATGTTGGGCAGGCCGAGTGCCTTTTTCGTGCACCTGGTTAAATGGGGGGCAAGAATGACACAGCCGCTATGGCCAGTCCAATGCTCGACGTCCAAGCCTGAATCATTTTCCGGGATAAAGGGATTGCCGGCATTGCCAAATATTGATTCGACGAAATCAAGGTTGCTGAGCAAGTTACCCGGCGCAAAAAATCTCACTTCCAGTTTTTTCTCTTTGAAGCTGCCTGGAACTTCGGGCAAGACCGTCGGGCGTAATAATAAGGATACCCAGGACGCACATTTTTTTTCCTGGGTGGATGTAAAGGGCAACTGTAATAAGTCTTCCGGCGGCTGGAGCGCTTGTGCAAGCAGCCGCAGGAAGGTCAGCCGAGGAACGGCTTTTTTATCCGCCGGTATCGGCAGGCCGCCTTCAGCAACGTGAAAAACACCCTTGGTCGTGCGGCGGTCGTTGGCCGGGTTGTGCAAAACGCCTTGGTGGACGCGGTAAGAACTGACGATGTCCGATTCAAACCGATCGCTGTCAGGTGGGATCGAAAGGATGCGGGCCAGACCGTGGCGATCCAGCATCAAGTTATTCGATGGCAGCACGGGTACGGGCTCACCCAGGTCCCCCAGATAACTCTGTAAAAAATTCTGGATGCGCTGATCGACCGGGCACAGGTGGCCGGAGAGCAGGCGCGTTTTTTCCTGATAATCGCCGAGTAAATCTTCGGCCAGTTTCATGAAAGGATAGTCGCTCGCCGTCCCGTAAACGGGTCGATCCAGTGCCGCGAGCTTTAGATTCGCATACTCCAGCATGAATTTACAATCTATGCTGGAGGGTTGGTTGTCAGGATTGAGTCCGATGGCTGATTCGAGTTTCATAAATATTGCTAATTTGAGGAGATGTTTCTATAAAATTTCCTGCAAAGCAACAGTATGTCATTCATCGACAACAAATAAAACTAAAAATTTAACCAAAATCGGCCAGCCGCGGAGCAGAAACACGCTTGCATCTCTGGCAAAGATACCAACACAGACTTCTCGTAGGTTATAGCCCTATGAATTACCAGCTTTTTGAGTCCTTTCGAGCAGAATCGCCCATGACCCAAACTTGCCATCCTAATTTGCAGGGTGTGTAACCAGCTGTATCCACATTGCTGCGTTTGCCACAGCTTTTTTCTGATGAGCAATCCGGGCCAGCTCACCAGCTTATGAACTTCCTGAAAATAGTGGATTCAGCGATTGGTTACTTGAGCGATGGGAAAATCGAATGGCAAGTTGGCTACTTTAGCGTAGTGCGAAAAAATTTTTTCCTCAATTGCTTCGGGACTGAGCCCGTTTTCCGCACGGAGGTGGGCGACACTTGAGCCGTGTTCGACGAAATTGTCGGGCCAGCCAATGCGGCACACTGGGGTGGTGATTCCTTCGTCTTGCAGGGCTTCCAGAACGTTGCTGCCAAAGCCCCCTCTTGTCACGTGATCTTCCATGGTCACGATCAGCGATGTGCGTCGAGCCTGCTCAAATAGCAACTGGGTGTCAATTGGCTTCGCGAACCGGGCGTTGACCACACCGACATGGATACGCCGTTCATTTTCCAGCTTTTCCGCTAATGCAAGGGCGTCTTGAACAAAGGGCCCCAGAGCCCAGATGACCAGATCATAGCCTTCGCACAGGACTTCTGCTTTACCGATCTCAATGGCCTCAGGTTCTTCTTTCATGGCGATACCCAACCCTGCACCCCGTGGATAGCGAATAAACGCAGGGCCTTGATAGTCCATACAGGTTTTCATCATGTCTACCAATTCGTCTTCATCCTTGGGTTGCATGATCACGGTTCTGGGAACACAGCTCAGGTAGGCGATATCGAATAATCCATGGTGAGTCGGGCCGTCATTGGGCGACAGGCCCGCACGGTCCATACAAAACGTCACATTCAGATTTTGCAGACAAACATCGTGGATGATCTGATCGAATGCTCGTTGCAGAAAGGTGGAGTAGATGGCGACTACAGGTTTAATGCCCTTAGTGGCCAGCCCGGCAGCAAACAGCACTGCGTGTTCTTCAGCAATCCCCACATCGAAGTATTGCGCCGGCAGAGCTTCACGAATATGTTTAAGACCGGTTCCGGATGGCATCGCTCCGGTAATGCCGACGATACTGGGATCTTTGCGCGCAAACTTGACCAATGCTTTGCCCATGGCGTCCTGATAGGCGATGGGACCCGCCTTACTGGATTTGGGTTTACCGGTGTTGGGGCAGAAGGGGCTGGAACCATGAAATTTTTCAGGGTCGCCCAAGGCCGCCTCAAAGCCTTTGCCTTTGGTCGTTAATACGTGTAAAATGACGGGTTCTTCGCTGTGTTTACAGAACTCTAAATACTGATTCAGGGATCTAAAATCATGCCCATCGATCGGGCCAATGTAGCGCAGTCCATATTTTTCAAATAAAGAAGATTGCTGATCGATAACGAAATCTTTGGTCTCCTGCTTAACCTTAGAGCCAAATTTCATGAGTGTTTTACCACCGGGAACTTGTTTGAGGAAACCTTCTAAATCTTCGTGGATACGATTGTAAACCGGATTGGTGATCAGCTCGTTCAAGTAAGATGGGATCGCCCCCACATTCGGTGCAATCGACCATTTATTGTCGTTGAGAATCACGACTAATTTTTTGGTCGAGGCTTTGATGTTATTCAGGGCTTCCATCGTGATACCGCAGGTAAGCGCGGCGTCGCCGATGACGGCTACGACCTGTTCATCTGTTTTATTGAGGTCGCGTCCAGTTGCCATCCCGAGTGCTGCCGATAAGGCAGTACCTGCGTGACCGGCTCCAAAGGCATCGTGCTCGGATTCATTGCGCATCAGAAAGCCCGATAACCCGCCGCTTTGCCGGATTTTTTTAAACTGCGGCCCGTAACGGCCCGTGAGCAGCTTGTGCACATACCCTTGGTGAGCAACGTCGAATACGAACTGGTCGCTGGGGGTCGAAAAGTGTCGGTGGAGGGCAATCGTGAGTTCAACCACACCTAGATTAGGGCCAATGTGTCCGCCATTTTCTGCGGTCACTTCAATAATTTCATTGCGGATCTCTTGTGCTAGCTCAGGGAGTTGCTCTTCATTCAGAGACTTGACATCCCGTGGGCTTTTAATCGATGCGAGTATGGCCATAGATTTTTTTTGTGCGGTGGTGTATCCTTATAATCTCAATCAAATAGGTTCGTCTGGTTAGTCAACCTTCATTGATGGGTGTCTGTATTTTGCGAAAATGGCTCTACGCTCACTTGCGCACCGTCTGATTTAAGTTGTTCTATTTTAAGTTCCGCTTCCTGCAAGCGTTGTTGACATGCCTTGAGGAGTTCGTTGCCTTGTTCAAATTTTACAACCAGTTCAGCCAGAGGGACTTCTCCGCTCTCCATTGTTTCTACAATGGTCTCAAGCTGGGCCAATGCATCCTCGAATGCGGGCAAGCTTTTGTCTTTTCGTTTCGTGCTCATGCAAAAAAATTATCATCGGATTGAACCGTGTGGAGAGTGGCTTCTAGCCCGTGTTGATCACAGTCGGTATAAAGAATCGCATAGCAAAATGTCGATAAAGACCAGCCCAAAAATGCTCATCTTGGTAAAATTCCGACCTTTACAGGGATTCCAACTGTCTTTTTATTTTTGCTGTCTATGAACAGTGTTTTAATTGGTTTTGTTGGGTTGCTGTTATTGAAACTCGCGGTCGAATTTTGGTTAGAAATAATTAATGCTCAGGAAATTAAGCGCAATGCCGGGGAGGTTCCCGAAGCGTTTAGAACGATGGTCGACCAGGAGGCTTACGCAAAGTCTGTGGCGTATTCGTTAGCAAAAATCCGGTTTGGTCTATTTTGCCTGTTTTTTGACAGCGCGGTGTTGGTGGCCGTTATATTGAGTGGCTTTTTGCCCTGGCTCTATGATGGGTTAACAGATGACCTGGGCATGGGTGTCTGGGGCCAGGCTGTCGTGCTGTTTACCATGATGATGGTGCTCGCCTTGCCGTCGATACCGACAGAACTGTGGCACACTTTTAAAATAGAAGCGAAATTTGGGTTTAATCAAACGACCCTGCGGTTGTGGGTGAGCGATAGAATTAAAGGTTTCTGCCTGGGCTTGTTGCTCGGGCTGCCAGTGTTGGCCCTGTTACTCTGGTTTTTTCAGATTTTGCCGAATACATGGTGGATTTGGGGATTTGCGGCGGTGTTTACATTCCAGTTATTATTGATGGTTTTGTGGCCGCGCCTGATCATGCCCTTGTTTAACAAGTTAGAACCCTTGCCCGAAGGGTCGTTGCGCGAACGGTTGCTGGCTTTGGGGAAGCGCACCGGTTTTACCGCAGCCACCATTCAGGTTATGGATGGCAGCAAGCGTTCGTCACACTCCAATGCATTTTTCACCGGATTTGGTAAATTTCGTCGGATCGTGCTCTACGATACTCTGGTGGAGCAGCTTAGCGAACCCGAACTCGAGTCTGTCCTGGCACATGAAATTGGGCATTACAAAAAAGGGCATATCCCCAAAATGTTGGCGGTGGCCGCTGTTTCGGGACTGATCGGATTTTGGGCGATTGCGTTTCTGGCGCAATCAGAGGTATTTTTTGACGCATTCGGGTTTTCTATCAAGGACGGCATGGTGCCCGCGCTCCTGCTGTTTTCGTTGCTGAGTGGACTGGTCACTTTCTGGCTCACGCCGTTGTTCAATAAACGGTCGCGCAAGCATGAATATGAAGCCGATGCTTTTGCCCTGGCCGCGATGGACAATGACCCGCAGCCGTTGATCAACAGTCTGCGCAAAATGCATGAAAAGAATCTGAGCAACTTAACACCGCATCCGTTATACAGTGCGTTTCACTACTCGCACCCGACGTTACTGGAGCGTGAGGCGGCATTGTTGGGCAATTAAAGGTCATCATCGGCCTCACATGACCTGGAGTCACATGCAAACACCTTTGGCAACAGACACATTCGCAACGAAACATACCAAGTGCAAGTGCGGAGGTGCGTTCATTTGGATGTGGGGGATCCTCTTGCTGTCGCTTTTGACCGTCCGCAGTGAGGCAACGCGTGTTCGGGTGGCGAGTTATAATCTACAAAATTATTTGGTCATGGACCGGATGGTCGAGGGCGACTACCAGTTGGATTACCCTAAGCCTGAAGTGGAAAAAGCGGCTCTGCGTGAAGTCGTTTTGAGTGCGCAGCCAGATGTCCTCGCTATTCAGGAAATCGGTGGAGAGTTGTTTCTGCAGGAGTTTCAAGCGGATTTGGCTGCATATGGTTTGGAGTATCCATATGTGGCGTTGGGTGCGGGTGAAGATTCTGTGCGTTATCTGGCGGTGCTGTCGAAAATTCCCTTTGCACAGGTCGAGCGGCATCAAGACTTAAAATTTAAATACTTTGGACGACGGATGGGTATTAAGCGGGGATTGCTTGAGGTTGTATTCGGTGAAGGCGATGCTGTCTGGACGCTGTATGTGGTCCATTTGAAAAGCCGCTGGACGAATGATCAGCGCGATCCGCGATCGCAGATGTGGCGTGTCAAAGAAGCTGAATCGATTCGTGACTGGTTATTACAGCGCTATGAAGATGATGTGCATGCTGCGCCCTTATTACTTGTGGGGGATTTAAACGATACCAAAGGATCGTCAACGCTGCGGCGGTTTCTGCGGATCTCCGACCGTTCCCTATTGCGGATGCTGCCGGCGGTAGATAGCAGGGGAGAGTATTGGACTTATCATTATCGCAAAGAGGATCGCTACGAGCGCGTGGATTATCTGTTGGCATCCACTCCGATGTGGCAACGCCAGGTGCAAGGTTCCGCGACCATTGTGGACGTCTTACCCGCCAGTCGTATTGGCAGCGACCATCGCCTGCTTTATGCGGATTTTATAATCCAAAACCTACCGGAACCGTTAGCACCGAGACATGAAACTGAGACCAGCAATTAGAGTGTCAGTTCAAAGCTTGCAACGATTGTATCAAATCCAGGAGTTACTTTTTCCAAATCTTCCTTTGAGACTTGCAGGATAAAATAGCAGGATTTGCCTCTAAACGTTTTTTTTAGATATATTCTTTTGTGATGAACCTTGTAACCTAATAAGACAATTGTGAAATCCTCTTCAATATATTCGCCATCTGTTACGAATTCAGATTCACTGAACTGACCGATGGCAACTTCATCACGAGTGGACTCTGCAAAAGATTCACTAAATTGATGCAAGGGGATATCGTTGTCTTCACCATAAATTTGAATGATCACAATTGCATTTCCTGGTGTCTTAACGAAAAGATAGCGAATGGGGGCGCTGTTTACGTCATCTGTAACTTGCCAGTTTTGTGGATAAGCAAATTGCACTCCATCTAAGTTGTAATATACTGGTGATGAGATGTCGGCCATAGGTTCGCTACATCCAGACAAAAAAAGTGTGGCTATGACTTAATAGAATCAGATGTTTGTTTGTTGTCACTCAAACCTGAGATAGATGATATTAACGGTCAATTAAAGGTGCTGTTCTTATCGGCAGGTCCAATCGGGGGGTTTTGTTTTAAACAGCGCTTCAGTTAACCGTAATGGGAATGGTCACTTCATTGAATCCCGGCGCAGTGACAAATAGATGCCCCGTGTTGGGTTCGCCGCCTTCGACCTGCACTCGAATCGAACGTGCACCTGCCGGGATGACCACCTCAGGCATAATAACTGAGGCCGGGATATCTGTAGAAACGTCGATAGGTAATCCCTCTGGAGGTGCTTCGAATTCAATGCCAAACACCATGTTGGTGCGCTGGTTGGTGAACAGTGTGGTGCTGTCGATATGCACGTTGAGCCGCGCAGGATCGATAGTGAACATGCCAATGTGCGTCACACCCTTGCCGTTATTGATAACCACAGGATAGGACGATCCCGCAGGCAGAGACGGTACGGTAAAGCTCAACGCATTCGCTGAAATAAACTTGGTTTTCGCTTCGAATCCACCGACCAGGATCGTGTCATATTTGGAGAATCCGCGACCAATGACAGCGATTTCATTGCCTACCGGTGCGCGCTGTGACTCGAGCGAAATTATGTAACGATTGGCCAGCTTGAAGGTAAATATATCGCTCTTGATTTCGCGTGGCTTCGGATTGCCCCGCTGATCGACATAGTAGCGCAATATGTAATAATAGTAGGCCTCGTTTTGACCTTCGGGCATCCTGAAGTCATAATCAAAGATGCCTTCCCCAAGTGGACTGGGCCGCATTTTGTGCTTCTCTTGATCGATGACGATGAACGCTTCGTATGTGTCTTTAATCACCGAGCCGTCCACACTGCGAGGCGTCATACTCAGTGTATAAATACCGGATGGGTTTTGCGGTACACGTTGTGGAGTCAGATTGGAGATGGTGGGGGTGCAGCCTGCAAAAATCAGACACAATAGACTACACACGCTAGAAAAAAATAACTTTGCTTTCATGTATGAGACGCTACAAATCAATGGGAAAATGACGGTTGATAAAATGAATACAGGATCCAAGCAAAGGGATGAGGACATTGCAATAGGTATTTATGTGCACGTTCCTTTTTGTGCATCAACCTGCGATTTCTGTGCATTTTATCAAGAAAAACCGCGGCGCCAGGAGATCGAGTGCTATCTTGCTGGAGTTGAAGCAGAGTTGAAGTGGATGCAATGCCTAGAACCGGTCGACACACTGTTTTGGGGTGGCGGCACCCCCGGGCTTTTGCCGGCGAAGGACTTGGAGCGTTTAGGCGGACTCATGCACAGCTATTTAGACATGCGTGCGCTCCAGGAATGGACGATTGAGATGGCCCCGTCAGCAGTCAAAGCGGATAAGATTCGGGTGTTGCAGGATATCGGCGTCTCGCGCATTTCAATGGGTGTGCAAAGTTTCCAGGCAGATATGCTCGATCGTCTGGGACGCCTGCACAACCCTGCGCAGATTTACCGAGCATACGACATTCTGCGCAGTGCAAATTTTGCCAACATTAACTTGGATATGCTGTTTGCCATTCCGGGCCAAAGTGCGGCCATGTGGGCCAGGGATTTGACGATAGCGATGGATTTGGCACCGGAGCATATTTCGACTTACTGCTTAACCTTTGAAGAAGACACAGCTTTGTGGGTACAGTTGACAAAAGGACAGATTAAACGCGATATCGAGCATGAAGCTGATTTGTATCTGAAAACATGGGCACAACTCGAAGCTGCGGGGTATGGCCAATATGAAATTTCCAACTTTGCCCGACCTGGCCATGCGTGTATGCATAATTTAAATACATGGAACATGCGGCAGTGGTGCGGTTTTGGGCCATCTGCGGCATCTCAGTATCGAGGTTCACGCTTTACCAACGTGCATTCCATTGAAGACTGGCTGCAAGGTGTCGCAGTCGGTAAACCCAGACGCATTGATACGGTGCAATTGGATGATATTATATTAGCGTGTGATAGTCTGGTGTTTGGCCTGCGGATGAATGCCGGCGTGCAATTGGATCGGATCGGGCAACGCTTTCCGCAGGCAGATCTAACGGTGCTTGAGCCTTTGTGGAGCGAATGGGTCGAGCAGGGGCTGATGGTGTGTGAGGACCGGTGGGTGTGTTTAACGTCAGCAGGTCGTATGCTGGCGGACGCGATCGGCTCGCGTATTTTAGCCGCGATGGATGAGGATTCACCCGAATAAGCACTTTGGGAGTGCGGTGACACGTCACCGCTTTTGCTGGCTGCGACATGTCGCAGTACTGGAGGTTCGATCTTAAAGGAGGAGTTGGGTGTCGACTGAATCCTGTAGCGCATCGGCTCGCTGTGCATGCAACCAGTTGACTTAACCTGGATTTCACAGGAATTGCTTGGGTTAAATGCTTGAAGCATACATTTCGCTATGACTACTTAGCAACTATTTACTCTAGCTATGTTTACTTTTCGAAGGAATATCATCTTTATGTAAACTAAAATCACACTCTTTTTTTGACCCAATCCTCCTTTCTCGCCCTATAAAGCTTTTTTATTTTGTTTTAGGCTGGTTCCCGCTTTTCCTACTGGCTGAAATCGACCGTGACGCCGATGGCATATCCGATGTGTTTGAAGCACATTACGGAGTTAATTTCCTGAGATTTTCAGCCTTTACACCCGAACTTGCCGTGGATGGCGATTACGATGGGGACGGTATGTCCAACATAGCTGAATACGGCCATGGAACGGATCCGACTGCTGGGTCTCTTGCCGTTTCTCCGCCCGGCTTTATTTTACCAAAATTTGTGCGCAACCCGGAAGATCGCAGTTGGAACTTAAGCGCATATGCCCCGCCTGGGAAGCGACTGACCTTACAAACCAGCTCCGATTTACTCAATTGGGAGTCAACGTCGACCACCATCCTGGGCACGGGCCAAAACGCGACATTAACATTGAAGGCTCCACCCGACCCCACGATCTTTTTTCGCGTGCAGTATACCGACGCGATGAGCGATACGGACGAATTGACGGACTACGAAGAGGGTTTGCTGGGCACCGATCCGCGACAGGCCGATACCGATGGCGACCGCGTCGATGATGCCAGTGAATTCCTTCACGGCCTCGACCCCCTGGCCCATCTCGATACCGACGGTCCCGCTGGTGAGGGTGACGGCTTACCCGATGACTGGGAGCAACTTCTGGTTATCCAGGCAGCCAGTGATTGGAATCCGGAGAATAACCCGATAACCAGCATCGATGCGATCAATGGCGCGGATGACTTTGATGGGGATGGGCTGAGTAATTTCGAAGAATGGAATAACGGGACCGATCCGGCTGCCCGCGATGATCTGACAGCAAAGCCGGACTTAAAGTATGCCATTATCGATCTCGGGCTCTATACATATGTACGCGATATGGCGAACAATGGCTGGGCATTGTTTGACAATCAACACGATCAGATGGTGCGCTGGCACTGGGGCTCGCAACAAATTTTGGCTGATTCCGAAGGAACTTATGAGATGAGTATTAATGCAAATGGTTATGTCATCGGCGGACCGCACACACTGTTCGAGGAATATTCCGGTGTAATCTTTGTATATGACCCGGAACATGAGCTTGATGAGGATGGTTATTTCATCGAGGGAACGGACTTGGTTGAGGTAGAAGGAACTTTGTTTTGGGCTCCTGATTCATCCATTCCAGGAAACATAGAGGTACCTGTCTCAGCTTATACTTTCTTGAGAACGAGTTTTCAACGGGGAGAGTATCTTCTTACGATGAGAAATCTGGATGGAAGCTATGGTGACTCCTTTTCTTTTTGTCCGAGTATGAGCTTTGAAGTATTAACCGATAACAACGTGGCTATTGGTGAAATTATCAATCATCACAGTACAACCGGCGTCCGATGCCCCAACAGGAAACGTCAACTCAAATGACGTATGCTAATGCTCAAGAGAGCCTTCAAAATAAATTAGATAAATTGGGTGAACGACTTGAAACTGAACTTTTAGTCGACCCTGATGCTTATGGGGTCTTCAATGTTCAATTACCTCCAACTGCCAACTCAGAAGCATTTGATGCCCTTTATCAAATAGCACGTAATGTTGAAGACGAAAGGTTATTACCACCTTTTTCCCTTAAAGTTGAAGTAGAGATTTATGATAAAAGCTGGATCAGAGACTAAAACAGGCTTTCACTTTCAAGCTAGATTCGATTTCTCAACTTCAGATACTCCTGCTGTTTGGAGAATCTTGAGACATTTTCTCGAAGAAAAAAAATTAGCTCCCGAAAGGTTAATCGTCAAATATCACGTAAGGATTTTTTACAAAAATAATTCCAATAAGTATGTCGATGATGTCAAATCACGTGAAGCAGGTATTCATGAAGTTTTGGAGATTGTTTGCAGAAAAGGAAACCTTCCAGGTTTTAGTTTAAGTTCCATTGGCACTAGAAACATTAGTATTAGCGTAAACAGAGAAGGCATGAATATGACATGTCGAGAATTACAATTGGAGTCGGACGATTTTGATAGGCTCGCAGTCTCCTTGGCTAATGGAATTGATCTACGTAATGCAGTAATTGAAACAACAGATTTTTCGATGAATTTACATATGCGCTACCGGGATGACGAATATGTGAGAACGCTTTGCAGTCAACCTTCAGGAAGATATGAGCACACAATAGGCCATGAAATGTGGTTTGGAGACAGCTTTTGGGATTACACTGCATGCAGCAAGAAAGACATCTTGAACGCTGACTGGTTAAAAGTCGAAGATCGTGGCAATCACCGTCACGTGGTGGCCTGGCCTGAACCGTTTAACAGCACAAAAGGCGAACAAGGTGAAATACAGCGCAGGTTACTCAAGTTGTTGTTTGGTAAATAGGACTGGGCTGCTCCAAAAGTATGAATTGGCTGAGCCGCAAAAGAACTCGCTGACAAAACCATTGAGCACGATGGAAAATTTCATCAAAGTGATGGACAGTCGATTGTTGCGGGTAGATGGAAAAAACAATCACTGGATACGCCATTCATGCTCCAGTCCGACCAACCCGTCGAAGCTCGCTTTGCGTTCGACGGAGAGGATGCCTGCTTCGTTCAGGTGGGCGTAAACGGGCGTGCCATTGTCATCCATGATGGATAAATTCATGCGGTAAGACCCGGCTGCAAGGTCGACTAAAGGCAAGAACAGTTGTCCTCTGTGGGTGCCAACACTTAACGTATAGCCTTTGCCTTCGAGGAACGAGGATAAGCCAGTTATGTAATTGCCCTCAGCCGATTTTAAACTGAATCCAAAATAGACGGTGACTGGCTGCTTAACGTCGAGCGTCCACTCAACTGTCAGGGATTGGGGATGTTCGAAGCGTATCCAGCGATCGCGGCTGCCATTAAACGTCCAGTCGACCAACTTTAATTGGGGAGACTCGAGGCTATCGTTCCCGCTGAGTTCGGTCCCCTGGTTGGCAATCAATTCGCTGCGATAAGCAGCGACGGCTTTGTCGATCGTGCCGTCATAGCGGAGCTGGCCGTTGCTCAAAAAGATGCCGCGCTGGCAAAGCGTTTGCAACAAATACAGATTGTGACTGACAAATAGAAGGGTCTTACCCATTTTCGTAAGTGATTTCATTTTAGCGATGCACTTGGATTGAAAGGCCAGGTCGCCGACGGCGAGGACTTCGTCTACCACCAGAATTTCAGGCTCAAGATGAGCTGCGACGGAAAAGGCGAGCCGCACCAGCATACCGCTCGAATAACGCTTAACCGGCGTGTCCAGGAAGCCACCTACTTCAGAAAATTCGACAATGGCATCGAGCTTGGTAGCCACTTCTGCCCGATTCATGCCGAGAATGACGCCGTTGAGAAAAATGTTTTCGCGGCCGGTTAGTTCCGGGTGAAAGCCGGTACCCACTTCTAAGAGCGATGCCAATCGCCCGCGCAATACGGCGTGACCGGACGTGGGTTCAGTGATGCGCGATAACAGTTTGAGCAGGGTGGATTTACCCGCGCCATTGCGTCCCAGGATGCCGACAGTTTCGCCCGCATCGATGGTAAATGTTATATCTTTCAGTGCCCACATCGTATTGGGCCTCGGGCCCGCCCGTTCGGCTGGAATGGTATACGGGCTGATATGTGGGGCGCGGTCGCATTCCAGGCCACGGATCTTTTGATACCATTGAGAAATCGAGTCGCGCAAAGTTCCCGCTCCAATGGTGCCGAGCTTGTACAACTTCGACAGGTTCTCGACTTCAGTGATCGCGCTCATGAACAATTCAATCCTTCACGGTTTGATGTACCGGGATATTCCATCTGGAAGCAACTTTATTTATCATCTTATCATTTTCTTAAACGGTATCGACAAATGTGCGTTCAGTGCGTTGAAAGCATACAACGCCAGTCAAAAATGTGACGATACACAGGCATCCAGAGACAAACAATTGCAAGGCACTTACACTCCCCGCACCGAGCAGGATGATTTTAAAAGATTCGATGATGGCAGCCATCGGATTGAGCATGGCAACCCATCGAAAATGCTCGGGGATTTGCGACATTGGATAGATGACCGGTGTTGCATACATCCAGATCTGTATCAGGAATCCCGTCAGGTGGGAAAGATCGCGATATTTCGCGGTCATTGCACTCATGCAAAGCCCGACTCCAAGAGCAAACAGAGCGGTGAAACCCACGAGTAATGGCAGGTATAAAAGCCCGGATAAAGCGAAAGAAATGTCTGCACCTGCGGGACGGCTCCATTTGAAGTACACCCAGAACACAGCCAGGGTAAAGGCCTGTAGCGCAAAGGTAAACAAATTGGAGCAGGCATTGGACAAAGGAACAATGAGCCGTGGAAAATAGACTTTTTGAAAAATGTTCGCGTGGGTTGTAAACGTGGTCGCCGTCATGTTAACGGTTTGCGCAAAATAATTCCAGCCGAGCAATCCTGTCAGGTAAAACAAAATGGGCGGCAGTCCATCGGTTGGAATGTGTGCCACTTTCCCGAAGATGACGGTAAATACCAAAGTCATCAGTAAGGGTTGTAAGACAAACCACGCGGGGCCGAGCACGGTTTGTTTGTATTTGGTGACAAAATCCCGTCGCACCCATAACAACAGGAGGTCAGAGCGAGCAGCGATTTCCCTGAAATTCAGCCGCAGCCAACTTTGCGAGGGACGAATGTGAATTTCAATATTGGATAATTTCGCTGCCAAGGTTGAGACCAGGTGTTATTGCTGCTGGTTATGTGCGGCTTCTTCGCGTTTAAGCGCTTCGAGTTCTGCCATCACCTGATCGAGGCGCTCTTGCTTCTCGCGCAGTTCTTTGGCGCGGGCGAGCGCTTCTGCGCGTTCGCGTTTTTTGCGAGCCAGTTCGAGTTCAGCCGCTTTGAGTTCTTGATTCACCCGTTCGAGGTCGGCGTCGGTGCTGACCTGAGCAAGTTTTCGGTCTAATGCTTCGCGTTCCGCCTCGGCGGCAGCCTCTTCTGCTTTGGCCTGCTCTTCAACTGCTTGCTGATATTCGATTTCGCGTGCAACGCGCTCTTGTTCCGCTTGAATTTCCTTTTCCTTCTGGTAGGTGCCCACTCCATAACCGCCGAGTCCGCCGACTGCGGCACCGAGTGCAATGCCTTCTCCTGTTTCTCCACTTTTGGCACCGATGACGCCGCCAATGATGGCACCCGTTGCGGCACCCCAGGCTGCTTTTTCTTCCGGTGTCATATTTTGGCAGCCAGACAGAAGAATCGAAAAGATAAGTGTACAGATGAGGATCGAACGTTTCATGAAATGCTGTGACAAGGGTTATTCATTGATGTTCTAAGTCGTAACCATGGTTTTCTCGATTTACAAGGCATTAAAATCGGTCAGTATGTCCGGCATGAGCCTCAAAGATAGAGAAGAAGGATTTTTCACCCCGCTGGGGATTGTGCAGATTGTAGGCTTCGTGTTTTCGGTCGTGCTGGTAGGCATGTTTTACAGTTTGATCGTTAGACCTTCAGCGGAAAAATATGCTGTCGCCCAAGAATACGGTGTGACTGAACAACTTGGCAGTCAGGGAAATTTTTTCGTTATTATCCGCGATTATGAACAGCAGGCATGTTTTACGTTGATGGTGTGGGTGTTGCTTATCCTGGGCTACAAATATATCCTGGTGAACAGCGAGAAACAGGTGCTGCTGCGGGAAGAACGGCTCTTGGATGAAGGAGGGGGTGCCGAGTTGATCGCAGATACGGAGGATCATCACATTTATATTGAAGATGCGGACCGGCTGGTGACCAATATTGAGCAGGTTGAGCAGGCTAACAATGATTATCAAGGCAAGCTGCTGCCGTATTTACTTACCAAAGGATTGCAGCGTTTTGTCATCAGCCGCTCGATTCAAGAATCCTCAGATATTATCAAGGGTAGAATCGATAATATTGCCGAGCGCCTGGATTCAGAACTGTCGATTATTCGTTACATTGCATGGGCCATTCCATCGATTGGTTTCATTGGCACTGTGCGCGGGATCGGTGAAGGGCTGGCGCACGCAGACCAGGCGTTGGAGGGGGATATCAGCGGGGTGACGAGTTCGCTGGGACTGGCATTTAATTCTACGCTGGTGGCCTTGTTCATCAGTATTTTTTTAATGTTTTTTATCCATTCGCTCCAGTCGCGGCAGGAGGGTATCGTGTTGGCGCTCGAAACCTTTTGCCGTGAACACCTGATCGATCGACTCAGAATCGGTCAGCGACCGGAACCTCAAGCTGCCGAGGAGATAACTGCGGCAGGCGACACGGAGGCACATGAGCCGCAGGAAGCGTAAGTCCCTGGAAATTTTTAGCTTGTCCTTTCTCGACTGCATTTGCTGCGGATTCGGGGCCATCATCCTGATGTTTGTGTTAACGACCGGCCGTGGAATCAAAGTCAACGAGCGCAAGATTTCGGTAGCGAGTGAGCAGGTCCGCGCTTTGGAGGCTGAAATCGAAGCTGAGCAACAGGCGTTGGCACAGGCGCAGGCTGAGTTGGCATCTGCCCGGGAAGCTGCAGCTGCACGGGCACAAGCGGCCGATGTAACGTCGCGATTATTGGCTGAGCTGCAACAGCGTCGGGCCGATTTCAAGCAGTTGGAAACTGTATTGACACAGCGGATGGATGAGCTGAGCCGATTATCCGCTTTAAAGGTTCCGACACCGGACAAGCCCCCGAAAGCACAAAATCTCGGTGGGTTCGATCTATCCGGACGGCGGGTGATTTTTCTGTTGGAAGCTTCAGGGGGGATGTTGGCAGAAAGTGTTCCCCAAGCGCTGGACCGGCTCAAATTGCCGAAAGCCGAAAGGCTGGCAAGCCCTAAGTGGAAGCGGGCAAAATTGGCCACAAGCACGTTGATTCGCCATTTAGAAGCTTCGGTAAAGTATCAGGTTTATGCATACAATAATGCATGTGTTTATATAGGGGATTACAACGGTCGTTGGTTAGCGGCCAACAGTGAAGCGGATGCGCTGCAAGTGGCGGATGGGTTAGACAAGCTGGAACCCGCAGGCGGAGCGAATCTGGAAAAGGCGCTTTCATTGATGCGCGACAAAGGTGCGGATCACATTGTTCTCATTACGGATGGATTGCCCACCCGGGCTAATAGCGTGTTAGCTCAATACTCGGTGAGTCAGGCAGACCGGATACGAATGTTAGCAGCGGCTAAAAACGTTTTACCGCGGTCTATAAAGGTCAGCAGTGTGCTCCTGCCGATGGCGGGCGATCCGGCAGCCGCACCTTATTATTGGCGGTTCGCCCTGGATACTGGAGGTCAATTGATCTCACCGGCGAAGCGTTGGCCCTGAAATGATGGGTTAATTTGTTAGATTGAATTATGCAGAAGCGCAGAGACATAGAAGTGTTCAGTTTGTCGTTTTTAGACTGTATTTGCTGTGGATTTGGCGCGATCATACTGCTCTTTGTGTTAACGATCGGGCCCATTCGAAAAGAAACGCAAGAGAGTGAGCAAGGTGCCAGCAAGTTTATTCAATCCTTGGAAGCGCAATTGCAGCGTGTGCAGGAAAGGTCGCTGCAGGCGGTGGAAGCATTGCAGGAGTTGCAGGCTCAGGCGGTTGAACCCATTGACGAGCAAGATTTGAGGGCATCGGTTTTATCGATGGAGCGCAAGATCGATTCCACGCGTCAAGTGATTAAGGATACGGAGGCGAAAATCGAGTCATTGAAACAACGCCAGGCTGCTCCTCAGTTGCCACTAAATCCGATCGGCATTACGGCTGAAAGTGATCACATCCTGTTTTTGATCGATACATCGGGTAGTATGCGCGGTTCCAGCGGCCGGTTGAATGCATTGGTGCTGGATCAAATTGAGATCATCCTGGAAACTTATCCAAAGGTAAAGGCGATGCAAATTCTCGATTGTAATGGTCAATATATTTTGCCCGGATCGAGAAAGCAATGGTTGCAAGACTCCCCTCGACAACGCCAAGAGCTGCTGCGGGCACTGTCTGTCTATATGTTTCCAAGTGTGAGTAATCCGATACCAGGGCTGGTAAAAATTTTTGCAGATTTTGACCCTGAACGAAATTCAGATAAAAATATAGGGATCTATATTTTTGGCGATGAGTTCCCCGGCACTGCAAGTGATGTATTGCAACGCATCGACAAACTAAATCCGATGGATCCAGCAACTCAACAGCGCCCGGCAGTGATCAATGCAGTGGGTTTTCCCTTTCGTATTGGACACAACCCCTCACCGCATGATACCGGTTTTAAATTCGCGAATTTAATGCGAGAATTAGCGTACCGTCATGGTGGGACATTTATCATTGCGCGTTGATCTGAGAGCTTTTTCAAAATTTAAAGAAACGCTCGCTAAGCATGACGAAAAAATATGCCGCGGAACATTGAGTTAATGCGGCTGAATATCTGCAGCACGCGGCTATCTCAGTCAAGTATGCTTACGGTGAGGATATCGTCGCTGTTTTGGATGAGGTGGACAGGTATGGAGACACCATCGAATACGAAGTAGTCACGCTTGATCGTATCACGAAAAATCTCAATACGGATCGGACAGAACTCGGTAATCTTGCTGGACGCTTATGCTCGATGAGGGGTTAGAGATTCGGGCTAGTAATTTTATCCAAAAATCCCGACGTTTTGTGGAAAGATTTTTTTGGCTGATTACTGGCTACTCTCGTAGAGGTTAAATCGGGCAATCTCCGATCACTTGGACCTGCGACGCGCTCGAATCCAAATATGTAGTAGTTATTGGTGTCAGACGGAGAAAGAAAATCTCCATTGAGAGGATTGCCAACGCCATCCACAAGAGTTCCACGTGCATTGTCGAGCCCCGCATTGTTGAAAAACCATCAACCTGACATCCGTTCTGCCATCACTATCCATATCTATATCCAACGTGTTGTGATTCACTAAAGTTGTTGGAGTAGAACCATCTATAAAAGACTGGTGAACCACAGAAGCATCCGCACCAGAGAGTCCAAAAGCCCCCGCCGCGGCAGCGGTTGAGTAGCGAAGTGTGTGTGCATGTAATCGTTTATTCATAGGAACATTTCTTGCAGATTATACTGACTGGATGATGCGCACCCAAAATCGTAGCAGCAGATTTTGACGTGCAGGCCAATCATGGACCCATGAAGGATATATTGTTGAGTTTGAGAGCGTTAATATGTGGGTATTGGATAACAGGTATATCGAAAATTATCTGAGATCATATCGCCCATTTGCAGGAAAAATTGAATAATTATTTATATTATAAAAAGTATATTATCGACAGCTTTTATTTTCAAGAAGTTTGGCGACGAGACCGGTCCAGCCAGTTTGGTGGGATGCGCCGACGCCTCGACCATTATCGCCATGAAAGTATTCGTAGAAAAGCACCAGTTGTTTGAAGTGTGGGTCCTGGTAGGTGTCCGCATGCAATTGATGAATCGGGCGTTCGCCTTGTTCATTGGGCAAAAAAAGCGCGATTAAGCGATCGCGAATCCGAGTGGCGATGTGTCCCAGTGTACATGTATTTCCGGAACCAGTTGGAAACTCTACTTTTAGGCTGTCGCCATAGTAATGGTGGTAGACTTCAAGTGCTTCGACGATAAGAAAGTTGACCGGGAACCAGACGGGGCCTCGCCAATTGGAGTTGCCGCCAAACATCCAACTGTTCGACTCAGCTGGGACATAACCGACTTCGTGGTGCTGGCCGTTGTATTGCAGAATGTAAGGGTGCTTCTCATGGAATTTTGAAAGTGAACGGATACCATAGGGAGATAGAAATTCATTTTCGTCAAATAAGTAGGTGAGGATGCGTTTTAGCCGGTCAATCGGGGTAATTGTGAGCAAGATTTTATCCGAGTCTTCACAGTGCTCCATGCAAGAGATCGTTGAGGAAAAAACACAGTTGTGTTCCATAAACCACTGCATGCGTTTTTTAAAACGAGGCAATCGGTCGATGACGTCGCCTTGTAAAATTTCAACCGCGCAAATCGGTAATAAGCCGACCATTGAACGAATGGCCATTGGAATGTGCGAATGGGTGCCGACTCTTAACTGATCGTAGTAGAAGCCATCATTGTCATCCCAGAGACCCTTGCCTTCGAGGGTGTTCATCGCTTCCGCAATCGAAACAAAGTGTTCAAAAAATTTGCTGGCAACGCCTTCGTAGGCAGCATCGTGGGCAGCCAATTCAAACGCCATGGACAACATCGTGGAACAATAAAATGCCATCCAGGCAGTACCATCGGCCTGTTCGAGGCAAACGCCAGCGGGTAAGGGTTTTGAACGATCGAAAGCACCGATGTTATCCAGGCCGAGAAAACCGCCGGCAAACAGGTTTTTGCCGTGGGGATCCTTGCGATTCACCCACCAGGTGAAATTTATCAGCAATTTGTGGAAGCATTGCGCCAGAAAGTCTGTATCGCGTTGGCCTTTGGGAGCCGTCATTTTATAAATTCTCCAGACCGCCCATGCATGCACCGGTGGATTGACATCGCTAAAATTATATTCATAGGCGGGAATCTGGCCATTGGGATGCATATACCACTCACGCAGCATCAAGATCAGTTGTTCTTTCGCGAATGTAGGATCGATTTTGCTGAAAGGTATCATGTGAAAAGCAAGATCCCACGCGGCATACCAAGGGTATTCCCATTTGTCAGGCATCGATAGTATATCGCGATTGAACACGTGCGTCCATTCGTGATTGCGCCCGGATTTCCGCTCTTCCGGTGGCGCTATTTGATTTTTGTCACCATTGAGCCAATCTTTAACTGAGTAATGATAAAATTGTTTGGTATGCAGGAGCCCGGCATAGGCTTGGCGCAATACAGTTTGCTCGGCATCCTTCAGTTTATTGCCGGCAATATCTTGATAAAATGTATCCATTTCATCCATACGCTGTGCGAAAATAGACGCAAATGACGAATCAAACGGAGTTGTTGAAGATTCCTTGGCACTGGCCAGCCTGAATTTGAGAACTTGCGAAGCGCCGGGTTCCAAATCGAGTCGGTAGTGGCAGGCTGCCTTAGTCCCTCGGTTATGTGGATTCACGACTTCCTTGCGGCCTTGTACGATGTATTCGTGAAAAGCGTCTTTGACGAAAGGACTGTCGTTCGCTACCGCATAGAGTTTTTCCTGGTTCGTCTCATTTTCGGTGAAGAGGAGAGTGGGTTCACCTTCGAACCAAAAATGCATATCGTCGAGTGTTGCATGCTGAGTCACGAGTTGGTGTTTACCTTCACTGACTATACGCGGTTTCGGCGTGCATCCTTCATGTTCGCAGCCCCAGATCCACGTATTGCGAAACCACAACGTCGGGAGTAAATGTAACGTTGCCGGCTCGGGGCCGCGGTTGGCGACCGTGATTTTGATGAGGATGTCATTCGGGCCATTTTTAGCATATTCAGCGAATATGTCCCAGTAACGGCCCTGGTCGAAGCATCCTGTGTCCAAGATTTCATATTCTAAATCCTGTAACCCGCGGCGGCTGGCCTCTTGGCGTAATTGTGTATAGGGAAACGGTGCCTGCGGGTATTTGTAAAGGCTTTGTATGTAAGAGTAGGTGGGGGTCGCGTGCAAGTAATAGTACAGTTCCTTGCAATCTTCTCCGTGATTGCCCTCTGGACCTGTGAGCCCAAACAATCGTTCTTTGAGAATCGTATCCTGCCCGTTCCACAAGGCCAGGCCGAAACATAATCGGCATTCTCGGTCGGTGATACCGAGCAGCCCATCTTCGCCCCACCGATAGGCACGACTGCGGGCGTGTTGGTGAGGAAATGCATTCCAGGCGTCGCCGTCTGCGCTGTAGTCTTCGCGCACGGTGCCCCATTGGCGTTCGGATAAATACGGTCCCCAGCGTTTCCAATTTTTTTCCCTCTGTGCTTCCTCATCGAGGCGTTTGCGTTCCGGATTTGGATCGGGTGTGGTTTGGGATGCCATTATAAAAAAGGGGGATTATCGACACACGCTGTGACGGGTTCGGTAAGGTGTCGCCATCTCGATTACTATATGCGGCGATTGGCTGAAAAGTCGATCTCAAATTCAATCGTGGACTTTACCGTGCGATTCGTTAAACAGGCCCTTGAGAAATATACATGAACGGAGTCAATGCACAGCGAGACGACGATACTGCACCGGCTGAACGGGTGGAATGCGTATGGCAGCAGCCTGTATCGTTTCGCTTATTCTCAAGTCGACAATCAGACTCTGGCGGAGGATCCGGTGCAAGACACTTTTTCGTTGATTTTAACAGGAGGGCCCGATTACTCAAAAGCTCATGCCTACATTGCTAGAGGTTTTGCAAAAGACCGCTGCCTTTTTTGAAAAAAGGGCAATTGACCAACCGCGTTTGAATGCCGAACTGCTGTTTGCACATGTGCTGGACTGCAAGCGCTTGGATTTATATTTACAATTTGAGCGTCCGATGGACGCGCAGTTACTGGACACCTTGCGGCCCCTGGTCAAGCGGCGGGCGCAGCGCGAGCCCCTGCAATATGTGTTGGGGGATGCGCACTTTGTCGATTTGCGATTAAAAGTTGACGCGCGTGTGCTCATTCCGAGGCCGGAAACAGAGGAATTGATTGAACATTTGGTCAAATTGCCCGGCCCAAAACCGGCTGCAATTCTCGATCTGGGCACTGGTAGTGGCGCAATTGCTTTGGCTTTAGCCAAACGCTTCGCAGATGCACAGGTTACGGCGATGGATGTGAGTCCGGATGCCTTAGCAGTTGCACGTATAAACGCTGAATCAAACGGACTTGCTGGACGGGTGGAATGTGTGCAGTCGAATTGGTGGTCGGCTCTGCAGGGACGCCGTTTCGACTGGATTGTGGCCAATCCTCCCTACCTTACAGAAACGGAGTGGGCGAGTGCCGAGCCGGAGGTGCGGGACTATGAACCCAAGCAGGCGTTGGTGGCGGCTGATGAAGGGCTGGCTGACTTACGGACGATCATCACAGGTGCACCAGAATACTTGCATCCCGGGGGGTGGCTCGCTTTGGAAACGGGTATTGCGCATCACCCCGCTCTAATGGAGCACGCAGCCTCTTTGGGCTATCAATGCCATCGTTCGATCCAGGATCTAAGTGGACATGACCGTTTAATTTTTGCTCAAAAAAGATAACAGGATGAGGTCATAATGTAACCGGGTGTCTGGGTTGTGGAGTCAAGCACCACGGGGCACCAGGAAAATACTGGCGTTGTTTTGGGCCGCAGGTAACCGTGCAAATAACACACTCAACAGAGCCCACATTTGGGTCTCCCACTTATCAACCTGTTATCTTTCCCCCCCCAAACCTAAGCACCGGGTTCGGTTTGTTTGTGCACCGCCACTTGTTCGCTTGAATCGTTAGGGGGAAAGTTTATCCAGTCTGCCAGGATGCGTAAACTTTCGCGCAAATGGATGTCAAAGCTGGCATTTTCCTCCTTTTTCTCATCCGCTGCTGCGATGTCTGCAGGGGCGTCCGCATCCGCATTTGCGGCTTCTTCGGCTTCTATTTCCGCCACTATTTTATCGTGCTCGGCGTTTTGTTCTTCTGTAACGTCGAGCAACACTTCGTAGGATTCATAATTGAGTGGGGTGAGTTGCTCCAGGCGCTTTTCCATGACGTTACGAAATTTCTCGTCTTCGTCGCGAATGTTGAGGCGTTTGGCGATGTTGAGGGAGAAGTCTATTTGTTCCTGACGCTCACGGAACCAATTGATGCTGTCGGTTAAGTAGTCGAATTCTGTCAAATCTTGCAGGCGTTCGTTACTGCGTTCTTGTAGATACGCTATGAGTGGAGCATCGATACCGGGCCCCTGCACTTGAAAGTCGACGCCATAATCCCAATCGAGCGAGTCGATAGTATCCCATTTAAGTGGGTTGGGCAGATCGGACTCGCCGATCGGTAAATATTTATTCAACGATGGCAATATAATGTCGGCGTTAACGCCTCTTATTTGAGTAGAGCTGCCATCGGGTAGATAGTATTTCTGAATAGTCACTTTGGCAGCACCGCGGCGAGGTTTAAGAGCAGAGAGAAAGCCGCCACGATCCATTTCGAAAACGGCCTGCACCGTTCCTTTACCGTGGGTTTCCTCGTCTCCGACGATGATTGCACGACCATGATTTTTGAGCGCTCCGGCGGCGATTTCTGAAGCAGATGCACTGTAGCGCGAAACCAGCACGATCAATGGACCATCCCATGCCACATTGGGGTCTTGGTCCTCGTGCTCTTTCACCTGCCCGATGGTATCACGCACCTGCACCACAGGACCCACGGGTATGAATAAGCCCGTCAACCCAATTGCTTCTGACAGCAATCCACCGCCATTGCGGCGCAAATCGAGGACGACTCCCTTGACACCGATTTCTTTGAGTTTAAGCAGCAGTTCTTCGACGTCGCTTGTGGTGCTGGAACTGTCTGAGCTGGAGCCGTAAAAAGCGGGTAGATCAATCACCCCTAAAGGCATTGTGCTGTTGCCGCTGGGCACTTCAAATACTTGAGCCTTGGCAAGGTTGGCGGTGAGTTTGATTTCATCGCGGACCAGTTCCACAATTTCACGGTCACCTGGGTCACCTTCACCAGGACGAATCAGCAGGCGGACGACAGTTCCTTTTTTGCCGCGGATCATTTTTACCACTTTGCGCAATTTCATGCCGATAACATCGGTGAAGTCTTCGTCCCCTTGCGCTACACCGACAATCTTATCTTCGGGTTTGAGCAATTTACTGCGCTCAGCCGGTCCACCCGGGAGCAATTCGCGAATCGTGCAGTAACCTTCTTCATCGGAGAGGATGGCACCAATTCCGACCAATGAGTTGCGCATAGCGATTGCAAATTCTTCGAGAGAGTCAGCAGATAAGAAATTCGAATGCGGGTCGTACATGTGGGTGAGGCTGGTCAGGAACAGTTCCTGGACTTCAGAGCTTTCGATTTCAACCAGCGTTTTTTTCATCCGTTCGTAACGCTTCGTCACATTTTCTTTAGCAGCTGTCAGCAACTCTTGAAATTTTGCAGGGTCGTTGAGTTCGCGTTTCAGCTGCTGAGTCGGCTCTTCGGTTTCAGTGCCGTCCTCGGGGGATGACGTTTGGCTGAGGATTTCATTCAACAGTTCGTATTCAATCCGATGTTGCCAAAGGGAATCCGCCTCTTCGTCGGTTGCGGGCCAGGGCGAATCCTGGCGGTCAGGAGCGTAGGTTGCCTGGTCTTCAAATGTAAAATCGCCTTTGAGATGTTCGAGTACCCAATCGATACGTTCTACGCCGTTATCACGGTAGGTTTCAAAAATGACAAATGCGGGATATAAATTTCCTTGATGGAGAAAACGGCTTACACTTGAGCCAAAACGCGTCTTAAAGCTCTCGACTTCTTCTTGCTTAAAAAACAATCGATGCAGATCGAGATCGGATATGTAGTTCTCTAAAAATTGGTCAGCATCAATATCGCTGATGGGTTCACTCAAATAATGAATGCGCTCCATGCACCGCACCACGTAGCGCGTTTCTTCGCGCATCGAGGAAGTCGTGTATAACTGGGTGGCTGACGCTTCAGCGTGTAACCCAACAGTCGGGCTCACCCCAAGGGCAGCCAACAGAGTGAGCAGCAGTGTGTGTGACAATGAATTCTTGGCTTTGGTCATGACATTTTAATTAAAAAATAGAATCTTTCAATACATCGGATGATTTTGGACTGAGTGAATGGATATTTGTAAACCTGTCTCTCGGGCAGTGTGTGATCGATTGTTGGGTAGATGGTTACAGATGACGTGCGTGATGATTTGCAGGCGCAGAGGATCATTGGCACCGGCAGTTTGCAAACCAGTTATTGATATCGGCACGAGTGTTTTGCATGCGGATAGTGATGCTTTCCAGCAAGTCGTTGAAATTATTAAAATTCATCCATCTGGCAAGCGCATTCTCGGTTGCTGCGATTGCAGGAATGACTGAATCTGGAGCAAATTCAAGTCTCCTTAGATAGAATTCGACGCGGCGTAAGAAGGTGTAGTCTTCCAGTAGGCGAATAGCGGTTTCGGGATGGACCAAGGCTGCTTTGCCAGCAGCTTGAACGACGGTGTGTGGATTGGGGGTGCGCAGCTCGGGATACTGATGGCCGTACTTGAGCTGGAGCAATTGCGTCCAACAATCGATATCCATGATGCCGCCTGGACCCTTTTTTATCGCCCTTGCAGGCATTGTGTAGTGACGGCTTACTTCTCGTTCTGCTTTCAGGCGCATATTCCAAATCGACGCAATCGCTTCGTTGTCAAGGGATCGTGTGTAGATGTGTTGGTCGACAAACGGTTGAAATTTTTGCAGCAACTCAACGTTGCCAGCCACGGGGCGATACCGTGCCAACAGTTGCTTTTCCCACATGTGTGCCTGCCCGCTACGATGGTAGCGTTGCAATGCGTGTAAGGTTGTGACGGATGGGCTGTCATTACCGTGAGGACGGAGGCGCAGATCAATGTTTAACGTGTGGCCTAAACCACTGGTATACTGGAGGATTTTTATGAGCTGATTTAAATGAATTGAGTCTTGTTCGAATGTGTTTTGTTCCCCTAAAACAAGCATATCCATATCGGAACCAAAATCGAGTTGGCGGCTTGCGTATTTGCCGAGGGCAATGATTGCCAGACGCTTAGTCGGATCGACTTTGTTTAAGACCCAGCCTACAGCTGCATCGGCCAGCGTGGTAAGGCGTTCTCGGGTGTCGCCGATGGTAGTGGACTGCATGCGTTCGCCGATTGCCAGCCGCACTTGCTCCGCTTTCACGTAGAGCCACAGTAACCGTGGAAATGTTTCATCATCCGGAAGCTGGGCGATTTCATCCTGGATTGCTTGCAGCGATTTTCGACGACTTGGCGATTCGTAGAGCAGTTCTTCAATGATTTCTGGATGGCGGCACAAGAGGGTGTGAATGAATCGACTGCCATCGAATAGCAGGCACAGAACATTGAAGTATTGCTGATCCAATGCCGTCTTAAAAAAGTGTTTTCGTGCGCCGTAACAATCTGCGAATTGGGCAACTCGCTCAAGTGTCTGCAGGGGAGTGGCGAGATGTGGTAATAAATCATCGAAGGAGCGGGTGACCTCAAGGAAGAGCATGACCTGTTCACGGGTAATCACCTGGTGAGTGGACCCTATGGCAAATTGAGTCAGCCGTGCAGGGGTGTCATGTTCGTGCGGAAACCAGTGTTCGAGCTTTTGTTTAACAGCGGAGCTAGCTGCCTTACCGCTGAAGAGCAGCGTCCATTCGACGATGTCACTTTCCGTTTCGTCAGTTTCAAAAATCTCGAGATAGGAATGGCGGACTTGAGCCTGCAAATCGGCCAAAGTTGTAGAGAAGTCCGCTTCGCTGGCATAGCCCAATCCGGTTGCGAGTTTTTCGCGATCCACACCGGCTGGGGGTATGGTATGGACCTGCGTTTCATGCTTCATTTGCAACCGATTTTCGATGTGGCGCAGCATCAAATAAGCGTGGCGCAGGAAGCGCGTTTTCGCGAATGGCAGGATCGCATATTTTTCCAACTGATCGAGTGCTTCGAGTATAGATGTGGTTTGCAGGAACGGGTTGCGCCCGCCTTGTGTCATTTGCAGTGCTTGCACCTGATATTCTATTTCACGAATGCCCCCGTATCCTGATTTGATGTCCAGATAGGCGTTGTCGCTACCAACGGTTTCGCGCTCAATCCTGAGTTTTACTCCAGCAATTTCGTGAAAGATTGAAGAACGCGGAAAACGCGGATACACAAAAGGCGTGAGTTGTTCGAGGAATTCGGCCCCCAGAGCGGTGTCACCGGCGATGGGGCGAGCCCGTACAAATGCGAGCCGTTCCCAAGTCTGGCCGGCGGTCCAATAATAGCTTTCCATCGAGTCGAAAGAGCGGGCGATGGGGCCACTGTTGCCTTCTGGGCGCAGTCTGAGGTCGAGGTTGTAGAGGGCACCGGCATCGGATCGTTCATGCAAAAATCGCGATAAATCTCTAAAAAAACGGTGGAAATATTCTTGGTTGGTGATAGCCGTCCGCTTGTCATTTTTGCGACAGCTGCCGTTGCCATCAAACAGGTAGATGAGATCGATATCTGACCAGAAATTCAGTTCGCGTCCACCCAGCTTGCCCATCCCCAGGATACAAAACCTGGCAGGCATGTGGGTTTCATCGTTGATCGGAGTGCCCAATCGTTTGCGCCATAAGGCTTGCAAGCATTGGCAGCTGATTTGCACGCATACCTCTGCCAACACACTCAATTCCCATAAGGTATTTTCGACAGTTGAGAGTCCGTGGATGTCGCGGTAAGCGATGCGCAGCGACATTTTTTGCCGAAACCTGGCGAGGGCTTTTTGTAGGGCAGCAACGGCAGATGAGGGATCGGGCGCAAAGTCATTGTGCCAATTGGTAAGAAAAGCTGAGTAACGATAATTTTCGCACTGGTTTTCGGATTGTTTGAGCCACGCGTAATAATCGGGGTGCCGCTCAATGACGCGCGCGTAAACAGGCGCGTGAGCGATCAGTTTTTCCAGGTAAACATCACGAGTAGGTTCCACATCAATGTTTCAGTTGATCGCCTGCTTTATCCAATGTCTTTTTTTCTTCCTCGCTGAGGGCACCGAATCCGTCGCTGTTAATTTTATCCAGAATCCGGTCCACTTCCGCCTTCATATCGGCCTTGCTCTGCATGTTGAGTTTAAAGCTGGTTTTTTTTACCACAGCTGCTGTTTGTTTGTGTTTTTGTACCCAGCCAGGTGGGTAGGCCTCGACGTCGGCCCAGTTTCCAGAGCTGGATGTTTGACCGCGCACTGCAGACGAGGTTGTTTGCAACCAGCGAAAAAACAGGTAACCGCCCAGCATGCCGCCCAAGTGTGCGGAATGGGCGACGGATTCGTATATCGGGGTATGCTGCAAAATAGCCGGCAACTCGACAATAAAGAACAAACTGCCGTCGATGCCGATCGCAGCGTAGGCTATCCATTTGCGCTTTATGGTTATCGGGAAAACGAAAAACAGGAGAAGTTGGATGCGTTCTTCCGGGTTGAGCATACAAAACAGGATCAACATGCCTGTGGCACCAGCGGATGCGCCGAGCAAGTGGGCGTTGGAATTGTAATGAAACCCGGCCCAGACACAGCCGCCTATGACAACAGCAAAGCAGAACAATAAACATGTGTTCCGCGAGCCAATACTTTGCTCCAGTAAGCGTCCGACGATGAAAATGATGAGGATATTGAACAAAATATGCAGGGCACTGCCGTGGAAAAAGCCATACGTGAACAACGTCCACAGTTTTCCGTCCTGCAAATTTTCGGCGCTTAAATTAAACCATGCTCTGGAGAAGCCATGTATGCGGTCCAGACTCCCAAAGGACACGGACAGAAAGTGCTCCAGCACGTAAATGCCAATGCATACTGCAATGATCCACATGAGGGGCCGCACCTTGTCGGGTGCGAAATTGTCTTGCATGTGTGGCCGGTTGTAAATCATTGAGACACGCGTCGGTTAACAAAGTAGAGTAAAATTCTGGCAAATGGCGATGCAGATCCGCTTTTTTCACTGAACTTTGTTGGGTCTTATATCGTTTGAAAATGGAGAAATTATAGGCGAAGTGGACATTTAAATCGGAAAAATATCCGGATCCGTTAGAATTCTGTCAGGTCACCGGAAAATTTAGGACGCATCGAATGCGCAATTGCTCAAATTGGCCGATTCTGCTCGAATAGTCAAGGTAGGCAAAAATCAAATTCATCACTTGACTAATCACATCTTCTCGAAATTATCCGACTATTATGGCAGATAAAGATGACAAATGGCCCGAAAACATAAGTGGAAAATTTTATGTCGATGAACAGTGCATCGACTGCGATTTGTGTCGCGAGACGGCTCCCAAGTTTTTTGCTAGAAACGATGACGGAGGGTATTCTTACGTCTTCGCTCAGCCGACAACACCAGAAGACATCGAAGCGTGCCAGGAAGCCCTAGAGGGCTGTCCGGTTGAGGCGATCGGTGACGACGGCGACGAGTGAAAGCGTTCTGGGGAACGCTACCCCATTTAGGTAGACGGATCAGCCACTGACCAGACTTTACACTTTTACCCATGAAACGCGTTGTCGTCTCTAATACTAACATACGGAGAGTGCAAACGCAGACCCACTGGTCGTTGGGTACCCTACGGTGTGTTGCTGGGAACGTTGATGGTGGGGATCGCTCTGAGTCTGCTTTATATGCTCATGCGAAGCTCCGAAAAGGGCTTATGAGAACTTTTTCCAAAGTGAAGGTGAAAACAAGACGATCACTGCGTACAACTCCAGTCGCCCCATGACCATTAGTAGAGACAGAAAATATTTCGTGCTGTCATTCAGGAAGGCGTAATTGTGCGCTGGTCCTACATCTCCAAGGCCGGGTCCGACATTGTACAACGTCCCCAGCATGGCTCCCAAGGTTGTTTCTATCGAAAGCTCAGGATCTAATAAGGCGATGATAGGTAGGCTGAAAAAAGTGATGATGATGAGCAGGACAAGATAGTTCAAAAGATTGTCCAGGTCGGCTTTATCGAGGCTTTTGCCATTGATGTGGATGGGGCGGACTACCCGTGAGCGAAAAGAACGCTCAATATTTACCAGCATCATTTTAATGGCGACCACGAAGCGAATAATTTTGGCACCGCCAGCGGTAGAGCCAGAGCAGCCACCGAGAAACATCAAGCACAGAATGATCAGTTTCGACGCAGGTTGCCAGGTCTCAAAGTTAGCCGTAGAAAATCCAGTTGTGGTCATAATGGAAACGACTTGGAACGCTCCGACCCGAATGGCGTGATGGAATTCGTTATCGTGTTTTTGTAGTGCGACTAATTCACTCATCAGCAAAGTTGTAGCAAGGATGATGAAATAATAAACGATGACCTCAGTATTCTCAGTTAAAGCGGAAAAGTGACCGTGAAAGACTTTGATCATCACAAAGAAACTGGTGCCTCCCAACATCATGAACACAATGGTGACCCACTCAATCAACGGTGAGTTGAAAGCGGCAATACTTTGTTCATACGTACTGAATCCTCCGGTGGAAACCGTGGCAAACATATGGCACACTGCGTCATAGATGCTCATTCCGCAGATATGATAGGCGAGAGCGCAGGCCAGGGATAGCCCTAAGTACAGCAGCATGATTTTGAACACACCATCCTGGATCCTGCCAGATTCAATTTCAGTCGAATGCCCGCTCGATTCATTGGAAAACAAAATCTTTGCACCGGCACCAAGAAAGGAAAGAATCGCGACGAAAAACACAACCACCCCCAAGCCACCGATCCATTGGCTGAGGCACCTCCAAAACAGCAAGCTTTTGGGATAGTGTTCGAAGGCAGGAAAAGTGGATGCGCCCGTGGTCGTGAGGCCAGACGTGGACTCAAATACGGCATCGGCAAAGGAGCAGTTTTCGAGGATGGTAACGTAGGGAAAGGCACCTACCGCCGATGCAATGATCCAGCCGAGACCAATCAAGCACAGCGCTTCTTTGCGAAATATCTTGTTTTCAGCATTGCGGCCCAGGAGCAAAAATAAAGCAGCTAAGCCAAGGGCAATCCCAATACTGATAAACCAGCCGTTGAGGACGTCCTGCTCCTGCACCGTGTCGCCAAATAAAAAGCCCGCTCCGACACTGGCAAGAAAGGCCATGCCGAGGGTGGACATAATGACACTCAAAAGCTTGAAAATGATTGGATAATTCATGCAGCGTCTTGTCTATATGACTGGTTATTTTATCGACCTTATCCTTTTGCCAGGTGCCCGCAGAGTTTAGGTCAGCAGTTTCAGGAGCGCTTTAATTTTTTCTTCCTGAGTGATGACGACGACCCGATCGCCCGCGAGGATCTTATCACTCGCGCCCGGGACTTTGACGTGGAATTTATGCAGCAAGGCGACGATAACCGCACCCGACGGGAACGCGATATGTTTGATTTCCTGGTTGATGCAGGGACTGTTCGGGCTGACTCTGATCTCGATGATTTTGCCGATATTTTGCGGCATCGTGGCCAGCACGGCGTAGGGCTCGCGAGACAGGTAACGCATCACTTCGTCGACGGTCGCTTTGCGTGGAGCCACGATCAGTTCTACGCCCAAATTGCTTTTAAGCTCGCCGAGTACATCTTCATAGTCCGGTTTATTGATGACGAGTTGAACGTGTGCGGCACCCAGCTTTTTTGCTTGCAGGCACGTCATGATATTGACCTCGTCGTTACGCGTGCAGGCAACAAAGTAGTCGGCACTGCCGACTTGTTCTTCCTCCATCAGGCGTAATGAAGTGGCTGTGCCATGAATAATAGTGATGTGTGGAAAGCGTTCGGCTAACTGTTGGCACAGGCGCTGGTTACTCTCAATGATCCTGACCTTGAAGCGCGGATTTTTCAACAGGCGCACCAAAGCAATTGCCGTTTCAGAGCCACCAAATAATATTACCCGCACGACATCCGTGCGATCTTTGGGTTCAAACAAATGCCTGGATTCGAGCAATGTCTCGGGAGGGCCGACGAGCGTCAAAAGGTCACCGGGTTGCAGCGTGGTGTCCGCTAGCGGCACATGGGTATTATTTTCACGCTGAAGGAAGCCAATGCGCATCTTCCCCAGATTGATGTCGCGCAATTGTTTGAAGCTGAGTTTCGACTTCTCCGATACGGTTACCTGCTGTACCTCAATTTCACCACGAGCAAAATTTTCTACAGCGACACGACCTGGATTGCGAATCGCTTTGGCCAGTTCTACGGCGCTGAGTGCTTCGGGGTTCAGCAGGAAGTCGATACCCAAGTGCAATTGGTAATTGAAATGCGAATTATCACTGTAGGTCTGGTCGTGGATGCGCGCGATGGTGCACTTGGCACCCAATCCCTTGGCGATTGAGCCCGATAGCAGGTTGATTTGGTCGTCGCTGGTCATTGCCAGAAAGAAGTCCGAATCGCTCACTCCTGCGCGCTTAAGGATTTCCGCTGAGCTGCCATTGCCCTCGATGACTTTGACGTTCTGGGTCTCATCGACTTCAATGGCGGTGGTTTCCGACGTTTCGATAACCGTTACATCGTGGCCATCATCACTCAGTGTTTCACACAGAAAGCGGCCGACTTCACCTGCTCCAATAACAATAATTTTCACAGTGCAATAAATGGATATTTTGCCGTTTATGGGAAGATCTAATTTTGAGCGTTGAATATCGGTTCCTGAACGGCCACTATCCATCCATACAAGTGGTAACCGCATTGCATGTTGATATTAGCGATTGAGAGTTCTTGTGACGAATCGGCTCTGGCGATCTTCGATCCGCAACGGGGCCTGGTCGGCGAGTGGGTGCACAGTCAAATTGACTTGCATCAGGTTTACGGTGGAGTGGTGCCGGACTTGGCGAGTCGCGAGCACTTACAACGCTTTGGGCCGATGCTGAAGGTCGTAGGTGCGGAGGTTGACTTGTCAAAAGTGACCGAGATTGTGGTGACGCAGGGGCCCGGGTTGGCCGGATGTTTGGCAATGGGATTAGCTGTCGGCAAAGCATTGGCTTTAGCTTTGGAGGTGCCTTTGCGGGGCGTCAATCATTTGCGGGGACATGCGTTTTCGCCCTTTATTTCGGTCCACAGGGCGGATCCGGATGCATTTGCTGAGCGGTTGGATGGACTGTTGCCGCATTTGGGCTTGCTGGTTTCTGGTGGAAATACGCTGCTCTTTGCTATCGATAATGGCCAGCGCATGCGCATTTTGGCAGAAACGGTTGACGATGCCGCCGGGGAAGCTCTGGACAAAGGGGCGAAATTATTGGGCCTTAGCTACCCGGGTGGGCCTCTTATCGAGAAAGCTGCGCAGGGGGGCAACGCCGAACGCTTCGATTTCCCCAAAGCAATGACCGATCCGTCAGATATGCGTTTCAGTTTTTCGGGCTTAAAGACGTCCCTGCGTTATCGCTTGGAAAAAATGGGCGACGCGACATTGGAGCGCGATTTTCACGATCTGTGTGCCAGTTATCAACATGCGGTTATTGTGCAATTGTTGAATAAGACCCGGCATGCGTTGCAATGTCAGTCATTTGCCAGTTTGGGGCTGTCTGGAGGGGTATCGAATAATCAGCAGTTGCGTCATACCTTTGCGCGTTTTGCCCGCGAGCAGCGATTGCCCTTGTTGCTGGCTGAACCTAAACACACCGGCGATAACGCAGGCATGATTGCATTTGCTGCCTGGGCCGATCCGGCTGGCACAGTGGCGGCAAGGCAGTATGATCTGAGTTTTCAGTCCGCGATGAAACTGTGCACCCATTGACCTCCCGTTTAAAACGTTGGAAACCCTGAAAATATTGTTGTATTCGCCTGTATTTGCACCCTCTGTTGGGGGCGTCGAGACGATTACTGACACCTTAGCTCGCAACCTCATTAAAGCTGGACACCAGGTTACGGTGGTCACCGAAACTCCATTGAGAGGTGCGCGGCAAAACGATTGCTACCCGTTTGCAGTGGTCCGCCATCCGCCTGGAAGTAAACGCTTAGCGCTCGCTAGGTCGCATGATATTGTGCACTCCAACAGTGCGAGTCTAGCGATGGTTCGATTTGCCTCTGAAGCCGGCAAGCCTTTTATCTGGACGCACAATGGTTACCAGGTTTCGTGTGTGGATGGATTGGGGTGGGTAGACGGAAAAGCGGCGCCGATGACGCCGTGGGCGTCTCTTCATTACCACAGGCGGTTGCGCGGTAGCCGTTTTTTCGTCAAAGAATGCGCGAAGTTGTATTACCGCCGATTTGTGGCCAAACATCGAGTCGCGATGAATTGTGCGGCCACTGCATGGGTGGCCAAACGTCAGCCGTTGCCACGACAACGAGTCCTCTACACGCCTTACCCACTGAGCAGGTTTAAACAGGCACGGCGTGAGGTCGATAAACTCTATGATTTTATTTATGTGGGACGGCTGGTCAGCGAAAAAGGAGTGATGCAACTGATGGATGCCTTTAATCGTTTATTGTCTGAGACCCTTCACAGCGACGCGAAGCTGCTCATTGTGGGAGAGGGTGACCGCCGGGAGCAGCTCGTGCAGCAAGTAGCAGACTGGGGCATCGCAGCGTCAGTGACCTTCACCGGCTCGTTGCGCGGAGACGATTTAGTCGCAGCGATAGAACAGGCAGATGTGGCGGTCGTTCCCTCAGCGTGGGAAGAGCCAATGGGTGGAGTGTCGCTCGAATTACTCGCTGCCGGCAAGTGTTTGATCGTATCTGCAAATGGTGGGCATGCTGAAATTGTAGGAGATGCTGGCTTGGTGTTCCCCAACGGTAATGTAGACAAGTTGCTTGCGTGTATGCGCCGTTTGCTGGATGACCCTGGGTTGCGCGAGCGCTTAAAGGCCTGTGCAGAAAAACGGTTGGCGCTGTTTGACGAAGTCAGATTGACGCAGAAATACATTGATGTCTATCGTGCGGTGATTCGGCGTCATCGGAGTTGAGCAAAGCGACCGGGCTCTATGTTGGTGTTGGTTCAGCTTTTTTTATTTGGCACGTTAGAGAGGGTAAACTACGTTTTTGTGATTGTGCCGAACAAAGATTTTTACAATGAGGAATATTACAGGTCGCACTACGGCCGCGTGTATGCAGACCCCGATTATTACCAACTTAAGGCACTCTATTGGAAACACGCGATTTTTGACACCTACCATCTGCCAACCGATCAAGTGACACTGGATTTTGGCTGTGGGCTGGGGCAAGTGTCGGCTGCTTTAGCGGATGCGCATTGCTTTGACTTTGCGGATTTTGCTGTAGACTGGCTGGAGTGTGCAGGGCGCACGGTTTATCGTAAGCGCAGCACTATTCCAAAAAAAACATTCGATGTAATCGTGTCATCGCATTCTCTCGAGCATTCTTTAACGCCACATGAAGATTTGCAGGCATTTGCCCAATTTGCAGTGCAGGGAGGTTGGTTGATTTTGATTTTGCCGGTAGAAACAAATTTCAAAATGACCTTGGAAGCGGACCACGACCAGCATATGCAGGCCTGGACCTTTCAGACGATTACGAATTTATTGCGAGCGAGTGGGTGGGAGCCGCAAACACAGAATTATATTTACGATTCCTTTGCTTTGTGCCCACTGGCAAAATGGTTTGGACCCGAAAAGGGAGTGCCCGTCTCCTGGCGATTAGGGCGGGCTGTTAAGCACTTCAAATCGATGCTCACGATAAGCCGTGTGGTTTGAAAGCAGGTTGCCGTCTGCCGCCACGACGGATTATAGCTTGCCGCCAGTGAGGATTCATGATTAACTGCAAACATTGAGAGGGGTCTCCGTTCCAAGGTTTGGAGCACCAGAATCCGTAACAATACACTAAAGTAAAGGCATATGAATATTGAAAATGACAAGGTTGTAAGCATAGCGTATACGCTCAAAAATAAGCAAGATGAGGTGCTGGACAGTTCAGCAGGAAACCCACCGCTAACCTATTTACAGGGCCATCAAAATATCATTCCGGGGTTGGAGCAGCAGCTTTCCGGTAAAACTATCGGCGATAAAGTCAATGCCGTTGTCCAGCCGGAAGACGCCTATGGCGTTACGGATCAGGCACTGGTAGAAACGGTGTCCATTGAACACTTTCCGAATAAAGAAGCGGTACAGACAGGTGCGCAGTTTCAGGTGGATGGCCAGGGTGGAACACGCATCGCCACTGTCACCAAGGTAGATGGCGATAATGTGACGATTGACCTGAATCACCCACTTGCCGGAGAAACCTTGTTTTTCGACGTCGAAATCAAAGATGTGCGCGATGCAACAGCAGATGAACTTGCGCATGGTCATGTGCACGGCGCTGGCGGTTGTAGCCACTGATTTTACATTATGATTGTCATCAACGCGAAGCGTATGTATGGATTTGAAAGAAATACGTTTTAGCTATGAGCAAGCAAATCCCTGTCGTTTTTAACAATAATGTACTGCGCGATGGCCACCAGTCTCTGGCGGCCACCCGCATGACCACTGCGCAGATGCTGCCCATTTGCGAAAAGCTCGACCAGCTCGGGTTTGGCGCACTGGAAACCTGGGGGGGCGCGACGATTGATTCAGGGCTGCGATTTTTACGCGAGTTTCCTTTTGATCGATTGGACGCGATCAAAAAACTGACCCCTAAAACCAAGCACATGATGTTGCTGCGCGGTCAAAATATTGTGCAGTATTCGCATTTTGCCGATGATATTGTCGAAGCATTTATCCGTTGTTCAGCCAAGCATGGAATGGATATTTTTCGGATCTTCGACGCTTTGAATGATCCGCGTAATATGCGCACTGCGATTCAAGCCGCTAAAGCCGCCGGGAAGGAAGCGCATGGTACTATTTGCTACACCAGCAGCCCAGTGCACACAGTGGAGAACTTTGTGCAAATGGGGGCTGAACTGGAGGACATGGGGGCTGACGCGATTGTGGTGAAAGACATGGCAGGGTTGATCCCTCCTTATGTAGCGTCAGCGATTGTGAAAGGCCTGAAAGCAAAGATTAAGATTCCAGTCTGGATTCACACGCACGAAACGGCCGGTTTAGGCGCATCTTGTTATTTAGCGGCGATTGAAGCAGGTGTCGACGCCATCGACACTTCGATCGTCCCCTTCGCTAATGGCACGGGGCAGCCGGACACTGTGCGTATGTTGGCGTTATTGGAAAATCATCCACGCAAGCCGGATTTTGGCCCTGAAAAATTGCAGATGCTGTCGGAAATTCGTGAACATTTGACCGGCGTATACGCAGAGTTGAGTGATTTTACCAGTCATCGCAACGAAGTTGTGGACAGCGATGCTTTGTTGTATCAGGTTCCAGGAGGTATGCTGAGTAATTTCCGCACGCAACTTAAAGAACAAAAAATGGAGGATCGTTTTGAAGATGTCTTCAAAGAGATCCCGGTCGTTCGCAAAGCGCTTGGCTGGATTCCTTTGGTGACCCCCACCTCACAAATTGTGGGTGTCCAGGCAATGTTGAACGTGAAGTTCGGGCGCTGGAAAAATTTTTCACCACAAGCTATTGATATTGCACTTGGTTACTACGGTACAACGCCGGCGGACGTGGATCCAGAGGTTCAAAAGCTGGCTGCTAAAAAGTCAGGCAAAGATCCCATCAACGTACGACCCGCAGATTTACAGGAACCGGGTCTGGAAGCAGTGCGGACCAAGTTGCAGTCGAAAGGACTCCCAACGGATGATGAGCACTGTGTTATCTATGCGATGTTTCCAGACCAACTCGAGGCACTGTACAAAAAAGAAGCGAGCGCTCCAGCAGCCCCGGTTGCTAAATCGGCTCCTGTTGGAGGCACGTCAGGAACGAAAAGTGCAGGCAAGCCGAGTCGTTTTGCTCTCACGATAAGCGGTAAGCGGCATGAAGTTCTCGTCGAAGAATTGTAAATAGGCAAACACTTAAACCATCGTCTTATTCCGGGGAAATCGTTGCCAACGACCTTGCAACGCGTGTCTTTTATTACCTTTCTTCCAAAGTCCTGACCTGTTGGGGGTAAGGTTTTTTTACTGAATACTGACGATTCTCGTAGAGCCAGGATCCCTGATATCAACGTTTTTTATCCACGCATCGATCGACCTAAAAGTTTTATTTATCGATATTTACTAGGATTTTATTTCCCTTAGCTTTGTCAGAAAAAAGCTAGTGCTGTATAGGGTTAATATGCTAGGTGAAAACATGGGCGATGTTTTTACCTTTATAGACTTGCTATCGTTGGCGATCTGGATCAAAGATATTTTCATACCTAAGGCGGTGAAAGCCGTCTTCGGGAGTTGGGGTAACAAGTAACAAGATCAAGAAAATAAGGCTGAGGCTACGGTCTCAGCCTTATTGATTTTACTAACTTTAATTCTATGTTTGCACATCTACGGGTGAGGGCAACGGGTGAATTGCAATGACTATGGATTTCAGCCTTTCTTAATCCGGTTCGGTTCTAACCATGGAAGTTTATCGTCCAAAGCTTTTTGCGCCAGTTTGTAGCCCTTGATATCATTGTTCTTACGGATGCCGCGGAAACTGTCGGTAATTTTTAATTTGGTTTCTTTAACCAGGAACTCGATCATCGCGAGCAGTTCTTGACGTTCTTCTGGATTTGCTTTTCGCAACAATGCGTCTGCTCTCAGAATGGATGCGGACAGCATAAAGAGATCCGTACCGACGGCAACATAGCGAGCCAGTAATGGCTGCCGTTTTTCCAACCCTGGACCAAAGCGCAGCATCGCGTGGTATAGCTTACGCGCAAGCTTTTTACTGGTTTTACCGACGTATTTCAAGTGTCCTTTCAGGTCTGGGTCGATGCCTTCTGGCATAGCGTTACCGATTGGCAGCCACTGGAATGGATACCATTTGGCGTAAAAAACTGCTGATTTAAGCGCAGCGGAGATGCGCACTTTCATCGGGAGTTGTGTGTTCAACACAGCACCGCCTATTTTTAAATGTGGGTCAAGTGCTTCCCGAGCCAAGAATAAGCGCATGATTTCGCTCGAACCTTCGAAAATAAGATTGATGCGACAATCGCGCAAGAAACGCTCAACTGGGACGGGTTCTTCGCCGCGCGCTCTGAGCGAATCGGCGGTTTCGTAGCCGCGCCCGCCCCTGATTTGCAGCGTCTCGTCGACGTGCTCCCAGGCGCGTTCGGTTCCCCACATCTTGGCCATGGCCGCCTCCAGACGAATGTCTGCTTTTTTCTCATCGACGAGTGCGGAGGTGAGTAACACCATAGATTCATTGGCAAATGTCTCTGCCGCGATGCGCGCAATTTTTTCTGCAATTGCTGCGTGTTTGCCGATTTTTGCACCCCATTGACCGCGTTCTTTGCACCATTTACGATTGATCGCCAGACATTCTTTACTCAGTCCGACGCAGGCGGCGGGTAAGGTGAGGCGGCCAGTATTGAGTGTCGTCAGTGCGACTTTTAGACCTTTACCTTCTCCCCAAATAATATTTTCTCTGGGTACTTTTACATTGGTGAATTTGACAACACCATTGTACAACGCCTTCAGACCCATGAAGCGACAGCGATGAATGACTTCCACACCGGGTGTGTCCATTTCCACCACAAAGGCGGTGATTTGTTTGCGTTCTTTACCCTTGATCACCTTCGGCGGCGTTTGTGCCATAACGACAATCACACTGGCCTTTACGCCATTCGTACACCACAGTTTTTCCCCGTTAATTATGAAATGCGCTCCATCTTCGGACAATTCAGCTTTGGTTTTCATTTTCGATGGATCGGAGCCGACTTCGTTTTCGGTCAGTGCAAAAGCGGATACTTCGCCGCGGGCGAACCGGGGTAGGAATTTTTGTTTTTGCGCATCGGTACCGAATACCAGCAGCGGTTGCGGCACACCGATCGATTGGTGCGCTGAGAGCAAGGCGGTGATGTTGCCACATTTTGCACCGAGCAACATGGCAGCTTTGGAGTAGTTGCTTTGCGATAAACCTTGCCCTCCATATTCTTTCGGTATTTTGATGCCAAATGCACCAATGACCGCCAGCTTCTCCATGATTTCATCGGGTATCTCGCCTGTGCGATCGATGGCGTCCGGGTCGACTCCATCTAAAACATGTTGCAGATTTTCGAGAAAAGGCATGCCTGCATCGATGTCGGCTTGCGTCTGCTCTGGAAAGGGATAAATAGCCCCGAGATCCAATTTACCCATAAATAGTTGACCGGCGAAACTATCACGCAGTCGCGTGTTGTCGCGTGAAGATTCGGTCAACTCGAGGGCTTGTTGTTTACCCTTGGACATTTTAGAGGTATCGATCAAGTCTTCGGCTTCGCTGCTGGTTGAACCTTTTTTGTCTTCGTCCACAGAGGGAGTTGTTGTTTCTTTTTTCATGATGCTGCCTGGTTGTAATATTTTGAATCCGTCAGGTGACTGTTGCCGTCCTTGGTATAAAATCCACTTTGGTTCTTGGCTAGTGCTTGTAAAAGTTGACAGGGTTTGAAGAGCGCGCCGTTGTCTTTTGCCAGTTCTTGCAACCGTGTGACGACGGTTTCTGCACCGAGGCTGTCGGCGTAGCGCAGCGGACCTCCTCGGAACGGTGCCCAGCCAGTTCCCATAATCATGCCGAAGTCGACATCTTCGGGTGCGGCCACGACGTGTTCTTCCAAACAGCGGGCGGCTTCATTAACCATGGCCAGCACCATGCGATCGACGACGGCCTCGGCAGTATACTCAACACTACCCGTATGGTTAAGGATGCCGGTTAATTCTGTGTTCAGCACAGATTTTTTGGAACCTTTGGGGTAAACATAGAAGCCCTTGCCGGATTTACGTCCCATCCATCCCTGATCCAGCATTTTTTGTAAGGTGTCCGACTTATTAGATTGATGGGGGAGTCGGTTGGCCAAATCGACGGCGACGTGCTGGGCCACATCCAGGCCAACTTCGTCGATTAAGCGCATCGGCCCCATCGGCATACCGAACTGCAACATGCATTCGTCGAGGACGTCGACGGCACAACCTTCATCGAAAAGGTTAACTGCTTCGATCAAATAGGGCATGAGCACACGGTTGACCAAGAAGCCTGGACTGTCTTCGACGACGACGGGCAGTTTGCCGATCTTTTTGACGAATTGCAGTGCAGTGTCGAGCGTGGCAGCTGCTGTATGTTTGCCGCGTACGACTTCGACGAGCTTCATGCGGTGAACAGGATTAAAAAAGTGAATGCCAACCAGCTGTTCCGGGTGCTGCAAGTTTTCAGCGATCGTGCTGATGGAGAGCGCCGAGGTGTTGGTGGCCAACACGGTCGGAGCATCGACACGTGTTTCGAGCTGTTTAAACACGGCTTGTTTCACTTCAAGCTTTTCCACAATCGCCTCGATCACCAGGTCGACCCCTTTGAGCTGAATATCTTCAGATATGGGCGTAATGCGGTCGATACCTTGTTGTGCTGCAACTTTTGAAAATACTTTGCGTTTCACGCCATCGCTAAACAGCTTTTGAACCGTACCCATACCTTTGGCCAATTGCTCGCGATTGATTTCTTTCCAAATGACAGGATACCCTTTGGCACTCAACCATTGCACAATACCGGCGCCCATGACGCCTGCTCCCAGCACTGCGGTCTTCTTAATCAGAGAAGGTTCCCACACGCCCTCCGCAGTCTTTTCCACTTGGGCTTTCTTCGACCTTTCCTGGAGGAAGAAGATATTCACCAAGTGCTTACATTCATCGGTTTTTATAAGTTTGAGAAAAGCAAGGCGCTCTTTTTCCAGAGACTGTTCGATGGATCCGCTCAAGCCTTGCGTCACAACTTCAAGTGCCGTGAGTGGGGCCGGATAGTTCCCCAGTGTTTTGCTGAATACATCCTTGCGAACTTTGCGTGCGAGCAGGCTGGAAACAGGTGCCGAATGGATGAAATGTCTGGTGACAGACGGCAGCTGGCTCCCGATGCTTGGGCGCTTCTTGCGTGTCACCCATTGCCTGGCCTGGGTTAACAGGTTTTCTTGGTGCACCGTACCATCCAGAATTCCCAATTTGCGTGCTTTGGGAGCTGCGTAGAGCTTGCCACTCAAGATGGCAGCCAATGCTTTGGGTAGTCCAATCAAACGCGGTAGGCGCGTGGAACCGCCCCAGGCGGGCAGGATGCCGAGCATGACTTCGGGTAAGCCGACTTTTGTCGCCGCGGCATGGCTCGCGACGCGATAGTCGCACGCCAGTGCCAGCTCCAATCCACCGCCGACACAGATGCCGTGAATCGCTGCGACCGTAGTGATTTTTAAGCGACTGAGGCGATTGAACGCATCTTGGCCCATGCTGATCAGCCCGGTAATTTTGGCTTCGTCTAAATCTCCGCCGTTGAATGCCGTCAAATCAGCCCCAGCAATGAATATCGATTTTTTGGCACTGTGAATGACAAGCCCTTTGATCGAACTATCGTTCTCGATCGCGTCCAGGTGTTGGTTGAACTCTTCAAAGAAGAGAAAGTCGAGCACATTGGCCGACGACTCTGGCTTGTCGAGTAACAGATACGCGATCTTATCCTCGTCAATTGTCTGAGTGATGCGTGTTGTTTTCATAATAATATTAACTATTTAAAAATTTTTCTTGTTAAAAAATGCAAGCATGTGTGTGGGCGTTCAATTCCTTTCGAGCCACAGGGCACCGCCTTGACCGCCGCCCACGCAGAGGGACACCAGCGCACGTTTAGCCTCGCGTCGTTTGAGTTCTTTTAAGGCCGTGAGTGCGAGTCGGGCACCGCTGGAGCCGACAGGGTGCCCCAGGGCAATTGCACCGCCATTTACGTTTAGCTTTTCTTCAGGGATTTCGCCGAGTGCAGTGGTCCGATTGAGGTGTTTTTGAGCAAATTGATTAGATTTGGCTGTTTTCATCACACCGATGACCTGCGCAGCAAACGCTTCGTTAATTTCAATTAGATCGGCATCTTGCAGGCCAAGATGGTAACGTTTTTCAGCAGCATCTATGGCGAAGACGGGACCGAGGCCCATTTCCTTCGGGTCGCATCCAGCATAGCTGTAGCCGACGAGTCTGCCGAGCGGTTCATAGCCATGCTGTTTACAGGCATCTTCGGTCATCATCAGTAAGGCGACGGCTCCATCGGTAATTTGTGATGCATTACCGGGGGTGACGGTACCTTCTTTGCGATCGAAGACTGTTTTGAGTTTGCGTTGGGCTTCGATGGTTTGGCCGTCCCGTGGGCCGTTGTCCTGTTCGATGACGCCAGGTTTACGGCCAGCGTGGTAGACGGGACAAATTTCTTCAGCCAAGCGCTCGCGTGCCGCTACTGCTTTGAGATGTGATTGGACAGAATAGGCGTCTTGTTCGTCCCTTGAGATGTGGTAGTGGCGAGCAATGTTTTCCGCGGTTTGCCCCATGTTGAGCCCACAACTGGGATCGGTGAGTCCCAACTGCAATCCAATCCGCGGTTTAAAGTCTGCGGGTCGAAAGGACGCCAGGGTTGCCAGTTTTTGTTTAGGGGTTTTGCAGCGCATGAGCATGCCGAATTTTTTCGCTGCCTGATGATTGAACAACAGTGGGATTTGGCTCATACTTTCAGCACCGCCAACGATGGCGACTTCGGCTTGTTCAGCGGCCATCATTTGCGCTGCCTGGGTAATAGCTTCGAACCCGGAGGCACAGTTGCGGTGGACGGTGTAAGCGGGTATCCGTTGCGGAATGCCTGAGCGCAGGGCCACGATCCTTGCCATATTGGCCGCATCGACGGGCTGGCCCACACAGCCAAAGATTACGTGGTCGATGACCTCCGGGTCGAGACCCGTTCGGGCCAGTAATTGACGGGTGGCGATTTGGCCCAGATCCACTGCACTGAGACTGGACAAGTCCGTTCCCATTTTGGTGAAAGGCGTGCGAATTCCATCAACGATATAGATAGCTTTGGTGTTCATTATGTTTCAGTTAGCGGTTCTAATTTTGGCTGGTTTCGATCGTCTGGTTGTTTGGTATGGGAGCCGCCTGGGAGTGGGTGCGATTATCAACGATTTTTTCTTCTTTCATGACCTCACCGACTTTTTGGCGACGACGCATGGATGCTTCATCATGGACCTCGATGCGATTGGGGCGTATTTCGGAGGAGCGTTCAAAATGGGTGTACACTTCTCGGGTCAAGTCTTCGGTGGAGACGTCCGCGGCTAAAGTGACATGCAACACCAACTCATCCAGGTCGAGTGGGTCGTTATTAGCTTTACGCATTTCGAGCTGCCATGTGCCCAGCATATGGATGTCGTCGAGCATACGTTCGATGGAATTGAAGTCGACAATCGTCCCCTTCACTTTTTGCAGTTGCAGGTTTTTGATTTCCGAAGATCGCGAGATATTACCGACTAACCGTGGCATACGGCGACCGCAGTGCGGGCATGTTGCATAGGTGAGGCCACCATCAATAAAGTCGCCTGTGCGATAGCGGAAAACAACCGACCCTCGAGAATCAAGGGGTGTGAAGACAATCTCACCGGGCTGACCCTCCGCTTGTACTGCACCGGTTTTAGGATCGATAATTTCGACAATGCCGTAATCCGGATAGATGTGGTAGCCGGAAGACGTTTCGCCTGGGAAGAAGGGGCATTCAGCCCAGGCCATCTTTGCTTCAGTGAAGCCGTAGGTCGCCATGACTCTGACATTCGGGCACCCTAGTTGCCGGGCCATCTCGGCGAGTTTGCGACGCGTGCCCGGTGCTACTTTTTCGCCGCCCAACACAATTAAGCGTAGATTTTCCAGTTTTTTGCCTTCGAACAGTGCTTGTTGAAATACGTGGTAAACAAAGGTTGGCATAGCCACGATGATGTCCGGCTTGATCTTCGTAATCAACCGCAGATTGCCCTCAGTGCCCATGACTTTGCCACCACCTGTACCTAAACAAAAAACATTTCGATGTGTGGCTGCGTAATGAGTTATCCAATACGCAAGGTGGGGGGCGTAGGGGAACATGTTCAATATGCGGTCTTCAGATTTGCCTTCACCCAAATCGATTAAACGTCCACCCAATTCGCCCAGGTTGTAAATGTCTCTCTTCGTATAGACAAACGGCACGGGTTCTGTTGAGCGACCGGTTGTGCTGGTCATAAAGATGGGCCGGTATTCTTCATTGAGTTGTGTTTCAACGTAGCGCTTACCGCGGGTGATGGCTTTCCAAATAATGTCGGGTCGTTTGACTAATTCTGTTTTGTCGGGGATCAGGATAAAACTGCGCGGTTTATCCGGTTCGTCTGGCGTGCTGAGCAGATCTTCTTTGCTGGTGAAGGGCACTTTGCTCAAATCGTCAATCGATTGAATGTCGTCTGCCGTTAGGTGGTTCTCAGCAAAATGCTGCTGAAAAAATTTCGAGTTGGGCAGTAATTGCTGTTTGACGAACTGGTGGAGCGCCTGGTTCTGAAATGCTTTTATTTCGTCTGCGCTGTGATCGTGCCACTTGTGGCTGAATATTTTTGGGTTCATAAATATTATGTTTTTCTAAGAGCAAGTGACTTGATGAGCTCAAGTTGATCTTCAGCCGCTTTGCGGCCTCGCTCGATGTGTTTTTTGGGGTGCGCAAAGTCATGCCACTGCGCATCGCAGTCGACAGCTTGAATCGCTATGTCGGTGCGAAATAGTTCTCTTGCAACGATGCGTATTTGGCTGGCTTCAGTGCTGCGCATCAAAGTATCAAATACGTTGCCTTTGGCAAAGTAGTTCAGGTGCGTGTTGAGAAAGGACGTTACGGTGCCGTACAGGGACTTGTTTTTTCGCGTTTCACCTGCTCGCATCGCGTGAAATTTACGGTAGTCGTCCGGAGACGGGACGGTGCTGACAGCGATGATATTTTCGATTCCCCATTCCTCGAGTACATCGATGGGCAGTGGATCGCTCACGCCGCCGTCGACGTAGTTTTCACCTTTGATTTTACTCGGTCGGCAAATGCCTGGTATGGTGCAGCTGGCTGTCACGGCATCTGCCACGTCTCCTGAGTCGAAAATGACCCGCTCCAAGGTCTTCAAACTGGTTGCGACCACGCCGACAGGCATGGACAGATCTGCAAACTGAGTATCGCCCATAATCGTCTTTAAGCGGCGCCTGACTTTTTCGCCGCGCAACACGCCAAGGCGTGGCGAGAACCATGGATCTGCCAGCCGCAGGGCGCCAAATGGACGATTGTATTCCATGGCCAATTTTTCCATTACTTGACCGCTGTAGCCGCGAGCCCAGCAACTGGCTACGTACGAGCCGATACTGGTGCCTGCGAGGTAATCGATTTCGATGCCATTTTCCTCCAACACTTGAATCACGCCGATATGTGCCAGGCCTTTGGCCCCACCCGATGAGAGGGCGAGCCCGATACGGCATTTACCGATTTCGCGGGCCAGTCTGCGGAATTGTCCGTCAAACCGATGCGTACGTTCAAATTCACTGTCTTCATGCTCGGGCAGATTTAAATTTTGCGGAGTGTCGCGCATGATTGCGTGCACCGGGATGCCTATTTTTTGACTGATTTGCTGCTCGTTTTCGACAACGTTAGCTTGTTTGCAAAAGAGCAATGGTTTGGCCAGTGCAGTTTCAAGTTTAGCACAGCTTTGCACGAATTTTTTCGCTGCATACATGTCGGTGTTGCTGTCGTTGAGAACGAGGTAGAGTGTATTGGAAAGCCCTACACAAGTTTCGACTGTCTGGCTTAAATTGTTGCCGGGAAGGTAGGCGATAATGTAGGGGAACTCACGACTGGCGTATTCCAGAAACGGGCGGAGATACGGCAATGCCCGTTCGTCACTGCCGAGTTTGATCTTTAAATTTAAAAATGGGAATTCACTGTTTGCGCTACCTTTGCGGATCGTGCCGTCGCGTTGGGTAATTTGGTCGCCTAGATCAGCGAGATCAATCTCCCCGCCTTCCTGACAAAATTCCAAGAGCAGGATCGATTTGCTGGTTTCACGGTTGAGGAATCGTCCAATTCGCACGATGTGTTTTTCAAAGTGGCTGTTCTGCGTGAAATTGATAAACGCAATCAGGTTTTTCTGGCATGGAAGAAATGCTTTTTTCTGCGAGTCGAAATAGAGAAATTGATTGGGCTTTTTGCCTTCGAAGAGGGTGGTGAGTTTTTCGTTGTCGGTAATGATATTGCGCAAGCTTTCACCCGGTAATTTGAGTAAAAGCGTGTCGCCAAGTGCCACCACTGTATTCAGGCGGCACTTATTTTGCATCGCCCCAGATTCGCCGAAGAGCGCGCCCATACCGAATGTCAGATTTTCTTGTTCATCGTCTTCAGGGACAGCTTCGCAGAGACCTTCGAGAACGATGTACAGATAATCGCTCATGCTTCCAGCCGTATAGACGGTGTCTCCTTTGCCGTAGCGCGACAGTTTGGCCTTACCGGTGAGCTCTTCCAGCGCTCGTTGTGAAACCGAGCGGAATAATGGATGAGACTCTAATATTTTGATGATTTCCTTCATGGGTTGACACCTTTGGAGGGAAATCAGAAAACCGATTGGCTTTACCTAGAAATCGCAGCTGAAAATTTATTAAAATGTAGATGCAACGAGCGCGGATACGGGGTGCGCCGTATTTTTTATGTATCTTGAAGACAGCTCCTTCACATGCGTCATATGAAGGTGGAAAGCCAATGCGATGCAGATCAGCTTGAAAGACCTAGACTATGAAAACCGATTGTTTGATTTCTTTATATGGTTCCTAAAATATATTGGATATATCGGCTGATATTTGCTTATATTAAGCGCGTTTTTCTTGCCAGGAGCTTGAGCGTCAATCACTCAATGGCCGCTAATTAGGTTTAACTTTTTAGTTGTTCTGGCAGCCAGGCTTTGTTTTTTTTGCAGTTTAATGCGGGCACAAATCGAAGCGATAATTAACGAGTTAAAGCACCTTAAAGCCGAGGGTGTTGCAGACATCTATGTCGAAACGGCGAGTTTGGTGCAGTTAAAAGCAGCAGCACAGGAACTGGCTGGCGCTTCGTCGGTTGTATTGCCAGTTACAGAACCTGACCAACATCGCCCCAAACCGGCACCCGCCGAACGGCCATTCATCGACATTTCTCAACCGGCGGTCATGCCTGCAAAATCCGAAAAGAAGTCGAAGAAAAACCAGAAATACGTCACTGCCCCCATCCCGGAACCACCCGCGATCACCCTGCCAGAAGGCGACAAAGCCAGCCAATGGGCATGGCTACAAAAGCGTGTGCTGGATTGCCCTGTTTGCAATGCGCACGTGCGCACTGAGCGAGGGAAAAAGGTTGTGTTCGGGGTGGGAAATTTGAACGCAGATATCTTTTTTTGTGGCGAGGCACCGGGGGCGGAGGAAGAGATGCAAGGCGAACCCTTTGTTGGACCAGCAGGCCAGCTCTTGACCAAGATCATTAAAGCCATGGGCCTGGCAAGGGAGGACGTATACATCGGTAACATTATGAACTGGCGTCCAGAAATGCCGACGGAATACGGCAATCGTAAACCGTATCCCGAGGAAATGGCTTTTTGCCTGCCCTATCTACAGGCCCAGCTTGAAATCGTGCGCCCCAAAGTGATTGTAGCTTTGGGAGCGACGGCAGTTGATGGCTTGCTCGGAGTGGATCCGAAACGGCGCATGGGTCAAGTGCGGGGGCAGTGGCAAGCATTTGCCGGGCGGCCTTTGATGATTACGTTTCACCCATCCTACTTATTGCGCAACAATACGTTGCGAACAAAGCGTATGGTCTGGGAAGATATGCTGCTCGTAATGGAAAAGCTCGTCATGCCGATTAGTGACAAGCAGCGGAGTTATTTTTTGCAGTAGCTGTGCCGATAAACTGCAGGCCTTGTTGCAGAAATCAACTATCCCCCTTATTTATCTTGCACTTCTGATTACTTAATTCCTAATTCCCGCCTGACATCATGATATCACCAGAAGACATTCGCAATGTGGCGATCATTGCCCACGTAGACCACGGAAAAACAACGCTCGTCGATGAGCTGCTCAAGCAAGGAGGTGTGTTCCGTGCAAACCAGGAGGTCGCGGAGCGAGTGATGGATTCAATGGACCTTGAACGTGAAAAAGGTATCACCATCAAATCTAAAAACACCGCCGTGCAGCGGGGAAACAAAGTGATCAATATTGTCGATACGCCTGGCCACGCCGACTTCGGTGCTGAGGTGGAGCGGGTGATGAAGATGGTCGACGGCGTCTTGCTGCTGGTCGATGCCTACGAAGGGCCGCAGGCACAAACTCGATTTGTGTTGAAAAAAGCTTTAGCAGAAGGTCTCCACCCAGTGGTGGTGATCAATAAAGTAGACCGCCCGAACTCAGATCCAGAGGCGGTGCATGACAAAGTCTTGGAGCTTTTCCTGGAACTGGATGCCACCGAGGAGCAGTTCAATGCTCCGTTTCTGTACGGTTCGGCCAAAAATGGTTTCATGATGCGTCAATTGGATGGCGAACCCAAAGATATGCAGCCTCTGTTTGAGACCATCCTCGAGTGTGTTCCCCCTCCTCGAATAGAGGTTGGCGAGCCCTTTCGAATGCTGGTGAGCAATATCGACTGGGACAATTACGTTGGGCGAGTCGCCGTGGGCAAAGTTCTCTCCGGTGTGGCGAAAACCGGGGACACCTTATTTGTCGCACGCCGCGATGGCAGCCGTGCTAAAGCCAAACTGACCCGGATCTTTGCGTATACCGGTGTCGGGGCGTGCGATGTGGAAGCGGCTGAAGCGGGTAACATTGTCGGGATTGCTGGTTTTGAAGATATGGATATCGGTGAGACACTGCTGGCAAATCCAGAGGGTCAGCCTTTACCGTTTGTCGATATCGATCCACCGACGGTGCAGATGCAGTTTTGCGTCAATGACGGGCCCTTGGCTGGCCAGGAGGGCAAGTTGGTGACCTCACGCCAAATTGGAGAGCGCTTGGAGCGTGAAAAGAAGAGTAATATTTCCATTCAGGTATCTCCAGGCGATGCGGGCGGTGTGTTCAATGTGTCGGCGCGGGGGTCGATGCAAATTGCGGTGTTAGTCGAAACGATGCGCCGTGAGGGATATGAGGTCCTGGTCTCGCGCCCGCATGTGATCTACCAGAAAGATGCAGCGACGGGGCACACGCTGGAGCCTTATGAAACGATTTGGGTGGAAGTTCCTGAAGAATGTGTCGGAGGGGTGATGAAGATTTTAGCCGAACGGCGCGGTCGTGTTGAAAATATGGTGCAGCACACTTATGGCACGATGATCGAAGGGGTGATTCCCACTCGCGGGATTATTGGCATCGAGTTTGAATTGACGAATTTAACCAGCGGGCGGGCGGTGATTTCTCACTTGTTTAAGGATTATGGCCCGCCTGCCGGTGAAATCGTGGTGCGCGGCACCGGAACGCTTGTGTCGGTAGCGCAGGGGCCCACCACTGCGTATACGCTGAACCTTCTCGAAGAGCGCGGTAAACTATTTGTCGGTGCGGGAGAAACGGTCTACCCAGGCATGATCGTAGGGGAAAACCCGCGTAAAGATGACCTGCCGGTCAACCCGACCAAAGAGAAGCAACTGTCGAATGTTCGTTCCAGTGGCGAGGGGAAAGGGGTTCAGCTTTCACCGCCGATCCGCATGTCTTTAGAACGGGCAATCGAATATATTGCGGATGATGAATTTGTTGAAGCAACCCCCAAATCCATACGGCTGCGCAAACGTATTTTAGACTTCGAAGCACGCAAGCGTGCTGCCAAAAAAATTGCCGCAGCCGTGTCCTGATGCTTTGCCGGGGCTGTGTCTGCCATTTGCATTGCACGTTGGCAGGATGGAGTGATATAAGATAAGAAATTTATGCAGAATTCACTGTTGGTTTTTGGAGTCCTTGCTGTTGTGAGTATGCTCGCAATTACAATTGCGATCGTGCGCAGCAAGTTGCAGCAAAATGCCTACGGTCCCGGAAAGGTTTTTGCGGCTGGAGTAAACGGGGTGCTGATCGTGGTGATCGGTTTTTATCTTTATCAACAAAGTACTGCGCTGGACCGTTTGCATGGAATCGGGATCAAGACACCCGCAAAAATTGGGCACGTAGTGGGCATGGCGAATGGCACCGGTGCCAAGCCTCTTTGGGTGTTTAAATATTCCGGTAGCGAAAGTGACTTAATCGCGTTTTATGCTGCGGAGAAACACCGTCCTGGATGGAGTATCATGGGGGTGCAAAACGGCAGGATTTTGTTGCGGCAGGCACCTGTAGATTTAAAGATAAGGATAGCGCCCGACACGGTTACGTTTTTATTGACCGAGTCGCAGTGAAAAGAGCTTGAATTTTTCTGCAGTGGATAAAAAAATCGACTTATGGGGATCTGCGCAAACGAAAATTCATCGATCTGTCACGCTTCCTGTTTATTAGTTTTATTCGAAACTAAATAAAGTTTTTTTGAATTATTGTTCTGTAAGTAAATGATTTTTGGTGAGGTAATGCATGTAAGGACCGATCGATAGTGCTTGTCAGAATGCGTTAAATGCGTGGTCAGAGGCGTGATTTACAAAAAATTAAAATCAATCTTGCTCGAACGAGACCTTGATATTATACTTGCAAGGTTATTTTTTTCGAGTTACTGTAAAGTTTTTTTGTTATGCTTGACAAAGAAAATATAGAGAATTGTTTACCCTGACACTGTAACGAACAGCCCCAACACAATGCAAAAAAAGAACGGTATATTGATGCAGGTGGTACTGATAAGTGTGGCTTTACACATTGCTGGACTATTTGCGTTAGGCGGGTTTTCGCTGTATAAAGTTGTTGTTCCGGAGGAAGCGGAGTTTGTGGCACCTGAGATCGTTGAGATTCCAGAGGAAAAGCCTGGCTACAACATCAAGTTTGAAAACCGCCAAAAGAGAAGCGCGAAGGTCCAACAGCGCATCAGCAATCAGCAAAGGGTGAGCGTGATTGCTTTGCCGGAACTGGATGTCCAAGTTCCCCAGACCCAGATTGCGATTGGGACGGGCGGTCGTGCTGTTGCGGGTCAATTAGGCGGAGGGTTTGGCTCTGAAGCCTTGGATTTGTCGATGTCGGCTGTCGATTTTTTTGGAATTAAATCAAAAGGTGAGAACATCATGTTTGTGGTGGATGTTGCGCGCAGCATGTTGGAGCCTCATCGCGGGGATGTGGATGGGTTTAATCGAGTAAAGGCGGAGTTGATTCGCATGATCAACGAACTGAACTCGGCGAGCCTGTTCAATATATGTGTTTTTGCCAATGGCTTGGATGTTTACAGCTCGGTGCCGGTAACGGCTAGCCCGGATGAAAAAAAGAGTGCTGCGGAATGGATTGATGAGTACTGGCGTTATGAGGGCTCAAATCTTTTGGGGAGTTCTGGGGTTCGCTTTCGCAACTATTCACCTGATTTTACCGGACACCCGATCCGCCGTAATCGGCTATCCTATAGCAGTATAGATACTGATGTGGAGGTGCGTCTGGTCGAGCTGCCGAAGCTGCATGGCCGTCAAATCGGAGAGGGGTCGTCCCGCATGGACATGGCATTGTTTGCCAGTTTTGAACTGCGGGTTGACACCATTTTTATGATCACTGACGGCACCCCGCAAGTCGCCTATCAATTCTCTGAAGATGGAGTGGAAAATTTCACGGACGATCTGCATGACTGGATTAGAAAAGGAGGTAAAAATTCTACTAAAAACAAACGGTATCAAAAGGAATTGAAGAACTATTACGCAGAGGTCGCGGAATATCAACGGGAACGATTGAAAAGGGGCTTGCCGATGGAGGTCAATGAGCACGGAGAGCCGGGAGGCATTAGAAAACCGAAGGCTCCAAAAGGTGTTCAACGCCCCGAGTATGACCCTGAATTTGATATCGAGGAAATGGTGCTCATGATCCAGGCGAAAGCAGAACAAGAATATGCCAACCATGGAAAAGAACTGCCTTCATTGAATATCATTGGCTATTCCACTGATGACGTCTCAGAAGGCTACTTGAAAAGGATTCAGCGCAAGTTCCCACAAAGTAAATTTCGCCGTATTGGTGGCTCCGACATCAAAAAATATGGAGACGAATCCGCATAAATTAAATCGATGTAGGTGCGGCATTAGATCAACGAACTACAACGACCACTGCCCTCAGATCTCAATGTGAGGAAATCGCAGGGCTATGCGGTGCATTCTGCAAAGACCTGTCTATAGATTGCGTTATGCTTTGATCTTAGCGGATATGATTTTTTGTTCCTCGATCGGTTTATTCTGGTGGTCCGTTTCGACACCTTCAATTTTTTCCACGACGTTGTAACCGGATATGACTTCACCAAATATGGTGTGTTTCATATGCAGCCATTCGGTTTTTGCAGTTGTGATGAAGAATTGACTGCCATTTGTATTGGGGCCGGCATTGGCCATTGCCAGCAAACCGGTTTTATCAAATTTAATATTTGGATCCACTTCATCCTCAAAAGATGCGCCCCAAATTGATTCGCCGCCCATACCTGTTCCGGTCGGATCGCCGCCTTGTATCATGAATTGGGGGATGATGCGATGAAAGATAATTCCGTCATAATAGCCCTTCTCGATTAAACCAACAAAATTTTCTACGGTTTTAGGTGCGATTTCGGGCATTAATTTTATTTCGATGGTTCCCTGGGTTGTTTCGAGTACAGCTATTTTTTCAGACATAATTATTTTAGAGCGTTCAGCATTTGTAATTTTGGTTTACAGATGAGTGACCTGTTTCCACAGGCTAGCTGTTTCCACTGGCTGAAGACAATCTAAAAATAGACGTTTAAAGAGAATGTTCTGTGATGACCAAGTCGGCCACTACGCGGCCCTGAATCAAGTGTTCCTGAATAATGCGTTCGAGGTTTGGCGGTGTGCAAGAGTGATACCAAACACCCTCTGGGTAAACCAGTGCAATTGGTCCGTAGTAGCAAATGCGTAAACAGTCTGCTTTGGTGCGAAAGACACCGCCTCGTTCTGCAAGGTTAAGTGCTTTGAGTCGTGACTTTAGAAACTGCCATGCTGCCTGTGTTTTCTCTCGAGGAGCACATTTTGGTTTAGCCTGATCGCAACAGAGGAAAATATGGCGTTGGGTATCGGCAATACCGAGTTTGGCTACGATGTCGTCAAACGATGGGTGGTTGCTCATGCAGCGAATTTTCGAGTTGTTCCAAGTGAATGTACAAAGCGCGGCTCATCCAAGCATCTGTCGCTGCATAGATGAGCTGGTTCTGGTTCAAAATTTTACGCGCCCAGTTGGACACTTGGGCACCCTTTGAAATACGGATTTTTAAAAACATACCGACCAGGGACCTGAGTCCGGTATTTGTGATACCCAGCCGTTTTGTCACGTCACTGATATCTTCAAAGCTTGCGGGCTCGAAATCGGACAATTCACGGAGCTTCTTGATATCATCGTGAAGCGCGATACCAACTTTGCGGATCGACTTGTCAGTGAAAATGGGGATAAGGCGCTCGATGCTTTGGGTCCGATTGAGTTGAAACAAGTAGACCGCATCGCTGCATGCGAGTTGCACTAAAGAGGGTGGATAGGATTCGCCTTTTTTGAAAGAAGGGCGCGACTCGGTGTCAAATCCCAGGATGGATTCTTGGCTCAGGTGTGCGACTGCGAGCTTTTCGGCTGCTGCGGTGGTGACAATGTGTACTTTTCCTTCGTATCTGGACAGGGGCAGCGCATTGATGTCTGCCTTGGAAATGGATCTTGGGTAGAGCCGGTTTCCTTTTCGCTGGACTGATTTTTGTTCTGACAAAATAAAATGATTCAAAATTAGCTTGCAGGGCATGAAACATGAAATGTCACGCGCCGGTCAAATTCATGGTGTATATCGGATTTTTTGCAAAATTCATAACTTAAATGTCCAACTCCAGACCATCGTATGACAGTAAAATTTGTTTTGGAAATCTATCTTCAGGAGAGGAATCGGCCTGTTGATGGTACACATCGCAATAAGCACGCGTGTGGTGCAAAAATTCATCGAGTGTCTGATCTGAATTGGTCGGCTCATGATGGAACAGTGTAAGGGTTTTCACTTTAGACCTCGCGGCTAATTCAACTCCCATGATATTATATTGCTCGAATGGCCCCAATCTGCTTTAGTAAATATAGCATCTGTCAAGTTGTACTGTGCATCAAAAATGAGCAAGTCTGCATCTTTGTAAAACTCTAAAAACGGGTAATCCTCGTTGTACGCGTCATCTTTGTGTTCGGAATCGGTGGAATAAACAACTGCTTTGTCGTTTTTTTCAAAGCGATAACCGTACGAGAACCCGGGATGATTTTGTTGGGCAGCCGTTATTTTAACCCCGTCGACTTCAAATGGAGTATGTGGCACATGCGTTTGGAACTCGATATCTGCACCGAGTGCATCAAAGGCTACAGGAAAATACGGCTCAGCCATCTGTTGACGCAGAGCAGCTTCGGTCGTTGCGTGACACGAGTGAATAACGACTCGATTTCCTGCAATATAGGCTGGGCTGAAGAAAGGAAATCCCTGTAAATGGTCCCAGTGCAGGTGAGAAATAAAGATGTGGAAAGTCGCGCTGCGTCCGGGATCTGGGGTTTGCATGTAGTGGATACCCAGTTCTTGCAGACCGGATCCTGCATCGCAGATGATGTGGTCTGCTTCGCGAGCAGCGATTTCGACACACGCTGTATTCGAGCCGTAAGTACTGGATACGGAAAAAGGTAATTGCTGATCTATAAATTTATGGATAGCATGAATTGAGTCGAATTCGACTTCTCTGGCTGCTTTTAAGGCGTTAAAGACCTTATTCCGAATAATGTTTGTATCGACGGCCGCCGGCAGTGACCCTCGCGTTCCCCAAAACTTTACTTTCATAAAACCGCGAAGAAAATTACCCGAATTTTCTTCACATCAGCATTGGGGATGTCAGCAGTTCTTGCGAGCATAAATATATGGACGTCAGGAATTTTGCCATTGCTACGCGAACCGAACCATGAAGAAATCCATACTGCTTTACCGTTAGGAACCCCACATTCAGCATTTTCGGGCGGGGCTGTGCTATTGCTTATTTTATTGATTAGCAGTGTGTTAGCTAGATGTCTGCTCAAGTTCTTGGATCGCAATCCGGGCAGCGGCTTCTTCGGCTTCCTTTTTCGAGTGTCCGCTACCTTGGCCCCGGCGATCGCCATCAATCAGCACTTCAACGGTGAACACTTTTTTGTGGTCAGGTCCGGCAGCTTCCAGGATTTTATACTCGATACTGCGCTGGGGGGATTCGCTTTGAATGCTTTCTTGGAGTTTGCCTTTGGGGTTGTCGTGTGCGAGTGTCTGTTCCAAGACACTGCTGATCTCACCGTACCAGGGAAGCACAATGGCACGTGTTTGTGCGAAGTCACTGTCTAAATAAATCGCGCCGACGATAGCCTCCAGCGCATCTTCCAAGGTGGAGGCACGTAGATGGCCTCCCGTTTTTTCTTCGTGACGACTCATTCGCAAGAATGTGGCCAAGCCGAGTTTGCGCCCTAATTTTGCCAAGAAGGCACCTTTAGCCAGTGCTGCCCGGCTTTTGGCGAGCACGCCCTCACGTTCATTCGGAAAGATCGCGTAGAGCTTTTCAGCTAAGATGAGGGCCAGCACTGAATCTCCCAGAAACTCGAGACGTTGATTGTTCTGTTCGGCACTGGCCTCATCTGCGGTAAACGATGGGTGGGTCAACGCGCTTTCCAGAAGCTGTTGATTCTTGAATGAGTAGCCCAGCTTTTTCTCCAATTCAGCAAACTTAGAAGAGGGTTCCTCGACTGTCTCACTGCTGGAGTTGGAATTTTTGAATAATTTCTTTACCCAACTTATCATATGCACTTGCTCCAGGTCCTAATGCATCATACTCAAATATGGATTGCCCAAAACTGGGGGCTTCGCTCACCCGAATTGAACGTGGGATGATGGCATCGAACACTTTATTTTGAAAATGACTTTTAACTTCGTTGACGACCTGTCGGGATAGATTGGTGCGAACATCAAACATCGTCATAATGATGCCCCCGATTTCGAGATTCGGATTGACTCCGGCCTCTTTGAGTTGGTCAACCACGCTGAGGATTTGCCCAAGGCCCTCCATTGCCAGGTATTCGCATTGTAATGCAACGAGCAGGTAATCAGCGGTCGCCAGACTGTTCATCGATATCATCCCTAAGGCGGGAGGGCAATCGAGGATGATGGTCCGAAATGTGTCGCCTGCATGTAACGGTGCGAGGACGTTTTTTAATTGAACGAGATAATCGTCTTTTTGCCCAAGCTCAATTTCAATTGCGGCCAAATCAACTTCAGAGGGAATGATCGACAGGTTTTTTTGTCGGGTCTCGCGGACCTTATCCATAGCTTCTCCCTCACCGTGCAGTGGACCATACAGGCTGGAGCCGTTCTCCTTTTCCAGACCGAGTCCACTGGTTGCATTTGCTTGTGGGTCCAGATCGATAAGCAGCGTCGGAATGTCATTGCGTGCAAGGGCGACAGCCAGGTTAATTGCAGTGGTGGTTTTACCGACACCTCCCTTTTGATTGGCTATTGAAAAAATGGTTGCAGACATGCTTTTGTTTGGATCTGAGATTAAAAGGTTAGACAATTTTCGGTTTCCAAAGTAAACGTCTGGCGCTTAGACGGTTAATGGTTAAATTCGAATTGGATAACGCATTGCCTGTGTCTGGGCGAGTGAATTCTTCCCCTTCCACACCCAAAATTCATCATTTCCGTGGCCAGCAGGATTTTTAAGGCTCAATTGGAAAAATTTGAAAATTCAGCTTGAAAGACGGGAATAGGTGGTTTGAATGCGGGTCTTGCAAAAGCTGATCGTTTGTGCCAGATTTTTGTCAGTAGGGTGCGGTAGCCAAGTGGTAAGGCCGGAGTTTGCAAAACTTCTATTCGTGGGTTCGATTCCCACCCGCACCTCCATTTTTTTGGGGGTTCTCAAAAAATGGGATCATAGGTTCTAAAATGTTCAAAATACTGATGCCGTTTTTGGAGTCAATTTGAACATTTGGATCTTGGCTTGACGCGTCTGGGCTCATTACGTCCGGGTCTTAAGGATAAGATTTATTGTGCGACACATGCTAGCATACAAGCCAGTATCGGTCAGATACGCTTAAAACTATTCAAAATAGCTGCGAGGGTAAAGGTGCGCGTGCGCCGTATTCATTTGGAACTTCCCAGTGCATATCCTTACCAGGAAATTTTCCTCAATGCTCACGCAAATCTACAATAAACAGCCGATTAGTTCTGCATATCATAAACCTGAACAGCACTCAGGCTGATTCAGCGTGTACGTTCATTTGAAAATGGCTTGTTCTTAGCCTAATCAGAGCAAAATAAAGGGTCAAAACAGGCAAATTTCTAGGAAATCTGGAGTCAGATTATGTTTTATAATATTTATTAATTATATATGCTTTATTTTAGCTGGAGCGGTGAGATGTTCTGGCTAGTGATGTTTATCGGGTGTCGATGATTCCAGGCATGTAATTCTAATGGCAGACGACTCACCATAACAGGGGCTCCCAGTGCAAGGTTGCAGGGCCGAAGTAATTTTAGAAGCTCGGTTAGCTGGGTTGTTGTTAGGCCACTCCTTGTTGAATCTCATCCGGATTCAGGTATTCAAGTTCCTCGATGATGTGGTTAATTTCATCATGCAACGTTATCATTTGTTGTTTCACTTCAGCCATCGTTGTGGGAGCAATGTGTCGTTCGAGCCATTCTACCAGATCGAGTGCTGTGTTGGCTCCTAAAGGTCCAATGCTGCTTTTCATTGAGTGAGCAATTTTGCGCGCGCGTTCATAGTTTTCGTTGAGCAGATTTTGTTCTAAATCTTTGAACTGAGCAGGTATGTTTTCTTTAGACAGCTGAATGACCTTTGCATAGATTTCGACGTCATAACAAACTTGTTCGAAGAAATGTTCTTTGTTTAATCGTGCGGAAGACGTCATATCAGCTTTTATAGAGATGTTGGTGGGGGGATGTGGCATTTGCGGTTGTTCCACTACCTTGAGGAAATCCTGCATGATAATGGGTTTAGCAATGTAGCCATCCATTCCAGCATCCAGGCACTCTTGATCGGCTCCCTTCATCGCATGGGCAGTCAGTGCAACAATCCGAACGTGCTCGCCGGTTAATTCTTCACCTTTGCGAATGATGTGAGTTGCTTGTTTACCGTCGATTTCGGGCATGTGTAGATCCATCAGGATGAGATCGAACGTGTGTTGCTTCCAGGCGTCCAGGGCTTGTTGGCCGTCTTCTGCTACGTATACGTTGTGACCGCGTTTGGTCAATATACCGCGAGCGACTTCTCGGTTGACTGCATTGTCTTCAGCCAAAAGAATTTTTCGTGGTCGGTGGGTTTTCGACAATCTGCCTTGTAATTGATTTTTCTTTATTTGTTGTTCGCTGAGTAATGGTAATATGGCATCGAGCAAATCTTTTTGCGTAATGGGTTTCGTCAGAAAGGTTTTAATGCCCGCTTTTTGGCAAGCATCGAGATCATTAGAATGATAGGCGGATGAGAGCATCATCACCGTTGCGCTCGTCGATTTGGCATGTGCCCGGATTTCTTTGGCTAGTGTAAAGCCGTCCATCTGTGGCATTTGTGCGTCGATAAGAATGAGAGCATAAGGACGACCTTGAGCGCTGGCTCGCCCGATTTCCATCATTGCGTCAATTCCGGATTCGACGGACACACTGTGCATGCCCCAGCTCTGAGTGACTTCTCGCAAAATCATCCGGTTGATTTCATTATCATCAACGATGAGGACTTGCTTGTTTTGAAGAGGGCTTAAATCACGGCGTTCTTTTAGCTTTTTAGACTTGTGGCAAATGCCCATCTTGACGCGGAATGAAAATGTGCTGCCTTGATTTATATCACTGTTTACCCAGATGCTTCCATGCATGTGTTCTACCAGCTTCGACGAAATACAAAGTCCCAAACCGGTTCCACCGAAAATCCTTGAGGTCGACCCGTCTGCTTGCTTGAACGATTCAAAAATCACGGATTGTTTTTCTTCTGGAATACCTATTCCTGTGTCCCTCACTTTAAACAGCAGTTGTGTTGCATCTTCTTCAACACTCTCAGCTTCTACTGAAATGATGATTTCACCTTCATCGGTGAATTTTATCGCATTACCCACCAAGTTAATCATGATCTGGCGCAGGCGCCCCGGATCGCCAATCAGTGTTTCCGGTACTTGGTTAGATATATAGCAGGCTAATTCGACACTTTTTTCGGCTGCGCGTATCCCCATTGTTTTGATGGTCTCTTCAACGCAATTACGCACAGAGAAGGATACGCTGTCCAAAATCAGTTTGCCCGATTCCATTTTTGAAAAATCCAATATATCATTGATAATATTCAATAATGAAAAGGCAGAGTCTTTTACCATATTGAGGCATTCGCGTTGCTGGGGAGACAGGTGCGTATCCAGCGCCAATTCACTCATACCAATAATACCGTTCATTGGGGTGCGGATTTCGTGGCTCATATTGGCCAGGAATTCGCTTTTCGACTTATTTGCTTGTTCGGCGTTTTGTTTGGCTTCCTCGGCTAATTTACGCGCTGCTTCGGCTTCTTGCGTTTGTTGTGCTAGTTCTCTTGATTGGGATTCGAGTTCTCGAGTGCCTTTTTCCAGCTCAAGTGTCCTCTGCCGCAATGCAGCCGACAGGCGAGTGCTCTGCAACTGTGTTTCAATAATTCCTGGTAACTTGTTGAGGACCAGATGAAAATCAGTGTCGAAGTCTACGGCAAGAAATCCGATGTTACCCTCGGGAATTTTTAATTCGAAGACGGTGGTCGCTGTATAGCCGCTTTTATGCGGAGCTATTTCTCGGGGGCCAAGCTCATGGACTTTTTTCGACTTATATATAATTCTTTGTCGTTCTTCAAATCCCCCTTGCCAGATGTCGACGTCTCCCTTGTAGGTGTGGGTAGTGGGAGTACGGTAAGTAACCAGGGTAAAGTTTGCGATGTTGAGTTTTTTGCGCATCGAATCCAAGACAATCGCTATCGTCTCGTTGTCGGGCATCTTTACCAGGAGTTTGTGGTAATTCTCATTGATCTGGTGGAACTGTCGGATGCGCTGACGTTCGTAATTATCATAATACTGGAGATGGGATTGTTGCCATGCGAGATCGATCAATTTGTCAAAAGCAGCTTTCTGAGGCGCGCCTTGCGTTTGGCACTTGGTCAGCAATGTTTCAGCGCGGTTGAGAAAATCGAAGTACAAAAACGGGTCGCAACCTCTGTTAATCGCTTCGTGAATACCATTGCGAAAAGCTTTAAGCGGATCTTGGGTGACGCCCGAATACTCGCACAGTGCTTTGACAAGGATGGGCAATTGCACCGAAGAGATGTTGTGTTCAGACTCGAACAGTCCTGCAATTACTTTACTCCGAACGTTGGGTCTAATTTTTTTCTTTTGGGGATTCGTCTGCTGTTCGCCTTGCACGTTATCGCACGAGCTACGGTGGACTAGATGGGGTTCAATCAGATGGCGAACTTTTTCAACCGGTTCCTTTTTTAGTTGTTTAAAAATCAGGTCGACACAGCGATAGCCAACCTCGAAAGATGGCAGCGCAACGGTTGAAAGCGGGGGGTCGGATTGATGCACGACGTCAAAAAAGTTATTGCAGCCGAAAACAGAAATATCACGTGGTACGTGTAGGCCTTTTGAGCGCAACGCACTGATAGCTCCAATCGCTATCGAGTCTTCAGCAGCCACTAAAGCAGTGAATTTGCTGCCACTGGCTAAAATTTCTTTTACATTGTTTTGAGCGCACGCAAGATCCGTATTGTTCTCAACGACAATAGAAGGATCGTATTCGATACTGTGTAAAGACAGGGCTTCCGTGTAGCCTTCAAATCGCTGTTGTGCTTGGAAGTCCTCGGCAGATCCTTTGAGGAAACCGATGCGTTTATGTCCCATATGGGTAAGATGAGAAACGGCTTTGATAATGCCTGCATAATTGTCGACATCGACTTGAATCGTATCCTTGAACGTTTGTTCGCTACCGGCTACAACTGTCGGAAATTTTTGAGCGATGAAGTTTTCGATCAAATGTTTTTTACTCTCACCGGGGTTGACCACAATCACGCCATCCAGCTTTTTATACGAAATTGCGTGGGTGTCCGGCAGGAAGATTAACTGTAAATTGTGTTCGCGAGCAGCAAGCTGAGCTCCTAGATAAAGTGGAATTACGTCGTGTTTGTCCTCACGGGGTGTTTTAAGAATTCCAATGGTTATATTCGTCATTTTTGCAGGAAACTCGACAGAGCGGTTGACGCCAAATTAGAGTGGCTTGGTACTGTTTCGCCTTAGATGATAATCGACATCATTCAACAATATTTAAGTGAAACGAATCGAAAAATTGGAGCAGTCTAAGCTGCTTTTTCTGTATTAAGTTGTTTTTTTTCAGTATCTAATGTGAGTTTTGTGTTGATTGTGATTGGCAGCATTCTTGTTGGAGGAGGGCGTGCTTTGAATGCTCAAAGTTTAGGCAGGTGAAAATAAAATCGGGCTCCTTGGGGAGTGAGATTTTTTATTCCTATTTTGCCATGATGGGCATCCATGATTTTTTTACAAATTGAAAGGCCCAACCCAGTGCTGGATTCTCCGCCGGTTGTTTTAACGGAAGTTCGCCCATATTCCTGAAACAGTTTGTCGTGTTCCGATTCAGGGATACCGGGACCTTCGTCATCAACTTCGACAGAGAATCCTTGCTCGGTCGGATAAGCCCGAACATGGATAGTTGTGTTGGCCGGTGAAAATTTAATCGCATTACTAACCAGGTTTTGCACCACTCTGCGAATGAGGCGATCGTCGCAACGAGTGGTGCAGCGGCTTGTATGCTCTTCTTCGCACATTATCTGAATGTGCTTTTTCGCTGCGTTAACGCTCAGTTGTTTCGCGAGTTGACAGACAAGCGGTGCGAGTTCGCATTCGCGAAGTTGGGGCGTGTGGTGCGTGCTTTCAAGAATAGATAAAGAGAGTAAGTCGCCAACGAGATCCAGCATCCCGCTGGACGCATCCATGATTTGGCGAATAACTTCCAGCTGCTCTTGATTTACACTACCAAAATGACCGTTTGCCAAATATTCGGCGAGACCCTGAATCGCGGCAAGGGGGTTTTTAAGGTCATGTGAGGTGACACTTAGCAATTTGTCCTTGGCAGCGTTTGCTTCTTTTAATTTCAAGTTGGCCGCTTGTTTCTCTTTATTGAGTTGGCTGATCTTGAGGTGGGTATTGATGCGTGCAACCGCTTCTTCGATATCAAAAGGCTTAACGATGTAGTCGGCAGCACCACACTCGAGCCCCGCAACAACATGTGCTTTGTCGGATTTGCCGCTGAGGAATATGATCGGCAGCTCCTCTAAATTTGAGCTCGTTTTGAGCTGGCGACAGGTTTCGAGCCCATCGATTCCCTGCATCATGATATCGAGCAAAATTAGGTCAGGGATCTGCTCCTTAACCATGTTGAGCGCTTCTAATCCGGAGGCAGCTTCAAGAACGGAATAAGCGCATTTCTTTAGCTTAGCAGCAATGATGGTTCGTGTAATGTCGCAATCGTCTACCAACAAAATAATGGGTGCATGTGACCGCTTCTCTTTGCTCGTATGCTCGTCTTCAAGCTCGGGATCCGGTGAACCGAGTAAAAGACTGCGGTGAACGGTGCTCGGTTTTACCGTTTTCTGTAAGTTCGACTTGCCTATAATTGCGACCATTTTAAACAAAGGTGAGTTTCATTCTTTTGTGTTCTAAATAATCGGGTGCCATCAACCCTTATTAAGGCAATGAACCGCAAAAAGAAAGTTCGAGTAAAAGTTGTGAGAGGTTGGAATCGGATGAATACTGTAGTTTTTGCTGAATGATCGACTACCCGCTCCAAATAAACTGTAAACTCTTTACGCTGCTGGCAGATAATGACTGTTGAAGGTGGCTATACCAGCTGTCTACATTGTTCACGAAGAGGAAAGATGCGGACAAATCGAGTTTTCCGGCAAGAGTGCATAGATTGTATTGCCTGTGCGAGGGAGACCTTGCTCGACACTTACCAGATGTTAGCTTATACCCGGATGTAAAGCAAATCTTGAAACTGTTTCAAATGAAAGAAATGTGTCAATTCTGTGAGCACGTTGTAGTGCAGATTCGGCAGGATTTAGCAAGGGATCAAGTGGGCGAAGAAAATAAAAACGCTAAAATACAGCACTGTTTTGTCCTCGTGATGCGTCGAATCCTGCAAGAAGCAGAGCTCAATCGCGCTCTTGAATGCGGTTTGAGAAATCCAAAAGAAGAACATTGCCTTATTGCATTGAAAAAGGCATGATTGAAAAGGTTTTTCAATCGAAGTGGCAGTTATTGAGTTGAACCTACAGGGATTCACGAGCAGGAAAGCAGTCTCTGTTGATAGTGTTGATAAATATTTATGTGTCCCAAGTTTTAGATACGACTTTTTTACTGTAGATAAAATGTATGAAGATTAAAATAATTACATGCATCTGTTTGTCCGTTTTTTGTTTTGGCTGCATGCCTGAAACAAAAGAGACGGTTGTATATGGTAGTGAGGTAGAGGCTGTAAAGGACACTTCATTTGATGATTTTCTTCAATCTGAAGTTGCAGTCGTTGATTTCTGGGCTGCCTGGTGCGGGCCGTGCAAAGCAATGAAACCTGTATTTTCAGAAGTCGCCGGACAGTATGCAGGGCAAGCTCAATTTGGAGCTGTTGATGTGGATCGATATCCAAGTCTTGCACAGAAGTATAATGTTCAAGCAATCCCAACGATTTTAATCTTCAAAAATGGTAAAGTTGCCGATGTACTGGTAGGGGTTCTGTCAAAATCAAAGTTGAGTAAGAGTGTCAAAGCGCAGTTATTCAATTGATGCTTCACAATGTTTAGGGGTGGAGTGTCCTGTTTAGAAAACATCGGGGTCGCCTCCTGAAAATGAGGATTGCTTGTAGACTTCAGGAGTCGTTGCACGCAATTGCATGAGCACATTTGTCCCGAATTTAAAAGGTTCCGTGAAGAGAATGCGCAATAGAATGGTAGCGCTGCAAGCCAGGGACAATTTGCTGATGGCCTGGCCACCTTCTTATTTTCGGAAAACATTCATACCCTTACGCTTTTTTCACCGAAGCCGTCAGCGCTAAACTTTTGGTAAATGCCCTATTCAGTTTTCGAGTACAATGATGAGGGCGCAATAGCGCTGTTGCGTCGGCATTGGATGTAGTGAATGAAATCATTTGGCATGGGCGCATGCGCATCAAGGCACTTGCGACAAATCCTGGAAATTGCCTGCTCAATAGATAGCAGCGTCGCACGAGAGAAAGTCCAAGTGCTTCTCGATTTTTTATTGAAGTTAATAGAACGGGTTTTAACGAACTTGGTTATGCAATAAACAGGGTCTCTTAAGAAGAAGGAGACGCCCCTGGCCGTCGCAGCATGCAGGATGAATTTGCAGATAAACGAGACTTTTGTTGTGCACCTTCCTAAGGAATAGTTGCAGCCCCGTTTCTTTTTTAAGCTCGAGATACCTTATTTCGGGGTAATCCCCTTCGTCTTGGGACTTGATGCAGTTGATTTTGAAGTTTAAAGGTTCCGCTTTTTACCAAAACAATTGGGTTTTTTTTGACAATAGTACAGCATAATAGCGGATGTCTGGCCAACGTTTTTATTACGGCATCATGTAAATGAATTGCCTCCAGTGCCCATTTAACGAGATGCGTATTTGGACAATCCAAGGAGAGGAAGGGCGATGCGAGTAATAGATGAAACGTTCAAGGCATGTAAGTAACCGCAGCTCTGGCACAAATCAGAGCACTGTAGTTCGAGCTGAAAGTGATGAGCCATCTTTATTTATGAAACGGCTTTGACCGCAAGTGCTTCTTGAACGGCTAATCCCAGCACCCGCATCGTGAAGGGTTTTGTAATATAGTTAACAATGCCAAATTTTTTGAAATTGGTGGCGTTTACTTTTCTATCAAAACCGCTTGTCATGATAATGGGTGCGTCGGGTTTGAGTGGCTTGATAATATCAACGAGATCGATGCCCTGCATGTGGGGCATCGTCTGATCGATGACAAACAGATCGAATTTGTTCGAATTCTCTTTCAACCGTTTGACTGCCTCTGCAGTGTTGTTGATGGTTGATACAGAATAGCCCAATTGTTTGAGCATCGTTTCCGTAGTTTGTAGCAGTGCACGGTTGTCATCAACGACCAGAATGTGGCCGGAACCTTTTGGAATAGGTTTATCCGCCGAGAGGTATGTAGGTGTTTTTTTTGTCATTCCAGATGAACCAGATGAATCGATTAAAATAGAAAGTATCGGCAAGAGTTCGATTTCAGTTGCGTCATATAGAAGGAACGGATGCTTCGGTAAAACGAGATTTCGATTCTGGTAAGTTGCTATCGACGTTTTTAATCGAAGATTAATACGTTAGCTTTAGCGGTTTTGATTGTGGATTCTGTATCAAGGGGTTATGTGTTTATTTTTATTGCCGGTAGCGTTTAGAACGCGGTTTTATTCAAGAAAATGAAATCTGGAGGAAATTCTGAGAAGTCCTGGCAACCGACCGTGAACCTCGACACATTAGTGGAGCGTAGCGTGGTAACTGCTTCTTCCCCGTAGTCGATTTCGCAGTAACGCAAAGAGATGAATGTTTACATTTAATCGAATATCTATTGCCATTTCAATCGTGTAATGATGGTATAGTTACACCAGACAATAGCTTGCCAAGAGGTCTGTTTCTTAAAACGAGCAGATTTGGAACGGCATGTTTGAGATAATTATAAGTATGGATGCTATATGCTTGTTTGTTTTATGAGTTCCCATCTTATGAAGTATTTACACAGATATACATTGTTGCTGAAAGATAAGATCTTTATCCTGAATTTTTTTATATTTTTCGTTTTTAACTCAGATGGCTTGTCTGTTCCTTATGCAATTGAACGATTAGGAACAGCCAGCAACGCAGATGATTTGGCGAGGTATCAGTATGATGCAGGAGGCAATCGTTTGAGTGACGGATATCATCAGCAGCTTGCCATCGGACTTACAGGAAGGCCTACTGTTATCGAGACAGGACTGGGGGGTTGAGGAATTTTACCATGGAGTAAACGGGCATCGTTATCTTCGAGTCCATGCTGATAAGCGTAAGACATTTTATTTAGGAAAAGGAGATTGTGGGTATAGGCTGCCAGGAAGTAACAGCGCAGAGGTGGCAGCTGATTATAGCATAAAGCTGCGGTGGCAAAATTATAGTTCAAAGGTTCAAATCGTTCTCAGTGATACACAGGTGCCAGTTTACCTGTTTGCAGTGCAAGACCCATTGGGTAGTTCAGTTTCATTCATAAGTGATTCGGGTGATGCGAGCAGCCGCAGACATTTCGGGCTTTGGGGGCGTTTGGTAGAAGACACTGGAGTTGGAAAGGTTTCAAATGCTGCAGACGAAACGATAGCATCCGCCGATTTAATTCATATGAATTCTCGTGTCTACGACGCGGTAATTGGTGCGTTTACAAGTCCTGATCGATTCATCACTGCGGGTAGTTTGTTGGGTATGCAGCGTTATGCTTACGTTCACAACAATCCTCTAAATGCAATAGACCCCACTGGTTGGAATGTTGTGTATGCCAGCGAACGAACAGAAAGACTATTCAGGGCTCGATTCACCGAACCCTTGTCTGCAACATCCCATGAGCGTTTTGTCGGTGAAGCTCAATTGAGAGACTCATTTGGGCGATTTATCGATCGGGTCCAACAGGATCGTGGTATTCATCTTGCGATCGATAACAATCGAAGAGGGGATTTTGAAATGGAGCTCTCGGTGGATGGTGCTGTAGATTGCGCGTACGGCAGGCACAATTGAGTCGAAAATTTAGTCGACAGCAACAAGAGAACGTCGTGCGACCAGGTCCGATAAGGCGCTTGCGTAATGCTTTGAATGGCCTGGGGCGTTGGTCCAGAGAATTTTTTGAATTTTACAGTAGACGCGCTGTGGCGCATACAGACGATTTTGTAACAGCTGGATTTGACGGAGGTGAGCATCTCAGTCCACGCTCTGCAGATGCAATTACGATAGGCGAAGTCCATTTCTGTCCCAACTCCCCAGACACACTCAATACACCGCCTTAATCGCTTTGGCTGTGAGGTTTCACGGAGGTAAAAAAATAAATGTCTAAAGTTGGGATAAATCGCTTGACGCAGTAGTCTGGATTGTTTTTGTTCGTCGGCCTTTCCCTGACATACTGGGGGAAGTTGAGGTGC